>ULVD01094208.1_pt1 | contig 24138 bp, 19 predicted proteins | sample 1959101 | NCBI WGS metagenome assembly ULVD01 (sample SAMEA4835777, study PRJEB28245) | human gut metagenome | biome: gut microbiome; material: fecal sample | place: Denmark | collected 2008
CTGCCGCTGGCAGTTCACACACAGCAGGTTATCCGCGACGAAAAGGTGAGCGACCATCACGCGATTATACCGACGCAGAACATGACGCGGGAAGCACTGGCACAGCTTCCGATGGGCGAGCGCAGCATTTTAACCCTGCTGGCGGTGCGGCTGCTTGCGGCGACGGGCGAACCGTGCGAAACGGATGAAGTGACGGTGACGCTGGACTGCGAAGGGCATGATTTTACGGCAAAGGGAAGCACTGTGCGGCAGATGGGCTACAGAATGTTTGAAGAAACATTTCGCGGGAGCTTGGGAAGCAGAGAACGGAAAGAGCAGGAATACCCCATCCCGCCGCTTGAAATCGGACAGACGGTCGGACCTGTCGTAGCGACGATCCGCGAGGGACAGACGACCCCGCCGAAGCGTTACACCGAAGATACGCTGCTGGCAGCGATGGAAACGGCAGGCGCAAAGGATGCGCCGGAGGATGCTGAACGCAAAGGACTGGGAACGCCTGCAACCCGCGCAGGGACGTTGGAAAAGCTGGTAGATGTGGGATTTGTCGTGCGCAAGGGCGAACAAAAGGCGAAGACACTGTATCCGACCGAAAAAGCGGCGGCTCTGATTGCGGTTTTGCCGGAGAATCTGCGCTCCCCGATGATGACCGCGCAGTGGGAACAGCGGCTCAAACGGATTGAGCATGGGCAGGAAGAAGCAGCGGGATTCATGGACGATATTGTGCGGATGGTAACGGAGCTGGTGCAGAGCGCTCAGCCCGTGTCGGACGCACAGAAGCTCTTTCCGTCTGATAGACCGTCTGTTGGCACATGCCCCTGCTGCGGTGCAGCTGTGACGGAAACAGCGAAGGGCTTTTTCTGCGAAAGCCGTATCTGTCGATTTGGCATATGGAAGGATAACCGCTTTTTTGCACAGATTGGGCAGAGCGTCAATAAGAGCGTGGTCGAAGCACTGATTCGGGACGGTGCGGCAAAGCTCAAGGGACTGCGCTCTAAGAAAACCGGCAGAAGGTACGACGCGACGCTCAAAATGATGTGCGGCGAACAGGGCGTGCCGAGGTTTCAGATGGAATTTGAACGTGAAAAATGAGAATTGATCTCATCATAAATCTCGTCAATTTAAGCTATTGAATTGACGAGATTGACGAGATCAAATGAAATAGACAGGGAGGACACCATGAATGGAACAACAACGGTGCAGTTGGCGGAAAAAACGGTAAAGGCAGTAACCGGCAGCGTTGAAGAATGGACTGGCTTTCTGCAATCGGCAGCGCGGCTGTACAAGTACAGTTACCCGGAACAGCTTTTGATCTACGCCCAGCGTCCGGATGCGACCGCCTGTGCCAGCTATGAAATCTGGAATCAGACGATGCGGCGGTATGTTCGGCGCGGCGCAAGGGGTATCGCGCTGCCGGACGGGGCAGGGGCAGTGCGCTATGTATTCGATGTAGCAGATACGGGTGCACGCAAAAGCTCGCGGGAGGTTAAAACATGGGCACTGGATGAAAACAATCGGGAAGCTGTCGCTCATGCGCTGGAAACGCAGTACGGCTCGGCAGCGAAACTGGGCATTGCCGGACAGCTTGAAGAAATCGCGATGCAGCGGAGCATGGACTATTGGCAATGGCATCAGGACGAGCTGCGCGGTATCGTTGACGGGAGCTTTCTTGAAGGGTATGATGAGCTTAACCTCGAAATCGCGTTTCGAAACACAGCGGCGGCGAGCGTGAAATACATGCTGCTGAGCCGATGCAATCTGGCACGGGAATATCAGATTGAGCCGGAAGAACTGGCGGGCGTATTGGAATGGAACACGTCTGCCGCATCCGGTGCGTTGGGAAGCGCGATCAGCGAACTGAGCGAAGGGGTACTCAGACAGATTGAAAGAACCATCCGTCAATATGAAAGGAGCCAAAACCATGACGAACGAACTGACGTATACGAAGAACGGAGAGTATTGGATTCCCAACCTGACAGCAGCCGAACAGTCGGTGACACTGAGCAAATACGGACGGATGCGGGAATGGTTTCTGAAGGAGCATCGGACGATCACCTACAACAACCTGCTCCTGAGCGGGAAGCTGACCGCGCACCTGATGGAGATCGATCAGGCGGCGGTGAATCGGATGGAGGAAATCATGCCGAAGCTGGCGAAGCAGGCGGGCGCGACGGAAGCACTGAAAGCGAGCGACCCGATGCGCTGGGTCGGGCTGATGAACACCTGCAAGGCGCAGGCAGAAGAAATCGTAATGAACGAGCTGATTTACGCCTAAACCGGCAGATGAGCCTTTTTCCAACAGAAGCGGAACAAATACAAAGTCTTGAAGAAGCGGATGAACGAGAGGTTTCCGCTTCTTTTTTGATGGAAAAAGCGACGGATGTCGTGCTGCGCCTCGGCGGTAACAACGAAGAAATCCGAATGGAACTTGCTTTCGATGCAATGATCGACAAACCGATAGATGAAATTGCTGCGCATATGCGGACGCTGTATCATGGCGGAAGTGGTTTTGAACTGGAAGGGAGACGTTTTTCAGCGTGGTATGCGGACAATGGGATATACATTGCGGGTGGGGACCGCGCACGGTATGCCAACACAGCCCGTATAGTTTCGTGGAAAGACGCTGCGAAGCGCGTCGGTGAACGGATTAACGCCGGACGATTTGGAACAGAGCTGGAAAATGTGGAAGCCGCAGGCTTTGTCAGGCGGCAGGTGGCAAGCCGGCTTATTGAGATGTATCGTGAGAGTTTTGCAGGCGAAAACGGCTATCTGCCCTTGATACGGGAGCAGGAACCGATGATCTTTCCGGATTGCGTAAATCGGCTGTTTGAAAAAATGGAGCAGCCGGATAATCTGCATGAGCTGATCCGGCAGGTCGAAGCATTTGCAGAGGCGGTTGAACGTCAGCCTGACCTGATGCGGATGCGTTTCTTCATGCCCGATGCAATTTTGCCACGGCTTAGAGATTTGACACACGAGCGGCGAGAACTGCCCAAAGGAGAAAGAGAGCTGCCGGAAGTCCGGGGCTTCATCACGCAGGATGAAATCGACTGGAATTTAACCGGCGGTTCAGGATATGAAAGCGGCGCTGAACGAATTGAGCTGTTTTTCTCACAGCCGCATGATGTCGGCGAGAAAATTGAATTTCTCAAACGCGAATATGGAACAGGCGGGCGCATGCCCGGCGTTTCGAACGCACGGCACAGCGAAGAATGGCACGATACAAAGGGCATACAGCTTCGCAAGAATGGTTGTCAGAATGTGACGCTTGGCTGGAATAAGGTCGCTGAACGTATTGACACATTGATTCGGAATGGACGATATACAAGGCTGAAAGAGCAAAAACCAGAGGAAGAGATTCGATTAGTGCCGGATATGGAAGCCTACCGGAATCTTAAAGCCGAGCGTCCGCAATATATGGTTGGCGTGAGGGTGGACGATTACCTGCTCTTTTATGGAGAGGATGCGAAAACGGCTGCGCCGCTGCTGAACACGAAACTGCTTGAACGGGATATTCCCGGCATGGGCATGATGCCGGTTACGGGCATTCCTTTCGGACGTTGGAGTGTTGCGGCAAAAACGCTGACGGAAAACGGACAGAGCATTTTCTTTGCCGAGCCTGCCGAACAGGGCGGCTATGAGGTCGTCAAGGAGCTGAACGGAAGGCGGGATACGCCGCATTATCAGGTGGGCGATACGGTCTATCTGGATGATAAGGCTTTTTTGATTGAACAGATTACGGATATCCATGTCCAGCTGCGCGATCCTACACTGCGTTATCCTGTCATTAGGACGGAACGGCGGGAAATTTTTGAACAGATGCTTGCCGAAAACATGCGAAACGACGAGCTGTTTTACAGACAGAGAGAAGCGATGCCTGCGGAACCTGAGAATTTCGTACTGACGGAGGAATTGCCGAATACTCCGGAACCGCAACAGCCGCAGGAGGAGACGAAGCTGCACAGTGTCGTCATAGACCTGACGGGGCAAGAAACCCGGCAGAGAGAAAATGAACAGTTCAAAGCGCAGAACTTTCGCATTACAGATGAACATTTGGGCGAGGGAAGCGCAAAAACAAAATTTGGGTATAACATCGCGGCAATTCAGACGCTCAAGCAGATTGAAGCGGAGAGCAGGCAGGCACGTCCCGATGAGCAGGAAATTCTCTCCCGATACGTCGGATGGGGCGGTATTCCACAAGCCTTCGACGAGGAAAACACGCAATGGTCAGAAGAATATCGGCAGCTCAAAGAATTGCTGACAGAGAAGGAATACGACGCGGCACGCAGCTCGACGCTCAACGCGCATTACACATCGCCAACGGTTATTCGCGCTATGTATGACGCGATTGAAAAAATGGGGTTTCGCACGGGTAATGTTCTGGAACCGTCCTGCGGCGTAGGCAATTTTTTCGGCATGCTGCCGGATGACATGAGCGGCAGCCGGCTTTATGGCGTGGAACTGGACAGCATTACAGGGCGCATTGCGCGGCAACTTTATCCCGATGCGCGGATCACAATCAGCGGCTTTGAAAAAACGCAGCGCAGGGATTTCTTCGACCTGGCAATAGGCAATGTTCCCTTCGGTGGTTACAAGGTTTCCGACAAGCAGTTTGACAAGTATAATTTTTTGATTCATGATTATTTTTTCGCTAAAACGCTGGAGCAGGTTCGTCCGGGTGGTGTTATTGCTTATATCACATCCAAGGGCACAATGGACAAGGCATCTCCCGACGTGCGCAGATATATCGCGCAGAGAGCTGAATTGCTCGGAGCCATCCGTCTGCCGAATACGGCATTTGCGGCGAATGCCGGAACGAGCGTAACGACGGATATTCTTTTTTTGCAGAAACGGGAAAGCCCAATCGACATAGAGCCGGATTGGGTGCATCTGGGGCAGACAGAGGACGGAATTCCCATCAACAGCTACTTTGTCAGCCATCCCGATATGATGCTGGGCAGCATGGCATGGGATAAGAGCATGTACGGCGATGAGAAGGAAACGACATGCAGACCCATTCCGGGCGCAGACTTAAAGGTACAGCTGGAGCAGGCGATTCAGAAGATTGGCGGCGAATACCATGCGGAAGAGGTCATGGAACTGGCAGAAGGGGAGGAAATTACTGAAACATTACCTGCCGATCCGGATGTAAAGAATTACAGCTACACGATTGTAGATGGCGAGGTGTATTTTCGCGAAAATTCGGTGATGATGCGCCCAAAGCTGAATCGCACAGCACAGGAGCGCGTCAAGAGCATGGTGGCACTTCGGGATACGGTATATCGCTTAATGGACGCTCAGTTGGAAGATGCTGATGATGAAACAATTGAAAACGAACAGCGGGAGCTGAACAGGCAGTATGATGCGTTCAGCGCTAAATTCGGGCTGATTAACGATCGGGCGAACCGACTCGCATTTTCGGATGATTCTTCGTATTATCTGCTCAGTTCGCTTGAAGTGCTGGATGAAGATCGAAAACTCGAACGCAAAGCGGATATGTTCACCAAGCGTACCATTCGGCGACCGCAAGCCATTACGCATACGGACACCGCGGCAGAAGCACTGGCAGTATCCATAGGAGAAAAGGCGCGGGTGGATTTGCCGTATATGGCGGAGTTGACCGGAAAAAACGAAGATGCGATAACAAAAGAACTGACCGGCGTGATCTACCTTGATCCTGAATCCCAAACATGGCAGACGGCAGACGAATATCTTTCCGGCAATGTGCGGGAAAAACTCAGGACAGCGCAGGCTGCGGCAAAAGAGAATATGGTTTTTATGCCGAACGTCGATGCGCTGCAAGCCGTGCAGCCCAAAGATCTTGACGCTTCGGAGATCGACGTTCGCCTTGGCGCAACATGGATTTCGCCGAAGGACATCGATGCGTTCATGTATGAATTGTTTTCTACACAGGAATACATGAAACGATATATTCAGGTCAATTTCTCGCAGTTTACCGGCGAGTGGAACATATCGGGTAAGACGTTGCTCAGTCGCAACGATGTTGCGGTATTCGAAACCTATGGTACGTCAAGGGCGAATGCCTATAAAATTCTGGAGGATACGCTGAACCTGCGCGACGTGCGTATATACGATACCGTACAGGATGCGGATGGCAAGGAGAAGCGCGTGCTGAATTCCAAGGATACGACTTTGGCGCAACAGAAGCAGCAGGCAATCAAAGATGCTTTTCGGGAATGGATATGGAAGGAACCGAACCGGAGATACAGACTGGTAAAGCAATACAATGAGCTGTTTAATGCAACCAGACCGCGTGAGTATGATGGATCGCATATTGTTTTTGCGGGCATGAACCCTGAAATTACGCTGAGGGAACATCAAAAAAACGCGATTGCGCGTATGTTGTATGGCGGCAATACATTGCTGGCACACGAAGTCGGGTCAGGGAAGACGTTTGAAATGATAGCAGGCATTATGGAGTCGAAAAGATTGGGATTGTGTACGAAAAGCATGATCGTAGTGCCGAATCATTTGACTGAGCAGTGGTCAGCGGAGTTTTTGCGGCTGTATCCCGGCGCAAACATTCTGGTGGCGACCAAACGCGACTTTGAGAAGGGACGCAGAAAGCGTTTCTGCTCGCGCATTGCAACCGGCAATTATGATGCGGTTATCATCGGGCAGAGTCAGGCGGAGCGTATCCCCATCAGCAGGGAACGGCAGGAGCGAATCATCCGTGATCAGATTGCCGAAATTACAGACGGTATTGCGGAAATCAAACACGCCAACGGGGAACGTTTTACGATTAAACAGCTGGAACGCTCCAGAAAACAGTTGGAAGCACGGCTTGAAAGGCTGAAAGCAGAGGAAAAGAAGGACGATGTAATCACCTTCGAACAGCTCGGTGTGGATCGGCTTGTGGTGGACGAAGCGCATTCCTATAAAAATATGTTTTTATATACAAAAATGCGCAATGTGGCAGGACTTTCAACAAGTGAAGCTCAGAAATCCAGCGATATGTTCGCCAAGTGCCGATATATGGACGAACTGACAGACGGGCATGGCATTATATTTGCCACAGGCACGCCGGTATCCAACAGCATGACCGAGCTTTTTACTATGCAGCGCTATCTGCAATATGAAACGCTGCGAAAACAGAACCTGACGAATTTTGACGCATGGGCTTCGGTTTTTGGGGAGACCGTGACCGCGATTGAGCTTGCGCCGGAGGGAACGGGTTACCGTGCGCGGACACGGTTTGCAAAATTTTATAATCTGCCGGAATTGATGAATATGTTCCGTGAGGTGGCAGATATCAAGACGGCAGATCAGCTTCATTTGCCTACGCCCAATGCGCACTATGAAACGATTGTCGTTCAGCCGTCTGAAATTCAAAAGCGCATGGTACAGGAACTGTCAAAACGCGCTGCCAAAATCCATGGCGGAGCGGTCGATCCGCACATTGACAACATGCTCAAGGTGTCGATGGACGGGAAAAAGCTGGGGCTGGATCAGCGGCTTATAAATCCCATGCTGCCGGATGATCCCGGAAGCAAAGTCAATGCCTGCGTCGGCAACGTAATGAGAATTTATCGTGAAGGCAGCGAGCAAAAACTGACGCAGCTCATCTTCAGCGATATGTCAACACCGAAAAACGGACAGGAAAAGGAGTTCAGCGTTTATGACGATATTCGTGAAAAGCTGTTGGCGCAGGGGGTTCCGGAAAGCGAAATCGCATTCATACACAATGCAGACACGGAGGCAAAAAAGAAGGAGCTGTTTGCGAAAGTGCGCACGGGTCAGGTGCGAATTTTGCTTGGCAGTACTGCAAAAATGGGGGCAGGAACCAATGTTCAGGACCGCCTGATTGCTTCGCATGATCTTGATTGTCCGTGGCGTCCGGGCGACCTTGAACAGCGAGCAGGACGCATTGTGCGTCAGGGAAACCGGAACGCCGATGTGTACGTTTACAGATATGTAACAGATGGTACATTTGACGCGTACAGTTGGCAGACAATCGAAAACAAGCAGAAGTTTATCTCGCAGGTCATGACCAGCAAATCACCGGTACGTGTCTGCGATGATGTGGATGAATCGGTTCTATCCTATGCCGAAATCAAGGCGCTTTGTGCGGGCGATGCAAGAATCCGTGAGAAGATGGATTTGGATGTCGAAGTTTCGCGGCTCAAACTGATGCAGGCGGACTATCAAAGCAAGAAGTATCGCCTTGAAGACCGGTTGCTTCGATATTTTCCGCAGGAGATTCAAAATAAAACAGAAAGAATCGAGGGTCATGTACAGGATATCGCGTGTTTACAGGCGCATGTCTTACCGGAAGATGGGTTCCAAATGGAAGTCGGCGGTAAAATGTATACGGAAAAGGAAGCAGCAGGTCAGGCACTGATAGAATGCTGCAAGAAATGGAAAGGTGACGTTATTCAGGATGCTGTGACATATCGCGGAATGAGTGCCAGTCTTGCTTTTGATGCGGGAAGCAGAACATACTGGCTGAATATGCACGGCAACATGACGTACAGCGTTGAGCTTGGCAACGATCCAAGGGGGAATATCACACGAATTGACAATCGTCTGGCACGAGTACCAGACAATTTGGAAAAAGCAAGGATGGAACTCCAAGGTCTGAAACAGCAGGAGAAGGCAGCGAAGGAAGAACTGGAAAAACCGTTTGCGCAGGAAGCTGAGCTTGCAGAAAAACGGATGCGGCTTGCGCAGCTCAATTCAGAACTGAACATAGACGACAAGGCGCCGATTGAGGCGGCGATAGAGGATGCGCAGGATGTGCCATCCATTCGGGAGCAGCTTCGAGTATCCAGCGAAAGAGAAATGGAAAAAAGGAACAGAAATCAAGAAAGGGAGGAACGATAAATGGACATGACGATTCGGGCAATGAAACCTGACGAACGGAATTACAGCTACACACAGGAGAAAAGTGTGCAGAAAAATACAGGATGCATTGGGCATCTGCGTGGCGATATGGGCAGAAGCGGCGAGGAATTTTATACAAGCTGGGATGATCACGAGGCTTCGCTGAAAACGGAAACATTCAAAAGCGAATTCAACAACATTGTGAATGCTCTGCGCAAGGATGAGCGTTACGGTCTCCTTTTGAGCAGCAGGAAAACATTGGCAGCGTGTTGCCATGCAATGCCGGACTGTGCGTTTGACGGAAGTTCTGCACAGGAGTACGGATTTCGTGCAGATACCAAGGCATACAGCTATATGATTCGCTGCAATCCGACACAGGGCAATTACAACTTTTATATTTATGCGTATGACCGAGCAAAGCTGGACAAGGTGCTTGAAATGCAGAAAGAACAAATACAAAAGTGTGAAGTGCCGGTGTATCTGTATCCGAGAACATATGCGCAAAAGCATGGTGAGATGGAAGAATATCGCGTGTCAAGACAAGCCAATATTGCCTGCCGCGACGCGATAGATCGGGCAATCCGCGAACATTATCATGACAATATTCTGAGCAGAAAGGCTGTGCAGAATGTGGTCGGACAATATGGATTTGACAGGACGCTGTATGTGCTGGCGGTCACAGTCATGGATAAGAATTGGGATGGACGTATTTCGCAGAACAACAAAAACTGGGCAAAAATGCAGCCGGTTTATGCCGACGTGGACGAACTTGGACAGGAGAAAAATCAGGCGTTTGTTGCGAGGTCACATCCGGGCTTGGTAGATCTGTTCCTGAGAGAAACCAGACGGGCAAAAGAGGCGAACCTCGAAAAAAATACTCCGGCATTGGCTAAATGCAAAAGGGAAAAGGAGAGATGAGCATGGCGGGAAGAACACGAAATATACAGGTTATTTTCCGTGTTGATGAGCAGGAAAGAGGACTGATCCGTCAGAAGATGGAGCTGATGGGTGTACGGAACATGCAGGCATACCTGCGCAAGATGGCGATTGATGGGTATGCGGTCAAACTCGATCTGCCGGAACTGCGGGAAGCAGTGGCGATGCTGGGACGGTATAACGGCAACATCAACCAGATTGCCAAACGTGCAAACGAAACAGGGCGCGTTTATGATACGGATATTCAGGAAATTCGAGCGTCGCAGAAGGAAATCTGGAAGAAAATAGACGAGCTGCTGATGCGGCTGGGTGCGCTGGGGCTTTGAGTCGTATCCTTGCATGAAATGAAAAAGTGCGTGACAATGGGGATGAGAAAAGGAAGATACAAGGGAGGAAAAAGAGAATGAAGATATGCAGAGTCGTGTTGACCGTAGTTTTGCTGCCGGTGCTGCTGGCAATGAAGGCGTTGATTTTCCTGTGCCTGTTTCTGACAGCGGTTTCAAACGGGTTATTGTCGATTGTGTCCTCCCTGCTGGGGATGACAGCACTGGTGAGCATATTCCTGATTCCGATAAAAAGCGCACTGATTCTGTTTGTGAGCGCATGGCTGATTAGTCCGGCAGGATTGCCGCTGGCTGCGCAAAAACTGCTTGAGGTGCTGTATGTGGGGTGCGAACGGATGCAGGATTGGATGATGGGATGAATATAAGAATGGCGCGGAGCTGGGTGGGCTTCGCGCCGAATTCTTGAAAAGCGACAAGAATATATTTATGAAGATAGCTGAGAGATAAGCGTTTTGATATTGTTACATAATAAACTGATCTGAAATTTGATGATTCTATCTGAGGAAAATGCCTCATTGTTTAAGGCAAAATTGATTTGATCTAGTAAAGAATTAAGTGTTTCTAAATCAGCTTGAATATATAAGTCTGGTGTTGCGTAACGATAAACAGAAAATAAAATATTTCGAAACGTAAAAATATGCTCGGCAGAACAGTTGATTAACATATTAACTAATTTCTGTACATCATACTGGCTTATGAAAGCGTGATTTTCTTGAATTAACGCTGATGATAATACAATTTTATTTAAAAATAGGCTTAGATTATCAGGATTATAATCAAACTTGGGCGCGATGAGATGATTGGAATTAATTGATTCGATGAGTTCGGCTTTAAACTCATTATATTGTTTGACTTCGTCTGGATTTTTAAATTCATTATGAGTAAGAAATAATAGATCTAAATCTATTTTTTCAGAGATTCCAGCACAATTTCGAATCATTTTTTCTTTAATTTCTTGATAATTATATCCAAGAATTGTGTGAAGCTGGATTAAACAACTTGGGAGCTTTCCGTAATAGAAAAAAGGAATGGCATTTTTCATTGACAAACGATTATTCAGATTTGATAGCGCATCCAGAACATCAGATTCAGGATAGAGGAAAAAATTTTCGAGAATTGAAATATCGTTGTCAGGGGTTCTACTTTTTTCATCGAAAATACAGAAATCATTATGAGCCTTTAATGCGGGTAAAACGGTTTTTATATCAAAATTGTGTTCTTTTATATAATTATAGCAAAATCGGTAAAGCGGATAATTATAAGACGAAAGTGAGAAGGAGAGATATTCGGTGCCATTCCAGTTTGGAATGATGCCATTTTTTATTTGATATGAAAATGCGGTAATGCTAAAGAAAATGGATTTTAAATACTTAAATTCGATTTCAGGTATATGCTGGGAAGTAGAGTCCGAAAGAAAAGAAATAATATCCAGTGTTTTTTGACAGGCAAATATAAATGTTCTAAGATTTAAAGTACTTGAGTAGTGATTTGTTCCGGTTAGAGGATTCAGAAATTGAAGGAGTTCCTGAAGCAAATCTTTTGTTGCAAAAATAGAAAGGAATTCATTATCAAATGATTTTATGATTGCAGGAATGGAATCTTGTGAATTACCTGTCCATTGTATAGTATCACTTATCGTCTTTTCTTTAATTGATAGATACTTGTTTGTGCCTGTTGTATATTCACTATTTAAAGTTGAATAACTATCATCATTTGTTTTAATAGAATTTCTTTTGATAAACTCATCTTCGTTCGAAACGAGAAGAATCTTTACATTATCTTGATCGACTAAACTGTTTACATAACCGAGAATATCAAATATTGGAATTTGACATCTTTCGATATCTTCGAGAACAATAAGTCTTTCTGATAGATTAACTGAGTCATATAGTTTCTTTAAATCTTCATCTGTTGGGAAAATATCGATATTAAGAGCGGAAGCAGCACCTCTTAATATTGTTTTTGCAATAGTTTTTCCAGTCATAAATGCTTCGCTATTGGGAAGAAATTGCGCTCGAATTTCCCAGTATAAGTTTTTACTGACTTCAGATAGAGTATTCAATCCATAAAGAGATAGAGTTGCACATTTTATTGAATTCTCTTTGAGAAAAGGAATAAGTGTATTTTGAATGTAATAACTTTTTCCTGTTCCCCATCCACCTGTAAGCATGATGGCACTATGAGTCCTATTCACTTTGATGTAACGCAAAATATAATTGTTTATTTCTAATGGTTTCATAAAAAACCTCCCGAAAAAGATATTCCAACAATATATCAATTTTAACATGTTCATCCTTGACATACAACACAGAATTTAGGAGGAACAATTTATGGCAACCACACGCCTTATCCCTTTGCATACGGGCAAAGGACGAAAATTCGGCAAATCAATCCGCAACGTAATCGGGTATGTGTCTAATCCGAAAAAGACGCATCAAGGCGAATTGGTGACGGGCTTCGGCTGTAATCCCGAAACGGCGGACGGAGAGTTTTTACTCATGAAGCGCGAGTATATTGCGCGGACAGGGCGACGCAGAGGAAAGGATGATGTGATTGCATATCATCTGCGCCAATCCTTTGTGCCGGGCGAAATTACGCCGGAAGAAGCCAATCGAATTGGCTGCGAGCTGGCAAGCCGATTCACGCACGGGCAACATGCCTATGTTGTAGCCACCCACGAGGATCGCCGACATGTGCATTCACATATTATTATTTCGGCGGTGAATCTTGATTGTGATCGGAAGTTTCGCAATTTCTGGGGCAGTTCAAAAGCCATCCGGCGGCTCAGTGATACATTGTGCATCCAGAACGGTTTGTCGATTATCGAGCAGCCTAAGGGACATAGCAAGAGCTATAATAAATGGCTGGGTAATGAAGCGAAAACCTCTCAGCGGGATGGACTGCGGGAAGCACTTGATGCTGTATTGGCACGCCAACCGAAAGACTTTGAAGAACTGCTGACCATGCTCCAAAGAGGCGGATGGGAGGTTAAAAGGGGAAAACGAATCAGTCTGAAAGGAAAAGGACAAGAGCGGTTCAAACGACTGGATTCGCTGGGAGAGGACTATTCGGAAGCGGCACTTCGAGCGATAATCGCAGGCGAGAAAGAGCATCATCTAAGAGAAAAGAAAACAGTTCAACCGATGCGGCAGGTCAATCTGTTGGTCGATATTCAGGCAAAGCTGCAAGCTGGAAAAGGCGCAGGGTATGAGCGTTGGGCGAAGGTCTTTAACCTCAAACAAATGGCGCAGACGCTCAATTACTTGTCTGAAAACAATCTGATGAACATTGAGGATTTGACGGCGAAAACGGATGCGGCGACTACACGGGTTCACGAGCTGCAAGTCACGATTCGCGAAACGGAAAAGCGCATGGCAGAACTCCATGCGTTAAAAGGACACATCATCAATTATGTTAAAACGCGGGAGGTTTATGCGGCATACCGTATGGCAGGGTATTCAAAGAAATTTGTCGCGGAGCATGAACGGGAGATCAAGCTGCATCAGGTGGCAAAGGAGGCTTTCTCAGCGCTTGGTACACAAAAGATACCGAAGGTAAAAGCGATTCAAGCTGAGTATGATGCGCTGAGAGAGAAGAAAAAGCAGGCATATGCAGCGTATCATCAGGCGCAGGATGAAATGCGGCAGCTGTTGACGGTACGTGCCAATGTGGAACGGATACTTGGCATCGAAGAAAAAGAAAAGGAACAACAGAAGGAAAAGAAAAAAGAACGTTGATGGTGTTCCTCCGTCCTGAAAAGCGCCCCGAAGGGTGAGCGCAGCCGCATGACTTGTCATGCGAAAACGGGGTTTGGGGAAGGCTTTCCCCAACAAGCAAAGCGCCTCTGGATAACCAGAGGCATTGCTTGCCACAACGAGTCCAATCATAGAATAAAAGTTACATTTCGAGAAAAAGTGATATTCACGAAGCCACATACCCTATCTTCTTAAACACTGACCTGATAGGTATTTACAGGCAGATAATATAATACTCTATCTCTGTTTTTTCTTCTCGTAAATATTTTAGTTGGCTATCAATACCAGCAAGACCATTATTTAAGGCTTCAAAAAAATCTCCAGTTTCTATGAAATCAAATCTCTTATTGGAAGAAAAGTAAGGTCGCATGTCTTTGGACATCGGATACCTGAATTTATTTGCATCGCTGTCAATGTCATGAATTTGCTTGCAGTATTCCTCTATTATTGATAGATACCTAACATCATCCGATCCATTGGCATTATGCATAACATGCGACCTAATTTCTTTCCACATGCCCAAAATACTATGCTTTTTGTCAAACATACATTTGCATTTTACTTGAAAAGTTCCATTGATTTCATCGAACCATATTGTTTTCAAACTAAGTTCTACACAATTTCGATATAGATAGCACATTGGAAGGAATAGATGTTCAATATGGCTGTTTTTACCATTATCAATCTCTTTCTTCATGTATTTCTTTAAGTAATTTGCAGTTTCTAAATATGCTTTAGTATATGGAAAAAACGGTACACCATTATATTTATATCCTACAACAGATTGTTCATAATAGTTACCTCCTTCTTCTATAAAAATAGGAGATAAATTCTTCCATTCATTAGCATTTTCATTATTCTTGTTATACCATTTTTCTATAATTTCATAGGCGGCTTCAAATTTATTTGCGAATTTCACCAAATCAATATGTGTCTGATATTCAAATACTTTTTTTTATATCAAATTCATGTGTATTAGGATTCCGCGTAATATGGAATGGATAACGAAACGAATCCGATTCTCTATCCATTTGCGATAAATCTGCAAAGTATTTTTGCAACCATTTTAGTTCATCTTCGGGTCTTACCCATAAACAGTTTTCTGTTATTACCGATAAGATCGAAGATAAATCATGTCTTGTGGTTTTAACAAATTTCTCCCGCTCGTCTTTTTTTTGAATATATTGAAACCCAATCGCTTTTAGTCCAAGTTCAATGCCATGTCTGTAAAGAAAGGCAATAGAAAAGAAATACGTATCAAGCTTTCCTATATCTGGATGATTTTCACATAGAATGAACTCAGTTATTTTATGCGCAGCTTCAAAAAACATTTGGAATACTTAAAAAGTGCCTCAGACAAATCCGTGGTAGCTAAGATCTTTACTATATATTTTGATTTTTTATTAACCACATCTATTGTTTTTCCTTTTATAGGAATGATCATTGAAATAGAACAATCTGATGTTTCCATTTTTATTTCTCCTCGTTAGTTTTCATTATGTTCTTAATTATGTCTATTTAATTTGTGGTTTATAATAGATATGCGTTTCTCCTAGAAAATCACAATATGTGAAAAATATAGTTGCTACTTTAGATCATAAAAATCAACGATACCCGTGTGTTTGAAAATCGGAACACTTCTAGAAATGGCACTGAGAAGGAGAGCCAAACTGCCGGTTTGAATGATGTCAGGTATATTTAAAAGTATGAAAGTAACTAGCAAGACGGTTTCGATCAGCAGGATTTGATGAGAACGCTTAATGAGTTGCGGGGCTTTCTTTTTAAGGTAGCGTTTATTTGGATGAAGAACAAGCGGATGCAGCCACATAAAAAGAAGAGATATAACGGAAATCCCGATGCAGGCAAGAAGTGAATACGGAAGAAGGAAAGAAATGAGGAAAAGCAGCTCACCCAAAACCATCGTCAGGAAGCACATAAGATGCGAGGAAGCATGAAAGCCGCCACCGAAAGATTGATTTATATAGTATACGAAAATCAACAACGTCGTTTCAATCGGACGACCTGCCATCCAACCAATGAAGAAAAGTCCCAATGTACTTAAAAAAGTATAGATAGCAATATCAAATCCATAAATGTATACTTCTCTTTCTTCGGCTGATGCACAAATAACTCCACGTTTTTCAAATAGCTTAACAATATATTCAGAAATTTGACGCATCTCATAGCTCCTTCTTAATTGGATAAGGTAATGTCACGGTTGCAACAAATTGATTATTTTCTATATCGAAGGAACAAAAGCCATCAGCGTTCTCAGCAATAGAAATTATATTTGGGATTCCGAAACCGTGAATTTCAGGACTTTTACGTTTTGAAGTAACAAATTTGCTCTGATGTCGTTTTATTGAAGTTGGGTTTACTGGATTTTCACAACGGAGTGTGAACATATCCCATACGCGAGAAAAAGAGAGATTAATCCATTTTTCTATGCTTTTGTTTACGATACGATCGTTTCCTTCGATGGCATTATCCAGCAGATTACCTAAAATAGTACAGAAGTCAACTTCGGAAATCGGCAGCGAATTTAGCGGGCACTGAGAAACGTGTAAAGAGATATTATGATGTTTACAAGCAAGAGATTTTGCGGTAAGAAGTGCATCAACGGAAATACTTCCAGTTAGGAAATCATCCTTCTGGGGCATTTTAGCTTTATATTCGTCGAGGTATTGTTGGGCTGAGGCTGAATTATTGCTTGCAACAAGCTGCTCAATGACTTGAAGCTGGTGCTTTATATCGTGTTTTTGTTTAAGAATGTCGGCATACATATCTTGAATTACAAGTTGGTGTTCTTCGGTTAATTGGATATGATTTAATGCAATTTCAGCCTGATGTTCGCGTGCAGAGATCGAAGTCATAAGATGAAACAGAATGGCAGAAAGAGTAGCGCAGAATATTAGCAACACATAAGAAATGAAAAAGGGAATATCGCTTGAATAAAGCTGTTGAATTTGAATTGAAAACAGTATTTCAATAATAATAAGTAAGGAAACATTAAGAGCAACAAAAATAAGCAAGGCAGACCAATGCAAAGAAGAATATTGTGCTTTTGCTCTTGAAAAAAAGAACATTTCAATAAAAAGAACGAAATTGGTTGAGAGAATGTATACGAGTCTGTAACGAGTAGGAGCTAGAATCAGGTCATACGGGACTGAAAGAACGGAAAGGCAAATTTGGAGCATCAATCCGATTGTTGCTATAACAATAACTTCCTTGAAGATTACCCAAAGAATACAAACAGACCATCGTTCGTCTGAAACATAATGCAGATAAAAAACAAACATTACTCCGCCGAAACTGTCTGGAAATGGAATGTTAAAGAACAGGTACAACGAAAGAAAGGCTGTGTAAGAAATAAGACATATAGCATCCGCTGCGGTTGATTTTTTACAAACATTGATTCGATTTTTGAAAAAATAAAGGTAGATAAAAGCTTCAAAAAAATTAACTGAAATTTCTAAAAATGTCCATAATAACGATGACATATTATTCCTCCTGATAGAACCGATTAAAAGTTTTATAAAGGCTAGAAAAATATGTTAGAGAGACAGGAAGCGCTTGATTGTTTGACATAATTATACTGTTCTTCGTAAACCGTCTTATGTGAAGAAGATTTACGATAAAGCTTCTATGACATTGCGCAAATAAAGATGACGGAAGGTCTCCAATTATATCGCCAATTTTTGCACGCATAGCAGGAATTTCATCAGAATTAGAAAGATGGAAAAAGAGATAATGCGCACATGCTTCAACATAAATAATTTCAGAATGCCGAAGAACAATACGCTGATCTTTAGCATTTACAATAAAACTTTCTTTATTCAAAAGCTGAAAATGGCGATAAGAAATATCCATGCAAGTAAATATTTCATTCTCATTTACAGGCTTTGTTAAAAAACGCATCGCATTAACAACATAGCCTTCATAAACATAATTCAAGTAATTTGTAATGAATACAATGGGAAGATTATGATCGGTGTCGCGAATTTTTTGAGCCAATGCCATGCCGCTGATTTCGCCCGGAATTTCGATGTCCAGAAAAAGCAAGTCAATCGAAAGACCATTTGACCATCGCTCAAGGAGATCTTCAGACGAAGAAAATACGGTGCAACGGATATCGGAATGCCCGGACGTACACATCCATTTTTTTACAGCGTTCACAACGGCCTCTTGGAAGCAAGGCTCATCGTCACAAATAACGACGTGCATCATAAAACCGACCTCCTTTTTGAATCTGAATGGCTAATCCACCAGTATCATAATCATAGAAATGTCAAATGTCAAGAACTAAACAAATGCGACGCAAGCTAAAACTGCGTCGCATCTTATTTTGTTGTTGATAGATTTATATACACCTGAACCATCGCGCTGATCTTTTTCTGATCTTCCTTGCAAAGAGATCCGATGTATATCGAAGGAGTTTCCGATTTACCGAGTAAAAAGTCAGCACTGACAGAAAAAATTTCGCATAGACTTATAATATTTTTCGCCGATGGATCAGAATCTCCACGTTCCCAGTTTGTTACGGTTTTCAAGCTTACATGCAGCTCTTTGGCTAGTTGTGACTGCGACCAGCCTACACGATTACGAAGAAAGGCGATTCGTTCTCCCGTCATTTTATTCACCTCTTGGGACTATAATACCCTAAATAAGGAGGAAATGTCGTTACCATAATTCGGAAGAAAAGTACTCATAAAAGACGAAAAAAAGACAATTTATGCCTAGAGAGGATTAAAATGTGCCACATAGGAAATTTGGAAGATGAATCATGTATAATGGAAGAAAAAAGAAAGGAGGTCACATCCACATGGATAAGCTGCTCACGGTAATTGCAAATTGCATTTTCGAGTACGGTCGTAAGGGCGCTGGAATTCCTAGCCAGCATGGTGCTTACGAAGAAGAAGTACCTCAGACGTTGCAGAACCACGATGAGGACTAAAAGTGCAAAAAACGAAAAGAACTGTTGCGAAACGAAAATCGCAACAGTTTTTTTATGGTCGCATAGCTCGAAATATTTCGCACAGAATTTAATCAAACAAGAAGTTTTATCATCTAAAACAGGAAGATTTGTACCAACGTAGAAGAATTCGTGCCAGTATTCGCGCATTTTATGCCACTCGGCGAAAAAAGCGTTTTTCTGATTTATACTATGGTCAGAGCGACGAACGGAACGGACAAAAGAATCGAAGAAAGGGTTAAGTAAGCTATGAAAGAAGAAATCAAATCGGCATTTTTTAGCAAACGCTTTTTACTGGCATTTGGACTCATGATGACGTGTTTTTTAGGTTATTCATTACCTAGCTGGATATTTAGCGCGGACTGGGGCGATGAATTTCGAGAAGGTGCATTGCAGTTATCCGTTGGCGGAATCTTCTTCGGAAGTTCAATGCTCCTGCTGCCATTTTGTGCCAGCGTTCCATATGCAATAAGTCAAGTGGATGAAATCCGCACGTCATTCCTTGAATGGAAGGTTTTGAGGGGATCAATCAGGCAGTATTCTTTCAACAAAATCGTGGCAACGATGCTGAGCGCAGCAGTAGCTACTTCAATGGCATTTGCATTACATGCGCTTGTTTGGAATTTTATCGCTTATCCCTATGATTTGGTTGCACATCCGTATCAGGAAATTCCATTTAGTGCAAACTGCATTTATTCGAATTGGACAGATATTTTTTATGGATTTCCGATTTATCTCTCGATGACGTTGGGAATTGCTTTTTGTGCAGCGATCTGGTCGGTTACAGCACTAGCTGTTTCGGTTTGGGTTCCAGATAAGCTACTGACGATAATCATTCCAGTGTGCATTTATCATTTGTGGTCATGCAGAATATTCTACCATCTCTTTGGAATCAATACGCCACATCCCGGCGCACTTTATAACGATGCCTTGACAGTACAGAGAGTATGGCAGTCCCTCGTAATGTATGGAATACTGTTCATCATTAGCCTTTTAGTATATGTATTAGGGTTGAAAAGGAGGACGCAGAATGTGTGAGAAGAAAAAAGCGCCACTGGGACAGGGCGTACTGTCAATGGCGCTTGCAAACTTTGATTCGTGGCTCCGTTCGCCCAGAACTATACTGATGCTGTTGTTTATTGCTGCGATTTGTTACCTTCAAATGTGCGGCTATGAAATGAAGCTGAACGAAACGGGTTACACCATGCACCTTGGTGAAACGTTATTTTATGAATTTAAGTTTGGCTGTAATATGCCCATGACAACAGTTCTCTTTCTGATTATGGTTAGTGAACTTCCGCGCAGAATCGCATATCAGCAATACTCGCTGATCAGAAGCAGCCGTTGTAGATGGATGGCTGCGCAGCTTCTATATTGCTTGATGATGGTTGTTGCGATGATTGCACTTATAGCGCTTTTTATCGCGCTGATGGCGCTTCCGTTGGTTACGCCTGGTAATGGGTGGAGCGACGCAGCAAGAATTGCATCGGGTGAAATTGAGCCTTACGAAGCCTTGATAAGTGAGTTTATTTTGAATAATTATACTCCATTTACAGCGACGCTTCTTGCGATGATTCCAGTATTCTGCTTCTGGTTGACGATGGTTTTTGTGATCCTGATGTTCGGCGTATGGGGTTCGCCGGTCTTTGGCGTGTTGATGTATGCGTTCCTTATGGTTGCTAATGTGACAATTTTGTTTGAAGCGTTTCCATTTCAGCTTATTCTTCCGATCCAATACGCAATGCTGGATAATATCATATCCGGCTATGACGGAAAAGAAATTCAGCAGTTCTTAAAAGTCATAGGTGTATATGCGGCGTTAATCGTCAGCCTGGTTGCAGTAATGATGATTAGTGTAAAACGTGTTGAACTAAACTTCCATGCCGAAAGCAAGCAATGAAGGAGCAGAGAAAATGATCGAAATTCAAAATATCACGAAGATATATGGAAAGCAGACTGTCCTAAAGAATGTAACGGCAAAACTTGAAGAAGGAAAAATTTATGGTCTGGTGGGGGTGAATGGAAGCGGCAAAACAACCCTTATGCGTTGCATTTGTGGCTTCACCCGCCCGACGAGCGGTAAAGTAATTGTCAATGGAAATGTAATCGGCAAAGATGTTGATTTTCCCGAAAGTACGGGAATTATCATCGAAACGCCCGGCTTTCTAGCCCATTATAGTGGACTTAGAAACTTAAAACTCCTTGCTGGTGTATCTCATAAAGCTGATGAAGCACGGGCAAGAGCGGTTATGAAGATGGTAAAGCTGGATCCAGACAATAAAAAAACGGTTGGGCAATACTCGCTTGGAATGCGGCAGCGCTTGGGTATCGCACAGGCCATTATGGAAGATCCTCAGCTTCTCATTCTGGATGAGCCATTTAACGGATTAGATCAGGATGGTATCCATGAAATTCATGAGTTATTTCAAAAACTAAAATTGCAGGGCAAAACGATTTTGCTTGCAAGCCATAGCGCTTCTGATATCAGCCGTGCATGTGATGAAGTCTTTGAAATTAAAGATGGCGTTCTGGAAAAAATTCCGAAGAAAGATAGTAAATAATCATTTCAAGTTAGAACTGACGGTCTAAAATAGAGTCATGAAAAGCCTAATTCTTCCGGCAGAAAATCGGAAGTTTAGAATTTACGCAGAGGAAGGACGTGATTCCAATGGGCTGAGAGAAACGTGGATATGAAAAATGATCCCTGCAAATAAAGCCAGAGGGGGCACACACCACTGAAAAGCGATGTGTTTCGCAAGGATCACGAGTAGTATACCACAAGAAAGGGGATAGCACAATGAAAATGATCGAAAGAAAAATCTAAGGAGGTACATTTTATGAAAAAGTTTATGGCAATGTTCTTGATGGCAGGTATGTTGGCTAATGTGGCCAGCGTTGCCGGAGCCGTGTCACTCGGAGAAAGTAAGAATTTTGAGATTTATGTGCAATGCCGTAATAGCAATACCTATACGGATGAAACGGATGTTCATGCTCACAAAGATCAAGATTCTGATGTGAAAGCAATTTATGTGCGCCACTGGGTGACTGGTGGTTCTTCCTCTTATACGAATCACTTCCGTGGTCGTAAATATGTAGGAGATGGTCTTGTGACATGCGGTACTAAGTGGTGTACTGTTGGCGCAAATATTCCGATTCAGAGCAACAGCATCGTAGGCGGAAATGATTACACTATCGCAGGACGCGGTAATACCAATCATTATGACTATGATGGCGTTTCGAATGTAACCCTGCATGGAAACATGTATGTGAATGCGTATAACTGATGGGAAAAAAGAGGAGGATGGAGACATTCTCCTATTTTCCACAATGGAGGAAATAAAGTGAAAAAAACAGTCTGTTCTGTACTGCTGGCGATAACAATTACTTGTATTTCTATAACAAATGCAGTGGCAGAAGAATCAATTAACATTGAAGAAATAAAAAAATCTGGACAAATGCAAATAACAAGGGAATGTAGAGATAAGTATGGTAGAGCAGTTAGAATGAATATTATCCCGATCATACCAAATGTGATGAATGTTCCAATAATAAGTATTGAAAATTTCAACATAGCAGAAGAATGTATTATTGACGTCATAGACAATGGCAGCACTACCGTTATAGATGACGGATCATCAATATGCTATACTGAAACAAACGGAGAAAATGTCCGAAAAATATGGATACCAAGCAAAAAAAATTTGTCTTATGAAAGTGAATCGTATAATGATATATCAATTCAGATAAAAAATAATAAAGAAGAAAGAAAGAAAACAAGCGAAGTTAAAGATGTGAAGTCCGTATATAAAATGCCAAATGAAATAGACTATGATTATAAATATTTGGATGCAAGTAATTTAACAATTTCTAGTTTGTTAGAGAATGCAGAAAATGAAGTAAACAGTATTTTGAAAGATATGAATCTTGAACTTGAATTATATAGGTTTGGAATCGTTTTCGATAATCCTGAATATTATAATCTACAAATAAGACAAAAACTATGTGGAATTCCTATTCTTGGTAGTATATCAGATTCAACAATGGATCTAAATATAGACAATTCAGGATTTACGATACCAAACGAATGGAAAAAAAGAAAACATTTATGGGGAGAATTTGATTTTCCAAATTGGGAATTAAAAGCATCAGATGGTAAGCTATTTATTGCATGTAAGCCTCTAAAAAAAGGGACTGTTATGGTTGAAGACGTTCCATTGTGTTCTGTTGACAACGTAATTAAAGAAATTGAAAAGTACATATACAGTGGAAACATCAGGAATGTATATGCTTTAAGATTTGGATATTGTTGTTTTCAAAACGAAAATGAAAACATTGTGCTATTTCCTGTATGGCAAATTGAATGTGATTATCTATACATTCCTAAAAAAGAAATTTTAGAATATGAATATGTCGTAGATCAGCCAGTTTTCTCAAGAAAATATTATAGAACTATGTATATAAATGCACAAACCGGTAATTTCCTAGACCCAAGTATATTAAAAGAGAATTTATTTAATTGTCCTAAAGTTATTACATGGAACGATGTAATGTGACGTATATAAATGCTAGATGTATGAGAAAGGAGAGATCCATGTGATTTTCTGAGATGCTTAATCGAATTACAGGAATAAGTTGTCCTATATTTGATGTGTCATGGAATCCTACTGAAACAGAAAGGACAACTGCCAGAAGAATTATCGTATTTTTTGAATCACGGAGAGTATTATATTATCCAAGTGAGTTCGAAATTCCAGAATACTGTGTAGAATCAGTGCTTAATATACGGGAGTATCTGAATTCTGAATTACAGAAGATTGATGAACAATCAAAATTAAATCTCTATGTCAGCTCTATGAGAAATGCCTGTAACGTGTTTCTAAATAGATGTCCAACAAAAGAGCGTTTCGGAGATTATAGCATGGGAATGGGTACTTTAGGATATATAATTTTCGCAGCATCAATAGGCGAACTGCGAGGAAATTTAATAATTCGTGCCACCAGAGCTACAATTCGTGCCAGTTGAAAAATAAAACAGAAAAATCTGCTATAATAAAACCAGAAACAAAGAGAACGAAAAAAGAAAGATGCACTTCGAAAAAGATTCGGAAATTTAGAACAAGAAGGTGATGCCAATGGCTTGAAAGCGAGAGGTATACAAAAATAATCCTTGTAAACTTAGCCGGGGGGCTGCCATCGCCATGGGCGATGTAGTTCACAAGGATCATGAGTAGTATACCACAAGAAAGGGGATAACTCAATAAAAATGATCGAAAGAAAAATCTAAGGAGGT
>ULVD01091927.1_pt1 | contig 24132 bp, 35 predicted proteins | sample 1959101 | NCBI WGS metagenome assembly ULVD01 (sample SAMEA4835777, study PRJEB28245) | human gut metagenome | biome: gut microbiome; material: fecal sample | place: Denmark | collected 2008
GCCCTTGTTTGTAGCCGTCTTGCGGTTAGCGGAAGTGGTGGCGGCGGTGGCGGCGGCGGTTCGCCGTCATCTGATTATATTAAGTTTGTTAAAGTTGAAGGAATTTCTTCTGGTACTATTTTTATTTATGGCCAACCAGCTTATATTACACTACAAGCTAATAATACTCTTGGTAATAATATTACTTATAATATAAAAATTATTAATGAGTATGCTGGCGTTTTAACAACGAATGAATATCAAATTGGTGATACTACTTACCCTAACAATACAGAAGTTAAATTTGATTTAGGTTCTAAAATGAAATTGGGCACGAGTAAAATCACAATTACTGCCACTGCTGATGATTGTGGCACAGCGCGAAGTGAAAGAACCGGTATTCAAACTTATGAGATGAGATTAGACCGTGATAATAACTTTAACCCTCGTATGGTTTTTAATGCGGATGACAGTTTATCGATTCCTACTCAGCCAGTTGGTGTGAATATTCAAAAGACATTAAAATTATATGCTGATAGCAAACTTGTTGATAGTCGCACGAATATTTTAACATCTGGCGCTTCTGTTGAACTAACAATTCCAGCTAAAACTCTTACTCATGGAACTCATAAAGTTAAAATAGTATTAAGCAATTTAGCAGAAACAGTTTCTTGTGAATTAGATTATGAAATTGCTATTGTCCAAAGTGGTAATATGACACCAATTATTTGGTTAGGCGACTATACTTCTTCTATTGTAGATCACGACGCTTTATCTGTTCCTTATATGGTATATAATCCAGAAGACCCAAACCACGGTGAAGTGTATTATTATTTAAATGGAACTAAATTAGCATCAACTTATGAAGTGGCATATAGTAGCACGGCTTGGGCTTATTGGCGTGTTATTAATTATATCGTTGGCAACAATACTTTAAAAATTGAAACTACTAACGGAAAAGCTGAAAAAGTTTTTACGGTTAAAGTGGAACAAGATAGCAGAAATATGAATGTTATTACTACCGATGCTTTATTGCTTTATGATGCTGAAGGGCGTTCTAATAAAGAAAACGCATCTTCTAAAATTAGTTGGTTATCAACTGGTTCATTAAAAACGGCTGTGGAATTTAATAATTTCAACTGGTATAATAATGGTTGGATTACTGATGAAGACGGTAATACTTGCTTACGTATTAGCAATGGTGCATCTATTCGTATTCCTTTGTCAATAATGACTAGCCGTTTACTATCTTACAGTTATAGTTTTGAATTTGTTTTTAATTTAAGAAATGTTCAAACTTATAGCACGTTGATTACAACAACAGTTGAAGGAGAAGATACAGACTCCCCTCGTGTTGTTAAAAAGGTTAGTTCGACTGATGGCGTTGTTATTAAGTACTATAACAATATGGGTTTATGTTTAGGGACGCAAGAAGGATTTTTTAGTTCAAGTTCAACGCTAGTTAGTGGACGTTATGCGGAAGGACAAAAATTACATATTAGTTTTGTTGTTGAAAAATAGCAAGAGAATATTACTGATCGCCCATTAATTTATATGTATATTAATGGCGTTAATAGTGGCATTGCTGAGTATGTGAAAGATACTGATAATTTTAATTGTGGCGCAGATGCTATTGAAATTAATTCAAATTTTTGCGATATAGATTTATATAAAGTTCGCGTGTATAGAAGAGCCTTGACCGCGAAAGATGTCGTATAGAATTTAATCGCGGATTATGCTGATCCTGATATGTATGATATTAATATGAATATTATTAAGTATGAAAACAATATTCCTACTATTGATTATACGTTAATGCGAGAATATAATGCTCAGCATCCTGCGACTCCTTTAATGCCTTATGCTATAATTGAAACATTAGATAAAGAACATACATTGCCATATAAAAAAGAAGAAAATGGCGATGGCACTATGGTAAATACCGAGTTTCATAATCCTTATTTAGATTATTTATATGAAAATGGTTTAATTAGTGATGATGAATATCTTAGTAGTTGCCCATCATATAGATCTGAATATGGATTTTTAAATGTCCAAGGAACTTCTTCACAAGGCTATCCTCGTCGTAATTTTAAATCTAAAATTAAGGGTTCCAAAGGTGAGTATAAGTGTTCTAATACTTATCTTAACGGGCCAAAAAAAGGCGAAACTTTTAAGAAATGGTTAATGGATAGTTCAATTGGCGCTAATGCGTTTACTTGGAAAGCCGATTATATGGACAGTTCTCGTTGCCACAACACTGGTTTTGCGAATTTTATTTCAACTTTATATAGTAAGCATCCTATTCAAGATTATATTAAGGAGGCTAATACTAACGGTTTAAGAACTACGGTTTATGGTTTCCCAATGATGCTATTCCATAAAATCGGCGACGATAATTATGATTTTATTGGATTATACAATTATAATTTGGATAAAAGTTGTAAAGATAATTTTGGTTTTACTTTTGAACAAGCGGGGGAGCATAGTTGGGTTAAGGATGATAATGGAGAATATTTAAGTTATGAAAAGGCTTGTGAATGCTGGGAGTTTTAGCATAATCAAGGTGGACGTTGTTCCTTTAAGGCAGTTCCTTTTGATGAAACAATTACTGGTGGCGGGACGGCAAATGGCTTAATCTCTATCATTAATGATTATGAAGTCCGCTATCATTACGATAAAGATTCCATTGAAAATGCTATTAATGGCAATGGTGGTAACAAAGGCGATGGCATAGAAGATTTTTCAGGTAAAACTATTGAATATCGTAATAATTATTTAAAGAAAAAATATGCTCGCATTAATGCAGTGCTTGAATGGGTTTCCAGTACAGATCCAAGTACGGCTACAAATGAAACTTTAAATGAGCCCGTTCAATATGATGATAAAATTTATACTAATGACACGCAAGATTATCGTTTAGCGAAGTTTACTAATGAATTTGATAAACATTTCGATAAAGAATATTGTGAAATCTATTTCATTATGACAGAGTTGCTGTTATGTTATGACTCTCGTGGTAAAAACTTAATGCTTGCTACTTGGGGCCCTTAGGTAGAAGGTGGAAACGATATTTGGTATCCTATTTTTTATGATATTGATACACAATTAGGCGTAAATAACTCTGGCGTTCCTTATTGGGATTATTACGTTGAACCGACCGCTCAAAATATTTTTTCTACACCAAATAGTGTCTTGTGGAATAATTTATGGGCTTGTTTTAATAAAAATATTAAAAAACGCTATGAATCTTTGCGTAGTACTAATTTAACTGTTGAAAAATTGAATGGCTATTATAATTTTGATCCAGAGGTTAGCAAATCCAAAGCAATGTATGGTGGACGCCCAATTATTGCTATAAATGTTGATGAATATTATAAATATATTGATTGTGGTATTGGCAAAGGATATTATGATACAAGCAATAATCTTGCTCATTCTACTGCCTATTTCTATTGTTTACAAGGTACGCGCGAATTACAACGCGCCTTATTTTTGCGTAATCGCTTTAATTATCTTGACAGCCAATGGCAATAGGGAGATTATTCCAATACAGGCAAAAATCAAGGCATTTAGATGCGTTATAATGCTAATGAAATTTCTTCAACGTCAGATAAATATATTTTCGGAGAAATACCAAGCACTGATAAATATAAAGATAAAGGCTATATTAGTACAGATATTTATCCGTATCCGCCGTTTGATACAGAATTAGTTTTCAATGTTACGCCTTATTTAAAATAGTATATTACATTATATTATGATGAAATGCCGATGGAGGCCATAAAGGCGACAGACGGAGAAACTTTAAAAATAAATCCACCAGAAAAAAATGAAAAAGAAGCGTAGAAAGAAATTTTAACGTAGCAGTTATTATATATTCCTGGGCCTCAGTACATTTCTTCTTTTGGGGATGTTAGTACTAAATATCTTAATGAATTATTTTTACGAAATTCTATTAGATTAAAAGAATTAATTGTCGGTAATGATATTTATGGCTATCGAAACGATTTGTTGAATGATGATAGTTTTTAGATTGATGGGGCCGCGCAAAACACACAAGGCGTTAATAAAAACGCAAAATAGTTATTAGAGAAAGTTGTATTATCTAATTTGTCTTCATTAATAAATAATATTGACCTTTCTGGCTCTTCAAAATTAAAAGAATTTAGAGCATTGGGCACAAGGATTTAGGCGGCTACTTTTGCTTCTGGTGTATAGTTAAATACATTACATTTACCCAACACAATTACTGCTTTGAATTTAATTGAACCTACTTCTTTAACAGAAATTATTGATAGCGCGCCGATTGAATATACCGGGAATACTATTACTTCTTATAAATAGGTATCAATTACAGAAGAAGAATATAATAATGCTGAAAGCGGTTTTTATTTTATTAAAGATGGTACAAATTATGTCCCTGTCGATAAAAATAGCGCTGTATTTAATAACACTCAAACTTATTATATTCAAACCACAATTTAGGAATATAAGTTTATAAATACAAAAGGCTTATATATTGAAGGATTAACTGATGCTAATAATATTGATAAAGATAGTTTATTACATTTAATGCTAATTAATATTATTGGCGGTCAAATGAATTATAATTCATATTATATCATTGAAAGAGCGGTTAAAATAAAACAACAAATGCAGAAACTCGTATCTCTGCCCGATGGATATAGTAAAGAATTATCAATTAACTTAGAGAACATCAATTGGACCCCATATCGCTTAGTCGAATATGGTGAAATACCATTCCACGTTATCTTATTAGATGAAGATAGTTATTTAGCCGATGGCACATATTATGTATAGAATGATAATGGCGAATATATCCCAAGCATTGAAGGTTTCTCGGCCAGTGCCGTATATTATTATATACCGTATACCTATGTTAAGAAGACAGACCATTATACTTTTGCTTCATATCAAGCAATAGATAAAGACACAAAAAAATTAATTAGTACGTGGACCAAAGACACTTTAAATGGCTACATTTATGAATATGATAAGGCAAAAGATATAGTTGATAAAGCGCCAAAAGATTTAAGTATAATTGATGCGTTTATTTCATCTTATACCGGTCCATTAAAAGAAAATTATTTTACGGACACGTCTGAGAAAATTGATGGTGTAAATATTAATAGAAAACCTTATATGTCTGGCAATATTTTTGTTCATAATGAAGATGGAGAAGAAATTGATGAATTACAACTTCGTAATCATTATAAAGTATATTATCCTGATTTAAATATTTTTGTGGCAAAAGCTAAAACTTCATATACTGCAAAGTTTATTCGTATTGAAACTAATAGCTTAGGAGAAGAATTTGAGACAGAAGTAGATGTCTTAAAGCAGTCTACCGATGGTGGAGCTGTTTATCCTAATTGCACAGAAATTGAACCAGTCCGTTTACACTATACATTTAAAGGCTGGTCATTAGACCCGAAAGCCACAAAAGGTTATGGATTGGGAGATACCAGGAATATGTATCCTTGGGACGATTTTGCCAAAGAACATCCATATAGCGATGAAAATGATACTTATACATTTTACGCTATTTTTGAAGAAATCCGTTATCAAGTAGGCTTAACTCGCGTGTATCGTGCTGGCGCAACTTCAAAAACTATTAGTGGCGTATACGGAGCATCAATGAGAGATGCTTATTATAAGTTTTACGATTCTGCATCGGACATAGAGATAGATGATGATAATAATCACGTTCATTATTTTGATAGTAGCGAATTACTTAATAATCATCAAAAATATGCTTTAATTGGTTATAAACGCCTTCCTGAGTGGACTGGTTCTGGTAGCTGGAACAGCGCAACCGTTGAGCAATTAGAAGAATTATACTTTAATACGGCCGACGATGAAATTCTTTTTGGTTTTGACAATAAATATAACGCGCCTTTTAAAGAGAATTTTACTGCTGTTCAGGTTGTTAAGCCAATAAGCGTTTATAAAGACATTTATGGCAAAGTTGAATTAACTGCTGATTAGCAATATTATGCCTTTAAAATTGATAATACTACTTTTAATAAGTATTGGATTTCTAGTATTTATGGTATTGCTGGCAATTTCACAAATGTTTTAACTATCCCAAGTAAAGCATATTATTCAAATAAAGGTTTAGTTGATGTTAGTGGCATTGCAAGTAGAGCATTAAAAGATTATAATATTATTAAAGCGGTTTTCTTTGAAGAAGGCTCTACGTTAACCCATATCGGCGCATCGGCTTTTGAGGATTGGACAGCACTTGAACAAATTGAATTACCTCAATCTCTTACTTATATTGGAGATCGCGCGTTTGCCGGTTGTAGTAAATTGCATTCTCTCACTATTGGAGATGAAGACCATAAGCTTTCAATTGATGATATAGGTGAAGATGTGTTCGTAAATAGCGGGTTAAAAAATATAGTCATTTATGTAAAAGAAATAGGCTTTGATGAAAATACGTATTATACTAAATGGGGCGTAACTGGTGATATGTCCATTACTTGCAGATAATTAATAGGAGGTATGGAAAATGACTCATAATGTAGTATATCGATATTTAGGCATTAATGGAGTTGTTCAAACTCCTGTATTTATTGAAGGTGCTAACGGACTTAAGGTTAATGTTTTAATTGCTGATGCAGGTAAAATGTTAACAGATGGGAAATAGCAAAAACATCAAGTTTTTGTATCCGATTAGGATGTAGATAAATGGAAAGAAATTGATGCTTAATCTCGGACAGGACCGTTAAAAATGAATATATAAATTTGCAATAATAAAGAGGGGCATTTTTAATGCTCCTCTTTATATTAGCGAAAATCTAATAGAAAGGAAAAGGAGTTTAATATGATTGTACAAATTAACAAAGATAATTCATCAGATTATAATGGTTGGTTTAGTGAAATCACAGATGCTTTTAAAAATAGCGGGAACCCAGAAATTGAAAATATTGTGATTGATACACTTGAAGCCTATTATGCTCACATTGAAGAAATTGCACGCAATTTTGGTGGCAAGTTCCTTCGTATGCCAGTTGATGAAGACTTTTTGCTTATTAATAATAATACGCGTGAAATTAGCGTAAATAAAACTTCTTTTGCTAAAAATGGTATTGCTGTTGAGGCAGATCATTTAGCAGAAATTGTTTATTTTAAAGCAGATAGATATTTTGACCGTATGGATTTAAGTCAAAATAAAATGCATATTGAAATTCGTTGGAGCTTATTAAATGCTAAGCGTCAAGTTGTTAAATATGGCGCTAGTCAAGCTCTTTTTATTGATGCTGAAAGCTTCCCTGGGGAAATCGTTTTTGGTTGGGCCATTACTCGCGATATGTGTAGTGAGACTGGTTCATTATCTTTCTCTGTGTGCTTTTATATCGGTGAAAATAAAGCGGCCGAAGAAATTGGACTTCGTGATTATAGCTTAAATACTCAAATCGCTTCATTGCCAGTAAAGGCCGGTATAGGTATTGCTAATGTTAAAGAGCAAGTTGACAGTCAAAATGACATTTTTAAAGCTTTATTTAATAGCGTTTATACTGATAAAAGTGTTATGCCTTTGGATTAGCCAGTTTTTTCGTATTTGTCTTGGGAACATGACGATATCCCTAATGAATACGTTTATCCTTTTGAAAACACACTTGCGCAATACAAAATTGCTAATTTAGGTAACGAAACGCAATGGGATGCCCCAGTTGAATTATATGCTAGTGCCTATTGCCCTGGCGCCACTGCAATGTCTTATGAAGGCTCATTTATTGCTGAGAATGCCAAAGAAACAGACAACCCAGTTACTCTTGAAATTGCACCTAAATACATTGTGATGGACGAAACATTAGCAAAAGAAGACTTAGAAATTAATGCTATTTATGGCGATACTGGCGCTGTTTATGTTAAGAAGAATGGTGAAGCTTGGAATGAAACTCCAATGTCTTTGACCGAAATTAAAGAATATTTTGCTCAAATTAATCAAATTATTAATTCTAACCCACCTGTTGAATTTGAATATGGTAGCGTTGCTAAAAAATATATGGCAATTAATGCGGATAAGGTTGGTATTTATCGTTTTTCTGCTTCTGGTTCTAAAACAGTTGAGGTTGATGGAAAACAAATTACCGTAAACAGCAAAAAGGGGCAATCTTCTGCTGTTATTATTCCGCCAGCGTGTCAGCCGATTGCCAACGGTCTTGTAATTAATGTCGAAGGCGAAATTGACCCAAGCCAAATCGACATTATTGATAAGAATAATACAGATTATATTTATGTTTCTGCTGGTGCTGGTAAAATTACTAGCGTCCGAAGCGATGGGCTTGGTATTCTAGTTGGGACTCATGAAATCGGCACTGATAAGCCTAATGAATAGTCTATTGTTGACGGGAAAAAACCAGTTGATGATTATAACGTTTTTGCTGGCGAATTCGCTCTTGTTATTAATGATGGTATGTCTGATGAAGACCTTGGAGAAGAAAATCTTTTTGTTAAGATTAAAAATAATATTGCCACAAACGAAGATTTTGCACAATTAACATTTAAATCTATGCCATATATTAACGATAAAGAATTTTCTGGCGAATATGGAATTATATTTGAAAATGATGGCATTCCAGTAGAGGCGAATGGTATAAAAATTGAAGGTTATGCGGTGCATCGCAAGAATGGCACTTATAGAGTTTCTGAATTATTAAGCGCCGATAAAATCGCAACTCCCGCGGCTTACTCTCTTTCTGCGATTAATGGCGAAGGTGCTTCTAACTTGACAGTTGAGTTTGCGCTCCAAGAGCAAAGTGGATTCAGCGCTTATAAATCTATTTATGCATCAGATAACCCGCCTGTCGGCTTTGAGGGTAAAGTTTATAATACCGACCCCGCTAAGAAAAATCAAAGTATTAAATTAAAAGCTTCTTATGCTGGCGATACCAATGGCGACGGTTTTAAGCTTCATTGGTATTATGGTGCGACGCCTGCCGAAGCGACTTCGATGAAAAAGGAATATGTCGATGGCGGGAATGGCGGTTTAATTAAAATTGAGCAAGTTGATAAAGATAGTATTTTAACTATTGATGGGGCCATTGATACTGGTATTGTTACTTATTTAATGCTTCGTGGCGAAAATGAGTTTAATAATACAGTTTCAAAAGTTTCATTTGATAATATAATTATTGCAATTGGCGAAAGCGGCATTTAATTAAAGGAGTGTGAGGCGTTATGATTACAAGCCAAAAAGATTATGAAAAAGCACTCGCGAAAATCCAGGCAGAGCACAATTTCCCCATAGTCGCCTCCTTTATTGATAAAGTTGATGGATTTAAAGACGGAGAGAAAGACCCTTTCTCCGTCTATTCAATTGATTTAAATACTCGTCAAATTGATGCGCCAGAATATTTAAGTGTAGAAAATGACCATCAAGCAGAAACAATTTATTTTAAAGTTAATCGTTATTTTGAGCATATTGATTTATCTAATATGGTTTTTATGATTCAATATAAAAATGCGCGATTAGAGTGCTATAATTATTTAGTTCCTTATATTGATATTGCTTATGAAAATGGTTATATTTATTTTCCGTGGTGTATTGAGAGTCCAGCGACGCGCTTTGCCGGTAAAGTTACTTATGCTTTAAAAATTTTTTATGTTAATCCCAATAGTGGGAGATTGGTATTTGAATTAAATACGCTTCCTGCTACTGGTTTAATTAAAAATGGTTGGGGAAATAACAGCGGAGCAGGTAAAATCGATTATTCCGCATTAACTATTGATAATACTTATTTTTCTTTAATTGATGGTATTAAAAACGTTGTTCAAAATGGAATTTTAAGTGTTTAGTGGGTTGATGCAGATCCTGTTATTCGCGACGTTCCTGCTACCGAAGAAGAACTTAATATTATTAATACAGTTAAAGGGTAAATAAAATATTTACCCTTTTTCTTTTTGGACTAAAATGATGAATTGTGATTTCATAATTTTTATATATGATAGAGATAATTTATAAGAAAGGAGAGTTGAGAAATTGGCACTTTTTAAGATAGCGAAAGGTCTCCTTAAAAATCTTCCAAAGAGCACAGTTGAAGGTTTTACATATTTTACAACCGACACTGGCGAACTTTATATTGATACAAGTTCCGTCGCTGTTGCCAATGATGATGTTAGCAGTCAAGAAAAAGCACTTCTGTCACGCACAATGATTTCAAGCATTCCTTTTATCGAAGGAACAAATGCTAATGCAGAAGGCGCTTGGCTGGCTGATCATCCTGGGCTACAATTAAGAAGCGGTCTTGCGATTTTATATAAAATGGATATTCGCGGTTCAGCCGAACAAGAATATGAAGTCACTTATCGTAACTTTTTAGGTATTACAACCGCAAAGTTGAGTTATACAGAATTAAATCTTAACAATTTCGGTTGGAAGAAATGTTATTATGATATAACGACACCTCTTAAAACAGAATATGCGGCTGGCGAAATTCTTCTAATGGTTTATGATAATACATTAGATAAAGGAAGCGGCGGTTGGCTGGTTTTAAGTGGACGTAGTTATGATGCGCAAACCTTATAGGGACGCACGGTGGAAACTCAAATTACCTCCGAAGATAGTGACAATATTCCAACCTCTGGTGCTGTTGTAAGTTATATTAAATCCCTTTCTTATGACGGCGAATATAATTATTCATAGTATAGTTTAAATAATTAAGGAGGAAAGAATTAATGGCTACTACTACAAGCACTATGACTTCTGGTGTAGATAAGCCTTGGACTCTTACCAAGACTCTTACAACTCAGACATTTAATGCTACTTTAACTACTAACGGTAAATATCTTGACCGTGATATTAATATTGATATTTCTACTAAGGACGGCGTTCATGATCTTGTCGTTCCTGAGGCTGCTGATATCAAGACAATTAAGCCTGTTATTATTAATGCTGGTGATGAAGCCGCTCTTACAGTCACTCCTGTCACAGTGAAGCCTGAGAGTGGAGATTATATCGCGTTAAAAACTAATGGTGATAGCGCAACAGTTACTGTTACTGCTCAGATTGTTGAAGATGGCTTCTTAAAAACAACTGACACTAAGCAAGAGAATGTTGTTGTCACTGTTTCTGATTCTGATGTTGCTTATATCCCACTTGCTGGGACTTCTGCTTCTGCTAATGCTGATTATGGTGCTCTTTCGAACTATTTCACCAAGCAGGACTCGCCTGAAGGCGCTGAGGTTACGATTCAGCCCAATTATAGCATTCCTAATGCTGGCTATATTGGTTAGGCCGACCGCGTTGTGACTAACCCATCTTACTGGTCTGTTAAAGAAGGTCTTGTTACTGGTTGGAATAAAGCGCAGACTGATGTTCCTGGTACTGTAAACAAGATTACTGGCGTTACTGCCATTCAAAGCGGTGGTGCTCTTCACATTGCCGAAGGTTGGTATAAAGAGAGCTATATTACTCTTGAGGACATTATCCCCGATACCCTTGATATTGATGCTGTTGATGGTAGTATGCTCTTTGGGCATAAGGCGTTTAATGAAAAGGGCGAAACCCTTACTGGTTCTATCCTGACGTATGACACTAAGGATGAGGCTGGTTTTACTCATTCTACTAATAAGAATGATTATTATATTTCCGGCACTACTGGCGCCTCTTCGTTTGGCGTCATCCCAGCTCACAGTTATGTCGACCAGCAACTCTCCATTAAGGCTGGTTCTCTTGGCGCGATTACGCTTTCTGGTAGCGTAAAGCCTTCTATCGCGGCTGTTGCTACCGCTTCTGCTACAGGAGCTAAGAATATTACGACCTCTGCGAGCGAAGTGGCTCCTGAGAGCGCGTATTATGTCGCTGTTCAATCCAATGCTGGTCAGGCTGATGCTTCTTATAGTTTCAATCCCACTGCTGGCTGGATTACTGGTGGCGAACGCCATGATACCAAGACGAATGCTATTACTCTCAATCAGAGTAATGTAACTTATGCCCCTGTCGCTGCTGGTACTGTAACGGTTGCTGGTGGCGAGCTTACTCATGGTAGCTCTTCCAACACAATTACTACTTCTGGAATGAGCGATGGCTTATCTGCTCAGCCTACCGAGTATAAGATTGAAGCTTCCGCTGCGTTCAATGCTTCTCGCGCTGCCGTGTCTCTTACTGCCACTGATGGTTATATTGAGAAATCTAATATCGATAGTGCTGCTGCGCTTGGCGTTGATTCTATTAGTGAAAATAAAGATGCTGCTCCTGTTTATTTAAAGAAAGCAGTTATTACTTCTACTGGCACTGAGTCTGTCAATCCGTCGATTACGACTGGCTTTGATGGTGGCGATATTGCTACTATGGACTCCGAGAGCCCAGGGTATTCCTTCCAGATTACGATTACAACTGAGGCTACCAAAGGTAGCGTTGATACGCGTTATTCAGCTTCTGCTGGTTATTCTCCCGCTGTTTCTGACGTTGCCTCTGGCGCTGTCGAAGTTGTTGCTAATGTTCAGAGCCCCACTATTACTAAATATGTGAAGAAAGGCTCTGTGTCTGCTTCTACGAGTATTTCAAGTCAAAAAGAAACTTACCTCACTGTTACGACTAATACGCAAGAAGCCGATGTTAGCATTATTGCGCCTGTTACTGTCGAAGAAGGTTATGTCCAGGAAGGCGATGCTCCCGCTGGTGTTGCGGCGCATTACACGATTAAGAAGGCCAATCTTGCTGGTTCTGACCAAGCGCATATTACTTTCTCTAAGAATTCAGGCACGACAACATTTAGCAGCGATGACGGTGTTGTTCTTCATACTGCCACTGCTGGTGGTAAAACTTATAAGACAATTACCGCTGCTACAACCATTAACGTTCATGGCGAGTCTAATGGCACGGCTTCGGTTGCTGGCAAGGCTGCTGGTTGGATTGATAAAGATGCCACCGCTGCTGTCACGGGCGCTGGTAATGACAATGTTTCGAACAGCCAGGATATCTACCTTGAAGTTTATACTGGTGAATTCACTTTTGAAGCCTAATTTAACTTAATATATAAATAAACCCTCACCTAACCAGTGAGGGTTTATTTTTTTTAACTTTGTTAAAATACCACTTGACTTTTCCAATTTTTTGTGATATAATAGTAATAGAGAATCCAGAAAAATGGTTTCTACTACTAAATAAGATTGGAGATATAACTCTAATGCAGGATGATATATTATCTGATATTTTTTATAAAGCTTTTGAAAAAGTAATTAAAATTAACCTTAAAGAAGGAACTTTTGAAGAAATTGAAAATAACAAACAGCATCTGGTTGAGTATTCTGGCATTGACCAATGGTTTATAAAATTTGCTAATGATTCTACTCTTTGCCCATATGATAAGAAACGTTTTTTAAATTTTGCAAATATAGAAAATTTTAAAACTATTTTAGCAGATGAAAATACGATAGACGCAGGAAATGTCTACCAACGAAAAATTGATGATGTTTATCATTGGGTGATGATGCGCATTTTTAAAATTAATAATGAAGAAATTCTTTTAACGGTTAAAGATGTTAACCAATGCTGGCTGTCAATTGAAGATCAACAAAATCGTGGCGCTTTTAGAACAAAAGAAATTTTAATTAAAGATTTACAACATATTGCGGATCGTAAAACGCATCTTGGCGCAGTTATATTTGAATATTTGCCAAAAGATGCAGGAGAAATGGCAGATGTATTTACTTTTTATTTTGATGTAAATCAACTTTATCAATATGATTCTACTCACATAATACTTCTATTAGAAGAAATTCAGCACGATACTTTTAGAAGTAAATTATCTCAGATTTATAATAACTTACAAGCATACAATGTTGAGATTGGATCAAATTGGCAAAAAGAAGTAGGAAATTATGTCGATTATATGAGTGCCTTATCCTACAATTTACAAATTAACAAGCCACGTAATAAAGCGGAGTAAAAACTCCGCTTTTCTTTTTTTGGGCTTTTTTGTTGAATAAAAAGCACTGTTTTTTTATATATATAGAGGACTAAAACGGTCAGAGAAAACTTGACTTTTCACTTAAAATGTGATATAATATATATAGATATACATTTCCCATTCTCTGACGACTTTTTAGAGATTGGAGAAAGGAGAAAATTAAATTATATGGCTAATAAAACAATGAATATTGGCAATGCAAGTAATTTAGTAGATGTTGGAATTACTGGCAATTTATCCGTCACATCAACTGTTACAGCTTCTACCTTCGTTGGCGCGTTAAGTAAAGCAATTACAATTGGCGGGAAAAGCTATGATGGGCACGAAGCGATTTCAATTAGTGCAACCGACTTAGGCTTATCAAACGCAATGCATTTTGTTGGCACAACAACTGTAACTAACCCTACTGGGAATTATAATAATGGTGATGTTATTTTAAATACGTCGACAAAAAAAGAATATGTTTATAATAATGGCACTTGGATTGAATTAGGCGACGAAGGCTCTTACGTTTTAAAAGAAACGGGAAAAGGACTTTCTACAAATGATTATACAACCGCAGAAAAAACAAAACTCGCTGGTTTAAGTAACTATACTCTTCAAACCGCAACTTCTTCTACTCTCGGTGGCGTTAAAATCGGCTCTACTTTAACTATTAATAATAGCGTATTAGATTATAATTTACCGGTAGCTACTTCGTCTACGCTTGGTGGTATTAAAGCTGGCGATAACATTACAATTGCTTCTGATGGCACGCTTTCTATTGGCGGTTATTTGCCATTATCTGGTGGTACATTAACCGGCAAACTTACAATTGACGGTATTGCTACTGGGCTTGAAGTTCAATCCGCAATTACTGGCAATACAATAACAGGTATTAAAGCAACGCGCACTGATTTAAATAAAGGTATTTCAATGGGAATAAATGATACCAAAGAAGGTATTTATTCAAGCGACCAATCTAAATGGATTATTTATTCTACTGATGGAAAAGCCTATACCGAGATGGCGCTCTATGGCGCAGTATGGAATGACTATGCTGAATTTAGAAACTGCTCTGATGGAGAAGCTGGACGTTGCGTGATTGAAAATGGCGATGATACGATGAGTTTATCTACTAAACGTCTTCAATATGGCGGAATTATTTCAGATACTTTTGGTTTTGTTATTGGAGATTAGAAAAATGGCAAACCAATTGCGGTTTCTGGACGAGTTTTAGCTTATACTGATAAAGATAGGAAGAATTTTAAGCCAGGTGATGCCGTCTGTTCTGGCCCTAATGGTTCTGTTTCTAAAATGACTCGTAAAGAAATTAAAGAATATCCAGAAAAAATTCTTGGTATTGTTAGTTCTGTTCCAACTTATGAATTTTGGGGTCCAAAGCAAATCCCTGTGGACGGGCGCATTTGGATTAAAGTTCGATAAGGAAGGAGAAATTGAATTATGTCAATTAAGTTAACAAGCGGAACTACTGCTTTTACTACTACTACTATATTAAATTCTCAGACTTCTACAATTTCTTTATATACCGCTAATAAATATATTGATAAAGATATCACAATTACTGTCAGCGCTAAATCTGGTAGTATTAGTGCTAATTCAGTTTCAACTACAATGACCTATTCAAAAGTTAACGATTATTCATTAGTAAATGCTACAATTTCAAGCACTAATAAAAGTGGTATTTCAATTACTTCTCCCAATGTAACAATCACTCACAATGGAGTTAAATATACAACCACAGAGGGCTGGATTGGCAATACAACAAATACGGTTGGCTCTGCTACTCTCACTTCACCACGTTATAATACTTATTTAAATAGTGTTACTTTATCTGCGCCAACGAGTGGAACGCACTCACTCACTTTAATAGATAGTAATGGAACTTGGACTTGGGAAACTGATGCCAATGGTAATACTTATATATATTAAATAATAGAGGGGGACACATTTTATGGAAACATGGATGCCTATGTTGCAGGAAATTTTTAAAGTTTGCGTTGTTCCTTTACTTGGTATTTTAACGACTTATTTTGTTATTTTTGTTAAAGCCAAGGCAAAAGAGCTTGCTGAAAAAAGCGATAATGAATTAGCCGCAAAATATATTGATATGCTTACGCAAACTATAACTGATTGCGTTATTGCAACAAATCAAACTTATGTTGAAGCCTTAAAAGACAAAGACGCTTTTACTGCGGAAGCACAAAAAGAAGCTTTTAATAAAACTTATAACGCGGTTTTAGCTATTTTAAGCGACGACGCGAAAGAATATTTAACTAATGCTTTTGGCGATTTAGAGGCTTATATTAAGAGTAAGATTGAAGCCGAAGTTAATATGAATAAATAATTAAAAATTTTTAAGAGGGAAGACCATAAGGTCTTCCCTCTTTTTTTGATCTCTGGGCAAAGATGATTAATTATGCTACCTAATTTTTTACTAATATATGGAAACAATAAGTAAATAAATTGGAAATTTTTTGTTAAATAAAAAATAGGGGGCGTTATAAATGACTCAAAACCCATATTTAAATTATTATCAGCGCATGCCTCAAATTTAGATGCCATCGGTATTGAAGGGGTATCCGGTATCGTCTATTGATGAGGCGCGCGCTGCTAATATAGATTTTGATGGTAGTATTACATTTTTTCCTGATTTAAACAATAAAAAAATTTACACAAAACAAATTCAAATGGATGGTTCATTGGCTTTTAATGTTTACGAATTAAAAGATATTGTGATTCCGCCAAAAGAGGAAACAAAATAGAAAGAATATGTTACACGTGATGAATTTAATGAATTATTAGTTTTATTAAAAGAAAACATAAATAAAGAAAGTTTAAGTAAAGAAAAATTAGAAGAAATTATTCAAAAATTTTAATTGAAGGGGATTGATATATAAATGAATCCTATTGCTTTACAAATTTTACAAATGATTAAAAGTGGCGCAAATCCACAGCAATTAATTATGTAGTATTTACAAAAAGAAATGTCAAGCACTCCGATTGGGCAAAACCTATTAGATATGGCGCAAAAAGGGGATGGCGCCGGTATTGAATAGGTCGCGCGTAATATAATGGCGTCCAAGGGCTTGGACTATGATAAAGAATTTAATGCCTTTAAAAAATTCATAGGGCGTTAAATAATATAAAAATATTTGAAGGGGGATATTTTTTATGTTCGCGAATAATAATAATGGTTACAGTTTATCTGATTTAGCTGCCGTAACTGGCAATGGTAATCGTAACAATGGAATGTTCGGTGATGAAGGTGGGGCTTGGTGGATTATAATTTTGTTCCTGTTTTGCTTCGCTGGTTGGGGAGGAAATGGTGGCTTATTTGGCGGTGGTAACTCTACTGGCTCTGGGATTACTGACGGTTATATTTTAACGTCTGACTTTGCCAGTTTAGAACGTCAGATTGAAAACGGTTTTGACCGCATAATTAACTAGGGCGTTCAGACTTCTAATGGTATCTGCTCTCTTGGTTATGACCAGTTGGCGCAGATAAATGGCATTAATAACAATATTAATACTGCTACAAATACTATTGCTACTCAGCTCACAGCTCTTGGAACTCAACAGGCGCAGTGTTGCTGTGATACAAAATACCAGTTGGCAAGCTCATTCGCTGATTTAAATTATCGTTTAGCCGAGCAATCATGCCAGACGCGCCAGACAATTAATGACGCATCGCAGGCTATTACATTAAATCAAGATAATAATACCCGCAGCATTCTCGGCGCGATCGAAAGTATGAAAACACAGGCGCTCCAAGATAAAATTGCTGAACTCACTGCAATTAATAGCGACCTTCGTTTTCAGGCTTCACAGGCTGCGCAAAACGCTTATTTAGTAAGTGCGCTTAACCCACAGCCTACGCCATCTTATACCGTTCCTAATCCATATACTGGGCAATATGGATATCGTGCCTGCGCTAGTTGTGGAGCAACGACTATCTAATTAAGGAGGATAAAGAATAATGGAAATCGTAGCAAATGCTGTTCAAACGGTAACAGAAGGAAATAATGTAATTTTTACAGATACTGCCGTTAATGGTTGCGCGAGTATTGTGCATCGTGCTGGCTCTGGACTTATTAAATTACGTGGGCTTTCTAACTGCCAATGTCGTGCCAGATTCCGCGCTTCTTTTGGAGCTAATATTGCTTTACCGACAGGCGGCTCGGCAGGTCCAATTTCTTTAACTTTAACATTAGATGGAGAACCACTTGCAGCTACAAAAATGATTGTGACGCCCACTGCTGTAAATGCATATTTTAATATAGCGACAGATGTTCATATTGACGTTCCTATCGGTTGTTGCGCGACTCTCGGCGTTCGCAACACAGATGGCCCAGATATTATAGTTCAGAACGCGAGTTTAATTGTGGAAAGGGTGGCGTAATATGGAGCAGCTAGAAAAAATGAAAGAAACTTTAATTAGGCATGTTAGCGCTCAAATTGATAATATTTATGACGCAGATTGTAAAGAATTGGGCGAAGCTATTGACATGATTAAAGACTTAGATGAAGCGATGTATTATTACGTCATAGTAAAAGCAATGAAAGAACAAGCGGAATCTGGTGGTATGAGATATTATACTGAACCGCGTTATCGTGAAAAGACTAATATGTATTATATGCCTCCTGTTGGCGAAACTTCTTACGATGACGGAAATATGCATAATCGTGGATTAAGGAAGGGCGGTTATGAAAATTCTCATAAATCAATGTATGATACTGAATCAGATTATAGTGATTATAGAGATGAACGCGAAGGCCGTAGCCCATTGCGTCGCAAAAAATATTTTGAGACAAAAGAATACAATAAAGGTAAAGAAGCTTCTATGAAAGAGCTTGAAGCGTATGCGCAAGAACTTACACAAGACATCGTTGAAATGGTTAAAGATGCAACGCAAGAAGAAAAACAAGTTTTAAAGCAAAAGATTAATTCTTTGGCTGAAAAAATTGGTTAATATTAATTCTATTAAATGGGCAATAAAAGTTGTATCTCCTAACCATCCAGAGTTGATTCGCTATGATGGAATTTGGGTGCCTGGGGTTTGCGATGACAAGACTAAAACTATTTTCTTGTCAAGCCATTTATATGGTTATAATTTAAAAAAGGTCTTATGTCACGAAATTACACACGCTGTTCTATTTAGCTATCATATAGATGTTCCATTAGAACAAGAAGAAGCGTTAGCGGATTTAATCTCTTCATATGGGGAAGAAATTTTAGCAATTACAAACAATTTAATAGCACAATAAGGAAGGCTTAAATGCCTTCCTTATTTTTTTTGATCAAATCTAATAGATTATTATATTCTTCCGCAGAAATAATTTTTAAACATTCTTCTTTGGGCAAATATAGCTCTTTATGTTTTTTAACACCGTCTTGAATATATTTTTTATTCCAATAATAAACATTGGCAAGCGCCCGTGCTTTATGAGTTGGACAAATGCGAGTGCAACGTTTATTTACTGAACCATATAACTAAAAATTCCAAGCTGAACACCATGCGCAACCAGTGCCTATTGGGCAATAAAAACATTCATCGGTGGATTGTGAGCGTCTAGTAATAGCATTTAATTCTTCTTTTACTTTTCTCTAATAAGAAGTCTTATATATACCATCATCATCACCAATAATAAAAGGAAGCTAATTATTACCAAGAGATGAAGGCATATACCGTAAGCAAGGATATGCGATTCCATTAGGGTCAAATGCCAACATCGCTCCATCCCCACCGCACCAATTTGTATTATCTTTTATGCTCATAGGGACAAAACCATTTTCTACAAAAAGAGTGCAATCTATATCTTTATCTTTATACGATAATAATTTATCTGCTAATTGTTTTAATTGCTCATAAAAAATAGAAGCCTGCTCATAGGTCCACTCTGCTTCAAAAGTTACATTTGCGGCAATATCAGTAATGCCAATCCCTATAAAAAAATCTATAATTGTATTTAATTGCGATAAATTCTCTGGCGCAATTGTAACTTTTGTGTCATTAATTTTATGATAGTTTTTTGAATAATCCTATGTGGCAGCGACTGCATCAGCGAAATTGCCTTTGCCATTATGATATATACGGCATTTGTCATGGATTTCTTGCGGTCCATCTATTGTGAAAGTTGTGCTAAAAAATTGATGATATTTTTTAAAGAACTTCTATACATCTGGATCAAAATAATTAGAACCATTAGAACAGATAGAACCGCGCCAACGATATAACCAAGGAGAATTGGTTTCTAAACATTTTTCAATAAAATAATCGCAAATCGAAGAAATTACTTTTATATTCAGAAGTGGCTCTCCACCGATAAAATCTAAAATAATTCCACCAGTATCTTTATTAATTGGCTTTAATTTATCATCTTCATCATACATTTGAAAAAGTAAATCAACGATTTTACGCCCAGTTTCAGAAGACATGAAATTATGTCCCTTATTAATCTAATAACAATATGTGCATTCGCAAGTGCAATCATCAGTTACTTGAAAAGTCACATTTCGAACGGTTGTGCCATATAATCTTTCTATCTATTGGTCAAAACTCTCGTGCTTCACTTTTTATCACTCAATTCATAAAATTCAATAGAACTATTATTGAAATTAAAAGTATAATAATCTAATTCATTAAAAGGCTTTGGAGTATATTTCACAGCCGTTGTGCGCTTAGCTTCTTCAAGTTCTGCATAAACTTTGCTATATTTTTCAACTTGTTTATCAATTATATCAGCAGATGCTTTTTGCGCAGTTAAATATTCAATAATGCTATAAATAGCATTTTGTTCATAAAATAATCGTTCAATATAGGACGACACACTTTGATCAATTTTTATTTCAATCATAATTTATTTTCTTCCTCTCAAAAAGCACAAGTTTTTTCTGGATTACTACTATAATATGCATTATGGAGGCAAATAGCATCACATATATCGTCATTTGCTTCAATACCATATTTGTTCTTAACATAATCCATATCTGCCTATTTTACTTCACTTCGTTTAATTCCACGCCCAGTTTTAATTCCTATTTTACTGCGCCAACTTGAAGCCTATACAAATTCAATTTCAATTGGAGGCACAATTGTTTCAAATGCTAAAACTGCAATAACTCCCTATAACCACAATAACACTTTATTAGTATGATTATTAGGAGTATCTGCGTGAACTTCTTCTGCTACAATTTTCTATATATTATATTCTTTTATAATCTACTATATCCCATCTCGCATTACAATAATGCGCTAAATAACATTTGATGATGATGACTAAATACAATCATAATAAAGAAGGTCGCCATCTTCATTGCCGATAGCGACCCCGCTACTTTTTGTGCTAAGATCTAAGAAAAGTATATTCACTCAGTAGTGCTTCCAAAGCCACCCTTACGAGTGCCCTTCGCGCTATCATCATCAGTTGTAATATATTTATGAATAATTCCCTGTCCAATCTTATCTCCCTTATGAAGAATAATGTTAAATGGAGAAAGATTAATCAATTGAAAATAGATATGTCCCTCATTGTCGCTATTGTTATAATAATCAGCGTCAATTACACCAATACCATTAGCAAGAATAAGCCAATGCTTTAAAGGAGTGGAACTGCGGACAGACAATTCAAGATATTCATTTTTAGCAAGCTTACACTTCATTCCAGTAGGGACAAGAGTGGGTTTAACGCCAACTTGTTTCATAAACTTATTAATTTCTTCAAGTGGAAAAACCTAACCAGGTTGCGGGCGCTTATCTTCTGGCGCCTCATTAACCATCTTATCAATATAGGCCATCATATCAAGATAAGAAGGAACAACAGTGTCTTCTGCAACTTCAAAATCATACCCTGCGGATCGCTCTGTCCCACGAACAGGAGCAGTGAGCTCAACGTCGGCATATTTACTAATTTTTTCAAAATGTGCCATGTGACTTAAACCTCCCAAAACTCATCATAGGTCTTGCCAATTTTAACAAGATAACCACTATCGACAACATCCTTTGTCTTTCTATCTTTCTTTTCTTGTAGTTTAGAAGAATAAGATGTCAAAATATATCCGCCTTCAATAGACTTCTTCTTCTGCTCCTCAATAAATTCTTTAACCTCATTTTCGCTATCAATGCGATAAACTTCTTCAATATTAAGTAACTTTTTCATTTAATTAGTTTACCTCAATTTTTAATTCATTTGTTTTGCCATAATTTGTGATATTCTGTTCAATCATCATTTCTGCTATACCGTTAAGAAAATCATCACTACCAAATAGATGAACATTGTAAACTTTTCGCTGATTACAAAACGCAAGAAGTTGATCAACTAATTCACTATTATCAACTTCTCCCAATGAGATAATTTCATTTTCCCCGTTGCGCATATAAACATTTGAGTTTTTGTCAAACTCATTTATTGAACAATAAATTAATGACATTCAATAACCCCCATATCATATGGGAAAAACATAAACATATGGCATTCGCCAGTAATTTTCATTTTTACCCAAATTTCAACGTGATCTTCATAAATATCTGCTGAATAAAAAACCCCATAATCAGTTGCAATTTCAAGAACAATATCTTCAATTTTTTCAGTTGAAAGATTATTTATATGAAACAATGTATAATATGAAAGTTCTTTACACAACATCATATAATAATTATTTTTTATATTGCTAATAAATTCTTTAAGAGCAATTTTTGCTTCATTTGCCTTCATAGGTGGCTTTTGCGCCATAATAGATTTATTAACTTCATATAAATTCATACTAACATTTGGCATAATTTTTAATTCCTTTAAACAGTCTTCATATATATATTATACCACATTTTTTATTAAAAGTCAAGAGGGGATTAGTTCCCCTCTTTATTTTCCTTCAGAATAATGTTCAAAACAACGCCAACGATTAACGCCAAAGCTGTACCACTGAAAGAAATCACAGAGCCGCCAATTACAATACCGCAAATGCCAAGAGACAGGACAACAGAAGTAATAACCAAATTCTTTTGAATATTAAGGTCGACTTTTTGAAGCATTTTCACGCCAGAGCAAACGATAAACCCATAAAGTATCATCGCAGCACCAGCAAATACGCAACTAGGAATTGATGCAATAAATACTTGAATTGGTTCAATAAAGCCAAGCAAACCAAGCATCACCGCGGCAGTCGCCGTTACCCATACAGAAGACACTCGGCTAAAACCAACGGTTGCAACGCCTTCTCCATAACTACAAGAGCCAAGACCGCCAACACAAGCACTAATTAAATTGCCAACGCCTTCGCCAAAGAAAATTTTACCAAGACCAGGTGTATGATAAAGGTCAACTCCTATAATACCACCAAGCGCGGCATGATCAGACAATGCTTCCATACTTGCTGAAATTGTATATGCCACAAACATAATCACAATTGGAATTACTGTGGACCAGTCAATTGCTGTCCAATGAGTAAACGCCAAATCAGGGACAGAGAACAATTTCATATTAGCAAACATAGAAAAATCAATTAATTGACACGCCCCAGTAAGTGTTAAAATAACAGATATTACATAACCAATCAGTGTTCCCAAGAGGAATGGAAGAATACGGGCAAGTCCTTTTGCATAATGTGCAATAAGAGCAATTGCAAGCATTGTAATCATTGCTACAACGATGCCCCACGCGCCAGTATCGCCGATGTAGCCTGGAATATAACTCATAAGATTAAGACCAATAACAGCAGTTACTGAACCAATCAATGAGTGCGGAAATACTTTATAAACATTTTCATAGTGGATTTTAGTAAAAATAAGACCAAGAATACTATAAATAATACACGCGGTTAAACCACCAATAGCAACTCCTGTATATCCAGCAACACCAAGGGCAAACATTACTGGGGCGACGAAGGCACCACTATTGCTCAAAACCATAGGGGACTTGCCACGAGTAATTAAAATATAACTTAAAGTGGATAAACTGGCTCCAATTAGTGAGCCAGACGTTGCCACACCGCAAATTTTTGCTATTAATACAGTTGCCACCCAAATTGAAAGTAAAAGTTGAAGCCCGAATACCAACATCTTTTTAATTGGAGGGCGTTCGTTAATTCCATAAATCATATATATATCAATCTTCTCCTAATTTAGTTTTTCTAAATAATTTATAAACACAACTAGCGATGGCCATAGAAATAATAGAGGTATCCTTATTTTCTTTATCGTAATAAATA
>ULVD01080010.1_pt1 | contig 23865 bp, 17 predicted proteins | sample 1959101 | NCBI WGS metagenome assembly ULVD01 (sample SAMEA4835777, study PRJEB28245) | human gut metagenome | biome: gut microbiome; material: fecal sample | place: Denmark | collected 2008
AATTTATATAAATTACTTGACAAGTTATATAATTCGTGCTATAATATATGCAGAACAAAATAAGAAAGCAGGAGAAGTGGTGTGAAAAAGAATGTGTATTCGGTGGTGCTCTCGGAAGAGGTCGTGGCGGCGGTAGACCGGGGGGCGTATGCAGTGGGAACGAACCGTTCGGATATGATCAACCGGATTTTAGCGGAGTATGTTTCCTTTGAAACGCCCGAAATGAAGATGCAGAGCATTTTTGAGGGAATTTCAGCCCTTTTAGAAGGGAGCGACCGCTTCAAGCGTATGCCCGATACCGGGAGAACGGTGATGAATCTTCGGTCGCCCATCGTCTATAAGTATAATCCCAGTGTCCGCTATTCCATCGAGCTGTACCGTACAGCCGTCGGCGAAAGCATCGGCGAATTGCGGGCCGCCCTGCGCACCCAGAATGTCACTTTGATCGAATTTTTTTCAGAATTCTGCCGTTTGTTTGATGCTGTTGAGAGGGAGTACGGTGTAAAAGCCGAGGCTCTATCGGAGGAAGGCCGCTATTGCAGACAGCTTCTGCCCCGCAGGAATGCAAGCGCATTCCCCAAAGGAACAGAACAGACCCTTGGAGATGCCATCGGAGATTTTGTGACCCTGTTTGACAATTCCCTGAAGCTGTTTTTCCAAGAGAACTGCAGGAGGGAAGTATGCAAAGGGCAACTGCAGAAGCTCTATGCGGGTTATGTTTCGGAAAATCCGATTCTTGTCTGATTTTTGTTCTGTCCATTGAAATGAAATTTACCGAAGGGGGTGTTTTTATGAATTTACAGAAATATACACAGAAATCCACGGAAGCGCTGCAATCGGCGCAGTCCATCATGACCGAGTATGGCAACCGGGAAATGCAGGAGGAGCATCTGCTTCTGGCGCTTATGCGGCAGGAGGAGGGGATTGCTCCGGAATTGATGAAGTCTCTTGGCGTTTCGGAGGCGGTGTTCAACGCTCAGTTGGAGCAGTCCATCGGAACCTATCCCAAGGTCAGCGGCGGTTCGGGGGAGCTGTATCTTTCCGAAAGTCTGCGGAAGGCTCTGGAGAAGGCGGAAAAAGAAGCCTCTTTGATGGGAGACGAATATGTTTCGGTGGAGCATTTGATTTTAGGCATCATTGAGGAGCCCTCCGACAAGGTCAAGAAGCTCTTCTCGAATCTGGGCATTGAGAAATCGAAATTTCTGGAGGCGCTCAAGAATGTGCGGGGCAATCGGAGGGTGACCAGCGATCATCCGGAGGACACTTACGATGTATTGAAGAAATACGGTACGGACCTGGTGGAGCTGGCCAAAAATCAGAAACTGGACCCGGTCATCGGGCGGGATGAGGAAATCCGGAATGTGATCCGCATCCTATCCAGAAAGACCAAAAACAATCCCTGCCTTATCGGCGAACCGGGCGTGGGCAAAACCGCCATAGCCGAGGGGCTGGCCCTGCGGATTGCCAAAGGGGATGTGCCGGACAACCTGAAAAACAAATCGGTGTTTTCCCTGGATATGGGAGCTCTTGTAGCAGGAGCCAAATACCGGGGCGAATTCGAGGAAAGACTGAAGGCGGTTTTGGGCGAGGTCAAATCGTCAGAAGGGAAAATCATTCTCTTTATTGATGAGCTGCACACCATTGTGGGTGCCGGCAAAACCGAAGGTGCCATGGATGCCGGCAACCTGCTGAAGCCTTTGCTGGCACGGGGAGAGCTGCACTGCATCGGCGCCACCACGCTGGACGAATACCGAAAGTATATCGAAAAGGATGCGGCCTTGGAGCGGCGGTTCCAGCCGGTGACAGTTCCGGAGCCCACGGTGGAGGACACGATTTCCATTCTGCGGGGCCTGAAGGAGCGATACGAAGTTTTCCACGGCGTAAAGATTCACGATTCGGCACTGATCAGCGCGGCGGTACTGTCCGATCGGTATATTTCCGACCGGTTCCTGCCGGATAAGGCCATAGACTTAGTGGACGAGGCTTGCGCACTCATCAAGACCGAAATGAATTCCATGCCCACGGAGTTGGATGAAGTGCGCCGGAAGATCATGCAGTTGGAGATTGAAGAGGCGGCGTTAAAAAAGGAAAGCGACAAGCTTTCGGCAGAGCATCTGTCTCAGATCCGGGCTGAATTGGCGGAGCTGCGGGAAAAGTTCGGAGCCATGAAGACCAAATGGGAAAACGAAAAGGGCGCTATCGAAGCGGTTCAGAAGTTGAGGGAGGAAATTGAAAAGACCAATGCCGAAATTGAAAAGGCAGAGAATGAGTATGACTTAAATAAGGCGGCAGAATTGAAATACGGAAAACTGCCGGCTCTGCAAAAGCGGTTGGAGCAACTGGAAAAGGAGAATCCCCAGGCGGAGAACCGTACTTTGCTGCGGAATACCGTGACCGATGAAGAGATTGCCCGTATTGTCTCCAGATGGACCTCCATACCGGTGCAAAAGCTGGTGGAGGGCGAGCGGGAAAAACTGTTGAAGCTGGACGAAATCCTGCACAAGAGAGTGATCGGACAGGAGGAGGCCGTGCAAAAGGTCAGCGATGCCATCCTTCGTTCCAGAGCCGGCATTCAGGACCCCAAGCGTCCTATCGGTTCGTTCCTGTTCTTGGGGCCTACGGGAGTGGGCAAGACCGAGTTGGCCAAGGCCCTTGCCGAAGCACTCTTTGACGATGAACACAACATGGTGCGGATCGATATGAGCGAGTATATGGAGAAATACTCGGTGTCCAGACTGATTGGTGCGCCTCCCGGATATGTGGGCTACGACGAGGGCGGTCAGCTGACCGAAGCAGTGCGGCGTCGCCCGTATTCGGTGGTGCTGTTCGATGAGGTGGAAAAGGCACATCCGGATGTGTTCAATGTGCTTTTGCAGGTACTGGACGATGGACGGATCACCGACAGTCAGGGAAGGACTGTGGATTTTAAGAACACCATCATCATTCTGACCTCCAATCTCGGTTCGGACATCATTCTGGAGGGAATCGGTCAGAACGGTGAGATCAGCGAAAGCGCCCGGGAACAGGTGCACCAGCTTCTGACCCGCTCTTTCCGCCCGGAATTTCTGAATCGGTTGGACGAAATCGTCTTCTATAAGCCTTTGACTAAGGAAAACATCAAAGGTATTGTGGAACTGCTGATTTCCGACCTGCAAAAGCGTCTGGCGGACAAACAGCTGAAACTGGAGTTCACCGACAAAGCAAAGGAGTTTGTGATCGCCAACGGCTACGATCCGGTCTACGGCGCAAGACCGTTGAAAAGATTCTTGCAGTCGAGAGTGGAAACTCTGGTAGCACGGAAGATTCTTTCCGACGATCCGGCCCCCGATACGATTCTGACCGTAGATGCCAACGAAAACGGCTTGGTCGTCCGATGATTCTGATGTTATATTTTATTTACTATGTAGCATATTTATTTACAAAAGTAAATAAATTGAAAAGAGGCACGGACCTTCTCCGCGGTTGACCGAGGGAGAAGGCCGGTGCCTTCTTCATCTATAAAGGTTCAGCGAAAAAGAGACCCTGCAAAATTGCTTTTGCAAGGTCAATTTTATAATTCAGCTTGCCTTTCGTGTCAAAAAGCGTAGTGCTTTTCACAGCCGGTGTTCAGGGGTGATGGTTCATATTAAAATAAAGGCAAACGGCTTTATCATTTACCCGTTTCCGAGAAAAGTCCAAAAAATCACTATTTTTTGGATAAAATAACCCTGAAATCCCTATTTCAATGCCATTTTGCAAGGTTTGGAGCGTAAAAAAACGACCTCATAGAATTTCTTCTACAAGGTCGTAATTTTATTTTGTTTTGCCTATTGTGTTATAAGGCGGTTTGCCTTTTCACAGCCGGGATTATTTCCCCTGCTCCTTAATCGCTGCCTGTGCTGCTATCAGCAAAAGAGGGAAATTAAAATGCTGCACTGTAAAAATAGATATTTCCCTTTATGTGCTCAGTGTAAAACTCATTATATCCACTATCTAAGTATCGGTAACCGTTTTCATATTCAACCAACTCACTGTTGCTGCATACAATTTGCCCATCAAAGACCCCTACAGGAAGATTTTCTTCGGAGTAATAAAATCCATAGTCTTGGGAAGATGGCGCAATACCTGCCCCCTTGCAATAGACCAATACATATCCATCAACAATATTAACCTGAGTGACTCCGTCAATAGCAAGAAGTGCCTCAGAATCTTTGTTTTCGCTAGCCGCTACAATTTCATCATAGTTGTTCTCAACGAGATTAAAAATATCGGATTTGGCATTTTTTGCACTACAGCCAGTTAAAGAAAAAACAAATACAGCAAGCAACACAAAAGCTAATAATCGTTTCATCTAATAACACCTCCCATTTTCATTATAGTGATTTGTAGAAAAATTGCAATAGATATAGAAAAATCCGCCCGAATTTCTTCGGGCGGATAATTTTGCTTATATAAATCTAATTACTTAGACTTGATAGCAGCCTGCGCTGCCGCCAGACGGGCGATGGGCACACGGAAGGGGGAGCAGGAAATATAGCTGAGGCCGATTTGATGGCAGAAGTTCACGGAAGCAGGATCGCCGCCCTGCTCGCCGCAGATGCCCAATTTTATATCGGGACGAACGGAACGACCGAGCTTTGCCGCCATTTCGATCAGTTTTCCGACGCCCTTCACATCCAATTTGGTGAAGGGGTCAAATTCGTAAATCTTCCGTTTGTAGTAGGCAGGCAGGAACTTTCCGGCATCATCCCTTGAAAAACCAAAGGTCATCTGGGTCAGATCGTTGGTGCCGAAGGAGAAGAATTCCGCTTTGGTTGCCAACTCCTCCGCTGTCAGAGCGGCTCTGGGAATTTCGATCATCGTGCCCACCTTGTAGTGCAGTTCTGTACCGCTCTTCAGAATTTCTTCCCCTGCAGTGGCATCCACCACATTTTTCACATAGGCAAGCTCCTGCACCTCTCCCACCAGCGGGATCATGATTTCCGGAACGATCGTCCATTCGGGGTGCTCCTGTTGGACGGCCAAGGCAGCCCGGATGACGGCTTTGGTCTGCATACGGGCGATTTCCGGGTAGGTGACGGTCAAGCGACAGCCTCTGTGGCCCATCATGGGATTGAATTCGTGAAGGGAAGCAATGATCGCTTTCACCTGCGCCACGGTTTTGCCGGTATCCTTTGCCAGTTTTTCAATATCCCGCTCTTCGGTCGGTACAAATTCATGAAGGGGCGGATCCAGGAAACGGATGGTCACAGGCCGTCCCTGCAGTTCTCTGTAGAGCTGTTCAAAGTCGCTTTGCTGCATGGGCAGAAGTTTATCCAAGGCCCGCTCTCTTTGGGCCGTATTGTCGGCACAGATCATTTCCCGGATGGCCGGTACCCGGTCGGGAGCAAAAAACATATGCTCCGTGCGGCAAAGGCCGATGCCCTCTGCTCCGAATTTCACAGCCTGACGGGCATCTGCCGGTGTATCGGCATTGGTGCGCACCCGCAAGACCCGGTATTGGTCTGCCCAATTCATGATCCGGTCAAAATCCCCGCTGATGGTGGCCTCTACCGTGGGCAGCTGCTCCCCGTAGACATTGCCCGTGCTTCCGTCTAAAGAGATATAATCTCCTTCAAAATAGGTTCTTCCGCCCAAAGTAAAGCACTTGTGCTCCATGTCCATCTGAAGGCTTCCGCAGCCCGAAACACAGCATCTGCCCATGCCTCTGGCAACCACCGCCGCATGGGAGGTCATGCCGCCCCGAACGGTGAGGATACCCTCAGAAACATGCATTCCTTCAATGTCTTCCGCCGAGGTTTCCAAGCGGACCAGAATGACCTTTTTGCCCGAATCCGACCATTTAACCGCATCCTCGGCCGTAAAGACCACCTGTCCGCAGGCGGCTCCGGGAGAGGCGGGCAGGGCAGTGGCAATGGGGGTTGCCGCTTTCAGCGCAGTGCTGTCAAACTGAGGGTGCAGAAGGGCATCGATGCTTTTGGGGTCAATCATCAGAACGGCCTTTTTCTCGTCGATCATGCCTTCGTCTACCAGGTCGCAGGCAATCTTGATTCCCGCCGCCGGCGTCCGCTTGCCGTTTCGGGTCTGGAGCATATAGAGCTTCTTATCCTCAATGGTGAACTCCATATCCTGCATATCCCGGTAGTGCTCCTCCAACCGGTTGCAAATGTCCACAAACTGGTCATAAACCTCAGGCATGGTGTCTTTCAGATGCTCCAAGGGCTCGGGCGTGCGCACACCGGCCACCACATCCTCTCCCTGAGCGTTCATTAAGAATTCGCCCATCAGCTTCTTTTCGCCGGTGCTGGGATTTCTCGTAAATGCCACGCCGGTTCCGGAGGTAGGCCCCATATTTCCGAAAACCATCGATTGCACATTGACCGCCGTGCCCCAGTTTCCGGGAATATCGTTGAGCCGGCGGTAGTAAACCGCACGCTCGTTGTTCCAGGAACGGAAAACCGCCTTGATGGCACCCATCAGCTGTTCTTTGGGGTCGGTGGGAAAGTCGCTTCCGGTGTTCGATTTGTATTCCGCTTTGAAAAGCCCGGCTAAATGCTTTAAATCTTCTGCGGTCAGCTCGGTATCCAGCTTTACGCCCTTTTCGTTCTTCACGCTGTCAATGACCTTTTCAAAATAGCCCTTGTTTACCTCCATGACCACATCCGAGTACATCTGAATGAACCGGCGGTAGCAGTCCCAAGCCCACCGGGGGTTTTGGGATTTCGTGGAGAGCCCCTCCACGACCTGCTCGTTCAGTCCCAGATTCAAAATCGTATCCATCATGCCGGGCATGGAGGCTCTTGCCCCCGAGCGCACCGAGACCAGCAGAGGATTGTGCTTGTCCCCTAATTTTTTGCCGGTGATGCTTTCCAGCTTTTCTAAGTATTCTTCGATCTGCCGGACAATTTCGGGGGAAATGGTTTCCCCATCCTCATAGTATTTTACGCAGGCTTCACAGGTAATGGTAAATCCTGCCGGTACCGGCATACCAAGCCCGGTCATCTCGGCAAGGTTTGCGCCTTTTCCTCCCAAAAGCTCCCTCATGGAGCCGTTGCCTTCGGAGAAGAGATAAACATATTTTTTCTGCATCTGTGTTTCCTCCTTTTTCTACTGTAGATACATTATAACATAGTATTTGATTTCTGTCTACCGTTTTATTCATATTTTTAAAAAAACAAATGAAATCAAGTTGGTTAATTGTAGTTTTGTTCAAATTTATTGCAATTCAAGATTCAAGAGAGAAGGATTCATCACTTCTGTTGACAGAGGAAGAAAGGGCGCAGATTCCTTATTTGAATGCTTCAAAATTGCTGAGGCTGTCTGAAAATATTTTTCCGAATCCATTGGATTTTCGCACAAAAAGCCACGGCTTCTGCAGAAAAGCAGAAAAATTATCATAAAAGCCATTGAAAATCGTGCTTTTTGGTATTATAATTTACTGCACGATGTACAGTCTGACACGAGGGGAAATCTGTTCATGGACAAGATGTTTTACAGAAACAACAGGCAGTCTTTATATGATACGCTGGCACCAAACAGTCTGGTGGTGTTGTATGCAGGGCATGCGCCGAGAAAGACAGCGGACGAGAAGTATCCTTTTTTTGCGGACAGAAGTTTTGTCTATATGACGGGCGTTGCAAAGGAAAGCTTGATCTTCACGGCACTCAAAACCGACACTGCTGTTGAGGAAACCATGTTCATTTTGCCGCCGGATGAAAACGCAGAGCGATGGACCGGTGCAAGAATCCGGGCGCAAGAAGTAGAAAGCATGGCCGGCATTCAAAAATGCCGCTATATTTCAGAGTTCGGCAGTTACTTAAAAGGTGTTCTGACGAGCCTAAAGGCCGATACTGTTTGTCTGGACTTTGATCGGTTTTTTGAGGACGAGCAGCCCAAAGAGGCATTTGTATTGGCCGAAATCATAAAAAAGGACTACCCCTATATAAATCTGAGGAATATACATAAGGCCATTGCCCATATCCGAACGATCAAAAAGCCTTGCGAAATTGAAGCGATGCGCAAAGCAGAGGCCATCAACCGTGAAGGCATTATCAGAATGATGCAGGCATCCAGGCCCGGTATGTTTGAATATCAGTATAAGGCGGAGTGGGATTATGTACTTGCACAGCACGGTGTGTTGTCTGCGATGTTTCCTTCCATCATTTCGGCCGGAAAAAACAACTTTTGTATTCACTATTATGACTATAAAGGCCAGGCCAAAGACGGCGATATGATACTGAACGATGTGGGCGCTGTTTGGGATTTTTGCGGAACGGATGTTTCACGCGGTTGGCCCTGCAACGGTAAATTCAGTGACAAACAGCGTGCATTGTATGAATGTGCATTGGAGACCAGCCGGTATATGTTCTCCATTTTAAAGCCCGGCATCCCGATGAGGGATGTGGATCAGCTTGCAAGGGATTACAATGCCAAGCTTTTGCGCAGTGTAGGGGCTTTGGGAAAGGAGGAAGATCCGTCAAAACTTATCTGGCACGGCGGCGCACATCATGTCGGTTTTGACACACACGATGTTGTGGATGTTGCCGGCAGAGACATTGAGGCAGGTATGGTGTTCTGTGTGGATATCGGTATTTACTGCGAAGAGTGGGGGATCGGCTTCCGCTTGGAGGATAACTGCCATATTACCGAAGATGGCTGTGAGAATCTTTCAAAAGATATTCCCCGCAGCATAGAAGATATTGAAGCAATAATGAACGGATAACAATAAAAAGCTATATACTAAATGCTATACACAAAAAAGCTATATACTGTTTGATCTGTTTGATTTAAGCGGTTTGTAGCTTTTTTCATGAATCGGCGGGGTGGCACCTTAAATTTAATTGCAAAAAAACATTGCCCGGCAGAATTTTTTGTGTTATACTGTTTATTCAAGAGTGATTCATCGTGTGAGGAAGCTATGAGCGATATTTTTGATCTGTTCAGAAAACTGGAGAAGAAGAAAGAGACGGTACAGCCAATCAGCGTGCTGGTGGCGTGCTTGGGCAATTCGGGAAAGGAGTATGCCTTCACCCGCCACAATAGCGGCTTTCTCTTTGCCGAATACTATTCCCAAAAGAAGAATTTTCAGATCGACCGGGCAAAATTTGACGGCCTTTGCGGCGAAACAACGCTTGGCGGCGTGCGGGCGCTGTTTCTTTGTCCCACAACTTACATGAACTGTTCGGGGACGGCGGTCCGGAAGGCGGCGGATTTTTACAAAATTCCGCCGGAGAAAATTTTTGTCGTATGCGACGATGTGAATTTTGAGGTGGGCAAACTGCGCATTCGGAAAAAGGGAAGCGACGGCGGACAAAAGGGGTTGCGGGACATTATCGGGAAGATGGGAAGCGAGGATATTCCCCGCATCCGCATCGGCGTGGGGAAAAAACCAACCCCGGACTATGACCTGGCCGACTGGGTCTTAGGGCAGTTTTCAAAGGAGGACCGAAAGACGCTGGAGGAGGTTTTCTGCCGTTGCGGGGAGGCTCTGGAGCTGGCGGTTCAGGGAAAATTTGAAGAAGCCATGGGCAAATACAATTAAAGGGAGAAACAGAGGTTTTCATGATCGATCTGACTTCTGCCATTAAAAATGACAAGGAATTCTCGGCGCTGAAGGAGTGCTTTGAAAAGGAATTCTCAAGAGAAGGAAACGAAAACAGCCGCAGAAAAAGACCGCTGGTGGTTTCGGGACTTTGCGAGGGTGCGGAATTCGCTTTTCTCAACAATCTGCTCCCCCTTTCAAAAGGGTGCGGATATGAGGGGATTCTCCTGATTGTTCCCGATGAAAAAAAGGCCAATCGTCTGTGTTTTCTTCTGAAGGAATACGGAAAAAAAGCATTGGTCTATACCTATCGGGACCTGATGTTTTACAATTCGGCAGCTTCTCACGAATATGAACGGGAGAGGCTTTTTGTGCTCCTGCAGATGACCAAAAACGCCTGCGACTATGTGATTACCACCCCCGACGCATTGATGCAGTATACGATTCCCTCCAACCGGCTGTTGGATATGGAAAAAAGCGTGCTTCCGGGGGAAGCATACACAACGGAAGAGCTGACAAAGTGTTTGGAAGCCGGCGGCTATCACCGGGTGGAAATGGTGGAAAGCACGGGACAGTATTCGGTTCGGGGCGGCATTCTGGATATTTTTTCGCCGGCGGCTCCGAATCCCGTAAGAATCGAGTTCTTCGGGGACGAGATCGACCGGATGGGCTATTTTGATGTGATGACTCAGCGGCAGATTGAACGCTGTGAATGCTTTGAACTGATGCCGGCAAAGGAGTTGGTGTTGGACAACGCCTCCATAGAGCGCATCGGGTCGGTGATAAAGGGACAGATGGCCCGGCTGACCCAAGGAAGTGCTAGGGAGCAGTTGGCAAAGGAGCTGGAGTGCCTTCAGAGCGGCAGGGAAAACGGGGCGTTTGACAAATACCTTTCCTTGATCTATCCCGAAAAACAGTGTCTCTTGGATTATGCCGATCGGTTGTTGCCGGTGGTCTGTGAATATGGGGCCTGTTCGGACCGGCTGGAGGGCACTTTGGAATTCTGCAATACCCAGATAAAGACCTTGCTGGAAGAAGGACTTCTTCCGGGGAAAATTGCAGACTACAGTCGGACGGCTTCGGACTTTGAAAGCTTTGTTTTTGAGGATTTTTCGGTGCTGTTGAGCAACCTGGGCAGTAAACTGTCCGGCCATCGGTTTTCGGGAATGTTTACCTTCCGCACCAAGCAGACCACCGGCTACGGCGACCGTTTTGACCTTCTTTGCGACGATCTGCGGGGGTATATGGCCGGCGGAAGCAGAGTCAAGCTGGTCTGTGAAAACGAGGCCTCTGCCGGAAATCTTCTGAAAATGCTGACCGATTCGGGCTTCGGTTGTTACATGGATTCCGAAAAAATACAGCAAAAACCGGCAACGGTGGCCCTTCTTTGGGGTCAGTCCGTTCCCGGCTTTGAGTTGATTTCCGAGCGCTATGTATGCCTGACCCAGCTCTACACCCAGACTTTGGTCAAACGGACAAGCACATTGGCCAGAAAAAGAAAGAAGGACAGCAATCTTCAAAGAATTTTAGCCTATGCCGATCTTTCGGTGGGTGATTTTGTAGTGCACGAAACCCATGGGATCGGGCAGTATGTGGGGATGTCCTCCCTGACGGTGGAGGGCGCACGGCGGGATTTTCTCAAGATCCGCTATGCCGGAACCGATATGCTTTATCTGCCCTGTGAACAGCTGGACAAGATTTCCAAGTATATCGGCAAAGGCGCAGAGGACGGCAGTCTGAAGCTCTCCCGCATGGGCGGAGCCGATTGGAAAAAGGCCAAGTATAAAGCAAAGGCCGCCGCCAAGGACATGGCCAAACAGTTGATTTCCCTGTATGCCGAACGGATGCGCCGTCCCGGAATTGCTTTTCCGAAGGACGATGAGATGCAGAGGGAATTTGAAAACGCCTTTGAGTATGAGGAGACGGAATGCCAGCTTTCTGCCGCCGAGGATGTGAAGAGGGATATGGAAAAGAACTGTCCCATGGATCGGCTTCTTTGCGGCGATGTGGGCTACGGCAAGACCGAGGTGGCCCTGCGGGCGGCCTTCAAAGCGGTGGAGGGAGGAACGCAGGTGGCTCTTCTTGTCCCCACCACCATTCTCTGTATGCAGCACTACCGCACCATTTTATCCAGAATGCGAGGCTTTCCGGTCAGTGTGGACATGGTCTGCCGTTTCCGCACCAAGAAGGAGATCGACGAGTCTCTGCGAAAGCTGCGCAGGGGCGAAACCGATATTATTGTGGGCACCCATCGGCTTTTATCCAAGGATGTGGAATTCAAAAGGTTGGGGCTTCTGATCGTGGATGAGGAACAGCGGTTCGGAGTGACGCACAAGGAGAAGCTGAAAGAGCTTGCCAAAAATGTGGATGTTCTGACGCTGTCCGCCACCCCCATACCGCGAACCCTGAATATGGCTGTTTCGGGTATCCGGGATATGTCGATTCTGGATGAGGCACCGGTGGACCGGTTACCGGTGCAGACCTTTGTTTTGGAGCAGGACGAGGGGGTGCTGGATGAAGCCATCCGCCGGGAGCTGCGCCGAGGGGGGCAGGTGTTCTATCTGTGCAATCGGGTGGAGAAAATGCCCGATGTGGCATCGCGTCTTGCCAAATCCTTTCCCGATGTCCGCATCGAAATTGCCAACGGGCAGATGGATAAGGAGCAGCTTTCGGATATTTGGGAGCAGATGGTGGCGGGCGAAGTGGATATCCTGGTTTCCACCACTATTGTGGAAACGGGGGTGGATGTGCCCAACGCCAACACTTTGATTATTGAGAATGCCGATCGGCTGGGGCTGTCTCAGCTTCACCAGCTGCGAGGCCGGGTGGGGCGGAGTTCCCGCAGAGCCTATGCCTATTTCACCTATCCCGGCGGGAAGGAATTAAAGGAAATTTCCGAAAAACGCCTGGAGGCGATCCGGGATTTCACCGAATTCGGTTCGGGCTTCCGGATTGCCATGCGGGATATGGAATTGCGGGGTGTGGGCAACCTTTTGGGTGCAGAGCAGCATGGACACATGGAGAGCATCGGTTACGATCTGTATATGAAATTGCTGGGCGAGGCGGTTTTGGAAGAGAAGGGAACGGCGGTGCAGGAAAAGCCCGAATGTACGGTGGATATGAAGGTGGATGCCTATATTCCCGAAAGCTATATCTCCAACGAAAACCAGCGGATCGATGCCTACAAGAAAATTTCGCTGATTCAGAATGCCGAAGACCTTTCCGATGTGTATGACGAGTTGTCCGACCGCTACGGAGAGTTGCCTCTACCGGTGATGAATCTCCTGACCGTTTCGCATCTGAGAGCCCTTGGGGCAGAGACGGGAATCACCAAGATCCTGCTGAAAGGCAGCTCGGTGCTCTTCTATCCCCAACAGTTTGATGCGGTAAAAGCGGCGAAGCTGGCAGCACAGTTCAACGGCAGGGTGATGATCACCCTGAGTGGGATTCCGTATATAGCCCTGCGGGCGGGGGGACAAAAGCTGTCCCAGACGGTTAAGGACTGCAGAAGTCTGCTTCTGAAATATAAGGAATTGGGACAGAATGCTTGAAAAATTCACATTTGGAAGGTAGAATAAAGAAGTATACTTTCCGGCAGTGCCGGAGAGAGAAAGGAAGAAAGGGTATGAAAAAGGCAAAAAGATTCCTTGCGGTTCTTCTGATGCTTATGCTTTTGGCACCGCTGGTTTCCTCCTGTAGCAAGGTCGAGGCTTATCTGACCTACAAGGATTCGGTGATCCCGGACTATGCCTATCGGTATTGGTTTGCCAGCAACAAGAGATACTTTATTGAGAAATACAGCGATATTGAGGATACGGCGGAATGCTGGAACAAGAAGATCGCCTCGGAGGACGGAAGCGAGATCACAACGGGGGAGTATTTGGAAAAATACACTCTTGAAAATGCCAAGAGTATTGTCTGTGAATTGCAGATGTTTAAGGAATACGACCTGAAGCTGGACGATGCCGCTGTGGAGAAGGTGGACACCTATATAAGCGAGCTGGTGAAATACAGATACGAGGACAGCAAGTCTGCCTTCAATAAGGCTCTGAAGGAAGCCTATGGCATCAATATGGATCAGTTGCGGGAAATCCTTCTGATGGAGAAAAAGGCGCAGGCCGTGGAGAGCTACCTGTTCGGTGACAGTGGCATCATGAAGCCTACGGATGCGGAGAAGGAACAGTACTATACCGAAAACTACAAGCGGCTTCAGGTTTTGCTCATCAAGACCTACAGCGAATATGTTCTGGACGAAGACGGGAATGTGGTGAAAGACGATCTGGGTATGTACAAGATCAAATACTATACCGAGGAGGAGATTGCCGAAAAAATGCTCCGGGCTGCCAAGGTAGAAGAGGGGCTGGAAACCGGTACGGACTTTGAAAAACTGATAGAGCTTTACGGCGAATTGAAGATCGAGGGTTATCCGAACGGATTCTATGTGACCGGCAACGACTATGAAGCGGTGGTGGGCAGTGGGTATGACCCGGATGTTTTTGCCGATGTGCTGAAGCAGGAAACCGGAACGGTGAAACGGTATGATCTGGAAAAGGATGCCGTCATTTTTGTGAAATCACTGCCGCTTTTGGATAAGGCGTACGAAAGCGAGAGCGATGCAGGACAGTTCGACAGCTTTGAGGACTATGTAATTACCGAAAAATACCGGAAGATCCTTGCGGAAATGTGGAAGGATATTTCGGTGGACGACCGGGTGTACGCGCTGAAAACCGTGGATGTGCAAAAGGGAATTTTTTGATTCAGACGATTTTCCCAAAAGAAAAGGCCTCCGTTTTTGTGTTGATTCATTTAGAATAGAGGAGGAAAGGGAAGAATAGGCTTTGCTCAGACGGCTCTGCAGAACGAAAAAGAGTGTACTCTTTGTGAATTCTCCAGAGCCGTTTTCGGTTGCCGCTGGCCTTTTCGCCCTGTTCTCTTTCACATCTCTTGCAGCATTACACAAAAATTTTGACTTTTTTGAAAAAAGCTCTTGCTTTTTCAGAAAGAATATGATACACTGCTATAGGTTTCCGGAAACGGGGATTCTTCATAGGGGTGTAGCTCAGTTGGTAGAGCAGCGGTCTCCAAAACCGCGTGTCCAGAGTTCGAGTCTTTGCTCCCCTGCCAAGTCTATCGGTCAAAAAAGATCCGAAAGAGAAAACAAGAGAAAACGGGAGATTTCGAGAGATTTCTCCCGTTTTTTCGCGCCTACTTTTTTTCAAAGTTTCATAGATCCATTTTCGGTATTTCATTGAGCCGAAAGGAACGAACTATGGATTGAGCCGTTTTTCCTTAAGCTATCATCAAAAACAAGCGACCGAAAGGACTTGAACCCGCGACAGGGTTTCAAATTCTTTCGGTTTTTTGCGTTAGACACAAATTGTTTACAAATCATGCACTACAAAATCAGTCCCCTCCTTCTACGAAAGGATCCGAACCCACGAAACCTTGAATAACACAATTTTCAAAAACAGTCCATTGTTCTATCGGAAGGGTTTGAACTCACGAAAACCAAATATTGAACTGCTGAAGAAAAGCCTTCTGCATACATAGCCAAATGCTTATCAGCCAATCACCGATGCCTGTAAGGAATTCGGTATTAATCGTGTAGGGTGGGTTTTAGCTACTACAATTACCGAAAACGACTATGACGGCAGGTATGGAGAAGAAAACAAGCAGTGGGCAAAAACAGCATTCTATCTTCCCAATGATGAACGCAAATGTGAATATGAGCTTCGCTCTCACCCTGTTCTCGTTGATGGTTTGACCGGATACTATCGAAACTATTTGTATAACGACCTCGGTATCCTCACAAAAGAAGCTTGTCTTACTGACAGCAACGCAGATGATTACACAGAAAAGCTTCTCATGTTACACCCGGACGCTCTTGCCGAGGAATATAAGAAAGGTGAATTCCAGTATTTCTATGCAAGCGGTGGAAACGGTTGTCGCCCAACCTCCCTTGGTCGTAAGATTTTGGGCTTCTTCGTTTCCGATGGCGAGAAAGCACAGTTCGTTCGTGGCGATTTCATAGGCATAGCCGATCCTGAGCAGCTTCCCGAATGGGTAAACGAAAATCTCGAAAAGTTCCTTCATCCACAGGAAAATACAGAAGACGGAGGTATGAAACTCGAATGAGAATCAACATCTATCAGATCGACAGTGACAAGGATATCAACCGAGTCAAATTTGAGGGATACGAAGAAACCTTGAAGTATGGTGGGATCAACCCTGCCATATATAAGTGCGTATTCCACGGTGATGTAGATGGTGACCTCGAAGCAGTATACTGCACCTTCAATCATCCTGACCATCCCGGAACCTTCCAAGGGCATTCGCTTTCACTCTCGGATATCATCGAGGTGGTTGATACGGAAACCACTCCCTACGGTATTGTAGAGTATTTGAGCAAGGATTCTGACGGTAACCCCTATGTCGATTCGAGAATGTTCTGCGATACCCAAGAAGAATTTGATGACGAGGTTTGGCGTTGTGAGCTCAACAACGAAGATATCTTCGAGGAACTTATCAGAAAGTTCTCAGAGAGCTATAACGAAGAAGCCGGAGCTCACTTTACAAGCCGTGACATCATCTATCTCATGACGGAGCTTCTCATCGCTCCCGAAAAGGAAGATATTAAAGCAAACGGTTGCTACAAAACCGCTTACGATATGACGATGGGAACATCGCAGATGCTTGGCTGTCTGACTGAAAGAGTCAAAGAAATCAACGAAGACGCAGACCTCACATGCTTTGGTCAGGAATTCAATCCCGAAACTTACGCTATCGCAAAAGCAGATATGCTTATCAAGGGTGGTATGGAAGCTCCTTATTGACAAAGGTATTCGAAAAAAAGTATTTATTAAAAATGCAGAGATCAGCCAATACACTCTCACGCAAATGAATAAAGGCAAAAAAATACAGCCCATTGTGGTTGAACGCATTTGTGCAACACTTGGCTGTACACCGAAGGATATTATGGAATTCGAAACTATGGAATAGGATGGCAAAACAGATATGGATAACAAAATTAAGGCGGTATCATATTACTGCGCGAACAAATATGGCACAAAATATACGCCAGCAAGTCTCGAAGCACTTTATTCTCTTCACTACGAAGGATTTGAAAATTTTGAAATCATTGAATTTATCGAAGATAAATACGGTGAGAATGTAGGATATAAAGTATTCTTTAACGATTCAAGCATAATTGTAGCACTGCTTTCGTTAGTTGCAAGCGGAATCTTCTGAACATCACAAAGACGAAGCAATGCAGAAACATCAGGCTCGTGAGGCTGTGCGGTAAGAGGATCACGAAGAAAGATAATCAATCCAAGCTCACCGTTTGCAAGCATTGCGCCGATCTGTTGGTCGCCGCCGAGAGGTCCGCTTTTCATTCTACGTATTGGCAGCGCTGTTTCACCCATGATAAGTGTTCCCGTAGTTCCCGTCGCGTAAAGCTCATAGTTCGCAAGAACATCCTTGTACTGCTTCGCAAGCTCAATAATTTCTTCTTTCTTTTTATCGTGTGCGATTAAAGCAATTTTCATTATATATCTCTCCTTTTTAAGAAAATAGGAGGCATCCTTGCAGATGCCTCCGAAAGTCGTATATTCTTCCGTCCGCAACACCGCAGAAGGTTGTTTCAATTAAAACGTGAACTTAAAGGTGTTGTTTCCTTCTCTCGGAATCTCAAATTCATCGGAAAGATCGGGGCCACAGGAATGAGAACCTACTCCACGCATTGCAACGTCTACACAAACGTTAACAAAATCATTTTCCTCAAGCTCAAAGGAGTGAAGTGTTTCTCTGAGTTGTTCGGTGGTATAGGGATTGACCGAGCAAGAGAACGGCTTCTCGGCGGTTACCTTGAAAAGATCCTTCACAGCCATATACTTGCAAGCATAGTGGCTACCCGACTCCTGCGGACGGATATACTTCATATCGTAGTTTTCCTCCGCGGAGCTTACGTAGTATCCGTACTCACAAGCGGCCTTCTTATCCACATAACTCTCCATCGGTCCAAAGCCAACATAAGAGAAGTTGCAGTGTCCTTTGTCTACACCAAACTCAAATCCGAATCTTGGGAATCTCTCGATATAATCAGCAAGTTTATAGGAAACCGAAACGGTTAGTTCATTTGCAACCACAGTATATTCGAGGGTGAATTCCACCGCAGGCATCAAGCAGTTAGTAGCAAGAACGCCCTCAAATTTGTAATGATTGCCTGACTTCTTACAAGAGAAGATATGGGGTTTGCAGGAGGAAAGATGGCACCGACCAATCCAATGAGGAATCAGATCACGGTCGTTATCCGTGTAACGAGTAATATTGAAATGAATGGGAGTGCGGAGAATCTCGTTTCCGTCTGCCTTGATTGAGGTGATCTCACCAGTATGCTCATTGACTTCAATTGCGATTGCAGACGAGAATTTATAAGAGCTCTTGGGAATATCTACTTCGCACATTTCGGAGGTTGTCTTGCCTCCGTAAACAGCCATCATTTCAAGAGCGTTGGATTTGAGCTTTCTATCGGGAGTCAGAAGACCATCCGCACAGAAGTTTCCGTCGTGCTCCGGCTCTTCAAAGTCACCGCCGTAAAGGAATCCGTCGTCGGTCTTGATACCGTGATCTGCCCATTCCCATACGAATGCACCCATCATCTGCTCATTGTTATAAATCATATCCCAATATGCTGCGATATCACCGCAGGAGTTACCCATCGCGTGGGTGTACTCGCAAAGTACGAACGGACGGTTTTCTTGGGGATTGTCAAGAACCTTTTCACGTATGGTGTCAAAAGAGGGATACATCATACTTACCATATCAACAAGCTCGGTATAGTAGTATTTAGGATCAGCGTTCTGCAAGCCCTCATAGTGTACAGGTCTTGTCTTGTCACGATTTTTAATGTAATTTGCGCCCTTGAAAAATGCTTTGCCGAAGGAGCTCTCGTTTCCGAGAGACCAAATGATTACGCTTGTACGGTTCTTATCTCTCTCAACAAGTGCCGTGTGTCTGTCGGTGATGCCGGGAGCGAAGAAGTTATTCTCTGCATACTCCTTCCAAAGCGGAATATCATAGCGACCGTCACGGGTACAAGCGCCATGCATTTCAAGGTCGGCTTCGTCCATTACGTAGATGCCGAACTTATCGCAAAGCAGATAGAATTCGGGGCTGTTGGGATAGTGAGAGGTTCTGACTGCATTGACATTCAACTCCTTCATCAAGTGAATATCCTTCGCCATATCCTCAAGGCTCACGGTCGCAGCGGTTTCACAGTTGAAGTCGTGGCGGTTTACACCCTTGAGCTTTACGGGATTGCCGTTGATCTTGAACACCTTGCCGTCAATGGTTACTTCACGGAAGCCGATGCTTTCCTCAATCTTTTCACCGTTTGCATAGATTTCAAGCGTATAGAGATAGGGCTTTTCAGCTGTCCAATGCTTGGCTCTGTGATGAATGATTTCCGTTTTCATACCTGCAGGTACGATTACGCTGTTATCTTCAAAAATGAGTTTAACGTCAATTTCACTTTCATTCGTGAAGGCAAGGATGCCGTCACTTCCAGAAATTCTTGTTTCAATCTTATAATCGGTAATATGCTTTTCGGGACGGGTGAGCAGATATACGTTTCTGTAAATTCCAGAGAAGCGGAACTTATCTTGACATTCAAGATAGGTGGAAATGCACCATTTGAGAACAAGAACGTCAATGGTGTTCTCTCCGTTTAGAGCAAGCTCGGTAATGTCAAACTCGCTCGTTGCATGAGATATCTGCGAATAGCCCTTGAACTGTCCGTTCACATAGAGATAAAACGCAGAGTCAACACCTTCAAAGTTGATGTAGTACTTTTCGCCCGACTTCTTTTTCAGATTGAAGGTGCGACGGTAATGCCAACACGGGTTCTCGTAAGGAAGGTGCGGAAGCATAACCGGGAAAGGATATCTCGTGTTCAAATACTGAATGTGGTCATATCCGTGCATCTGAACACACGCTGGAACAGGAATTCTGTCTTCAAGCTTTTCATTGACCTCAAAATCCTCAACATGATCAAGCTTCTTGATCTGCCATACACCATCGAGCGACATAAAGCGAGAGCTTGACATGCGGTCTTGAATTCCGTGCTTGGTTCTGATGACGTCTTTTTCAGCGAAAGGAATATAGTAGCTTCTATGAGGAGTAGTGCCTATACGTTCGAATCTTTCGTACTCTTTCATTTAATTTCTCCTTATACATTACCGTATACGTCCGGTACCGACTTGTCTTCTCTGTCAGCAAGAAGCTTTTCGTTTGCCTTTTCAACGCGCAGGAAAACGAGAAGGAATCCGACAGCCGCACAGAGAATCACAGGCAACCACAAATAAAGGAAGTTCAGCATGCCAATAGTAGCAGCATTCTGTGTAACTGCGTTCTCAACGTAGCCTGTCGCATCAAGAAGCCAACCACAGATAGCAGTGCCAAGCGCACCGCCGAGCTTGAGACCAAGAGAGGAGCATGAATACATCATACCGTCAAGGCGGTGACCGGTTTTCAAAGTGGTGTGTTCGGAGCAACAGGCGATAAGTGCGTTAAGGTCGCCCTGCAAAGGAGCAATACCGATTGTAGAAACAGCAGTAAATGCAAGTATCAGAGGAAGGCTACCCATATAGGCCGCTACCATAACGCCAACTCTTCCTGCTGCGGCGATTACATAGCCCCATATGTTGAGCTTATACATACCACCAAGCTTCTTAATAACGTAGGGCAAAACCGTAAGCGCAACAACCATTGTGATATTGATAGCCAAAGACAAGTCGCTGAACAACTCCTCATTGCCGAGGATATACTTGGCATAGTATGTACCCATACCGATAACAGATGCGTAAAGCTGTGTCAGAATATAGCTGCAGCAGATAATAACGTAGTACTTATTTTTGAGAAGAAGCTTAAACGACTGAATGAAGGTGAGCTTATGCTCCTCTTTTCTTTCTTTTTCCATACCCTCATCAGCTTCTGGAAGCTCTTTTACAGAAAATACAGAAATCGTGTTTACGATAAGACCGAGCACTGCGTAGATGATAGCGATTGTTCTCCATCCCATTGCGCCGCCACCAAGCCAAGTCACAGCGTAGATGGTAACTGCCTCAATGATAATCTTTGTTGCAAATGCAAAGATGAAGCGGAAAGAACCGATCTGAACTCTCTCACTGGTGTTCTTTGTAATTAAAGCGGTGAGAGATGCGTATGCGATATTGTTCGCGGTAAAGAACACTGCGTTAAGAAGTGTGTACGCGATAAAGAAGAAGACGTACTGTGCGGTTTCGCCCCAGCTCATAGGAATCGCAAAGCAGGCCACGAGACACACGGCACAACCGATATAGGGCCAAAGCATCCAAGGACGAGCCTTGCCCATCTTTGTGTGAGTTTTGTCAATCATTCTTCCAAAGAAGAAATCCGACACGCCATCAAAAATTTTAGATACTGCAATCAAAGTGCTTACGATGCCCATGCTGAGTCCGACAGTGTCGGTCAGATAGATCATCATAAATGCTGTAAGAAGCGCATATACGCAGTTACCTGCTATATCGCCGGAGCCGTAACCAACCTTATGATACCATTTCAAATATTTTTTCTCTTCCATGATAAATCTCCTCATAGTTAAAATTTCGGGAATCGTATCAAGCTTTTGACTATATTATACACCATCTCGAAACGACTTTCAATAAATAGAATCAAACAATATATGCACAAAATCACTTTATCTCGGTTGACAAAACAGCTATTTTGGTGTATAATATGAACATAATCACAAGAGGTTAAAAAGGAGGGCTCACTTTGTATATAAATGTAGCGTATGTAGACGAAGAAAATCCGAATTTAGAAGATCTATCCGTGCCACTCCGAATCAACAACTGTGGGTACTATCGAGTACATACTACCCCCGTTATAGAAACCCCTCATCCCGAGGGCGGAAACGATTATCAGTTATTATATATAGCGGCAGGAAAGGGCGAGTTTTATTTTAAGGGTAGTAAAGAACCGACCATTGTTACCAAAGGCAATATGATTTTGTTCCGCCCGGGAGAGCCGCAGGTGTATTATTACTACGCTGTTGATAAGACCGAGGTGTATTGGGTGCATTTCACCGGATGGAAGGTGGAAGAATATCTCGAACGCTATGAGCTACCCCATGACGAAAACGTATTTTATACAGGTGTCTCTCCCGATTATCCTTGGATATACAATCAAATGATACGAGAATTGCAATTGCAACGTGTGAATCACGAGGATATGATCAGCCTTTATATGCATCATATGGTGATGAGAAACGGCGAACCGCAATGCATTGACATTACCGCAGACAGCAATGCTCTGCATGAATGGCGCAAGATGGTTTGTCAGCAGATCGATTCCTCCAAGAGCGCGTTTGAAATCTATATGATGACGAATAAGCCCTACGGAATGACGTTTCTCAAATACGCAGCTCATCACCTGTCCAAGAAGGACTTCTCACAGATTCTTGCCGATGCATGGACACGTTCCGAGAACCCGAATGACGATCCCAACCTGCCTCAAGCCAAGCTCCTATCGTTATTTCAATCGGCAGAGCCACGGCATCTAATGTCCCAAGACGAACTGAATACGCTGAATGATCTTGACTCCACGGTAACTGTTTATCGTGGGGTTACTTCTTTTAACGCCAAAAATGTTAAGGCTCTCTCGTGGACGCTCGACAGAAGCGTTGCGGAATGGTTCGCCTCCCGATTCGATGAAGATGGTACGGTATATCAGGCTCAGATCGATAGATCGCACATTTATGCCTATTTCGATGGCAGAAACGAGTCCGAAGTTATTGTGGATCCGAAATATCTGATGGATATAACGGAATCCGAATCGATGGATAACTCCTTCGATATTACCATGTAAGAAAGGAGATCAAGCTATTGACCTTTTTTGAAAAAGAGCTTCACAGGCTCTTTGACGAATCTGAATGTATTTCGGCTGATGCGGTTTTCGCTGGTAAGACAATGATTGCCCCCATCGGTGAAGATTTAAGAGCCAAGGTACAATTCGTCTACACGAATACCCACGCAAAGTATGATGCCTTGCGGCTGACCATCATCAACCGCCACGAAGGTACGGTGGATAGCGAAACCTTCAAGTTCAAGGATATCATCGGTATGAAGGGCGACCGTGAACCCCATATATGGGAAGACGGCCAAAGGGTTGACTGGTATATCTATCATCCGACTGCCTACGATTACAACCTTATCTCCGATACGGTCGAAGACTATATCTCCATGTACGCCGACCAAGGCTATCGCTTTGATAGCGGCATGGAAATGGGAGGTATGTGATGGAATATTCTTTTAGCCAATTAAGTACCTTGTAACCGCAGGTACACAGAATACAAGCGATGGAGCTTGGGCAATTTCTTTCGACGAGGTATACGAGCATTTCAGTGTGACTATCGCTGAGGATTCCGGTCTCGATGAGCTCGTTCTGCATGAACTGCAGATGCGAGATGAGGTCGCCGAAGCAATTCAGACCGAAGATAGTTATGAAATAACTTATCATCTTGAATATTGCCCACAGTGCAACGCAGGTGGTATCGAAGCAGAGTTCTCTCTGCTCTCGCTCCTCGGATGTACGCTCCAAGACGTTCACTTCATTGAAAAGGACGGAAGTGATATCGTCGCAACCATCACCGAGCTCAACAGCAATATGATTACCGAGCAAGGCCGTGAGGAATGGTCAGATGTTCTCTCAACCAAGGTGCATAAGATTTTCAATCACCAAGGTCAGATCATGATTGAGCTTGAAGATTGCGACACGCTTCGTCTCCAAGCCTTCGCCTATGCTTCTCACGGACTCTCGGATCAGTCCGCTGAATGGTTCAGAGATCCCGACGAGCCGAACCCCGATTTTCCGAACAACCATTACGAGTATGTTGATGCGGATGACTTTGAGATAGCATTCAGATTCCACACCCTAAAACGACTGGAAATCGTGTAAACGATACCATCGCTCTCATGCACAACCTCCCCTATCTGAGCAAGCGAGAGTTTGAGAACACAGTCAAGGTCGAAGGTCTTGCTTCCTACGAGCAGCTCAACCGAATGCTTACTGAAGCCTACCCTCAATCGGTCACAACCAAATACTATGCTCGGTGTGTCCAAAAAAGCTATAGAAGCATTAGGCAACCCCGAAAGTTTCTGCTTATACATAAATGTTGAGAAACGGCAGTTAGCAATAACACCCGGCTGTGGATCAAGCTCTGCGGTCGGCTTATCCAAAACATCAGAAACCCAAGATTATTATTGGATTGTGGGTTTTGGGTAACAAAAAACACCGTATTGCTACGA
>ULVD01023523.1_pt1 | contig 23853 bp, 1 predicted proteins | sample 1959101 | NCBI WGS metagenome assembly ULVD01 (sample SAMEA4835777, study PRJEB28245) | human gut metagenome | biome: gut microbiome; material: fecal sample | place: Denmark | collected 2008
AATAGGCTATTTTTGCCCAAAATAATTTGACTGAATTTTATTTATATATTATACTCTCTGCAAGAGAGTATATTTTTCATGCGTATGCGCGCGTATGGTGAGTATATATTTTGCGTATTTCATCAAACTAAAAATATCTCTTTGGAGGACTTTATGGAAAAAATCAAAAATATCCTTGGCAAAATCGCTATGGCACTTGCAATGATTATGTGCATGGGCAGTGGAATTATTTTGTTTGGATGTGATGATGGAAAAAATATGAGCGTGTCAGTTGACAAATCTTCTGTGTCAATTTTTCTTGGCGAAACAGAAGATGATACGGTTTCTGTTGTTGCTTCAGTTGCAAATAATGGTCGTGCTTCTGACCAGATTTTTTGCAGTTTTGAAAATGACAGAGCAAGTTTGATAAAAACCGAATATCTTGGAAATGGCAAAACTCAAATTTTTATCAAGGGTAATATTCCAGGTTCAACCCAAGTTAAAGTCCACACCAAAGAAAAAAATAAAACATGCGATTTCAAAGTCGAAGTTGTTCAACCACTTACGGGACTCAATGCAAAAACTGGCGTAAAGACTTATGTGCTAAAAGGACAAAAAAACAAAATTAATATAGCAAACTTGATTGATTTCGAGCCAATCAACACTTCACACAAAGATGTGGTTGTTTCAATCGCTTCCGAAGTTTCACAAGACTTGGCATATATTGAACAAAATGGGCAAGGAACGTTTTTGTACATTGACCCAAGTTTTGAAGGAAATAACGTTGCTGTCAAAATCGAATCTTCAAACAGACCAAGTGTCGCACCAGTTGTTTTGGACTTTGAAGTTTTGAATCCAATTTTGACACAAGATGAAAATGGAAACTTGAAAGGTATCAACAGTATATCTTCAAGCAAATCAATAAATCAAATTTTGTACCCACAAATTCAAAATGGACAAAATACGATATACTTGGCTCACAACAATCTTGATTACAGCGAAGAAATTATCACTGTTGAAATTGACAGAACAAATCTTTCGCAAAACAAGGAACTTCGTTTGACACCAGTTGTTACAAATCCAAACTTGGCAGTTGTAACCCAAATTGAAAGAAGGGACAGCAATGCTCAAAAGTTGGTTTTTGACATTACAGTTGTCGCTGGCAACAACGTAGGCAGTGATTGCTATTTATACTTTGAACTTTGTTACAATGGATACCCAAACTCCAAAGTTGACACACAACAAATCAAAACTCAAATATTGTCTTATGACTTGATTGAAAGTTTGTATTTCAACGGCGAACAAGCATTGGATGTTATGACAAGTGATCTTTACACAAGTTACACATCATCGGTTGGTTTGCCACTTGTGTTTGATGTTTATCCAACAACTGTGCATCAAGATTACAGAAAATTGTACATTTCAACAAACGATTATGCTTTGAATGATGATGGAACTTTGAATGAAAACAGCAAAATTATATTGCTTGACGAAAATGGCAGATATCTTCAAAAAGATAATGACGGATACATAGTCGTTGATTCTGGTCAAAAAGTATATGCTTTGGCAAGAAGTGAATTTGCAGGACAAAGTGCTTCAATCGACGTTGAAAGCAAATTTACAAAAGATTATTACCAAAACGCAGATCCAAGCGTAAAAGCCAACAAAAAAACAACAATCAATTTTTCACTTTTGGAAAGTGTAAGGGAAATTTCTTTTGCCGGCTTTGCCGAAAGTGACACAAACAAAAATACTTTCTTTTTTGCAAGCAACAAGGCAGAAACTCAAACCATATATTTTGATGTAAAGCCTGCAAATGTAAAAGTAAGCGAAAAGTATATTGAAGTCGGTGCAGATTTTGAACTTGTCAAAAATTCACTCAAAGCCGAAAAATATCTTTCTGAAACACAAGGAAATGTAGTCGGCAGAAGATACAGTTTTGACGTAAAATCCAACCCAAACAACAAAACAAACATTCAATCACTTTCAATAAGTTTTGAAAACGGCAGAAAAATAGTTGGAACTCTTCATTCATTTGTTGAACTTGACGAAACCAGAGTAAATATTTCGCTTCAATCACCAAACGAAAATTCTGCTGTTGGAAAATTAATGTATGTTACTGGAATAAGTGGTGTTGTTTTTGAAACAGCAATAAAAAATGGCAACAGTGCAAAACTTTCCATAAATACCTATGGTGCTGATTACGTTGCAAGTTACAAGTTTGCAGATTGCACGGATGCTGACCAAGCACAAAATTATTTTTCAGCCCTTGCAGACAAAGCAAGATTTACAAATTCAACAAATATTTTAAATTCTGCACTTTTGAATGGTTTTTCATTCGTAAGTGGAAACAAAGTCGGCAAGACTCAAGTTCAAATCTTGCTTTCAGGCAACAAATTCTCAAAGGAAACAAATGATGGAATTACTTACAATCGTTTGAGCGCAGAACAAATTGAACTTGAAAAATATTTCTTTGTTGAAATCTACAACCCTGTAAAATCTTTTGAAGTTTCACAAGCAACTGTTACACTTTACAGTTATGAAAGTGTAGGTTTTTATAACAAACAACTTTCAACAACTTCATTTGGTGTTTTTGTAAACCTCAATCAAACGCCAGCTACTTACAGCCAAATAAACTTTACACCTGAACATCTTAATGGTTATGCTGATGTAACTTTTGACTCTGAAAACAATATCGCATACATACAAGCGCTTTCAACAAAAGATCCTTTGACTCAAACTTCAAGCGAAGTTTATTCTGATGGATTTATAAAATTTGAAATCGAAGAATTTGGTGTCAAACAAATTTTAAATGTACGCGTTATCATAAGACGTGCAACTATGGTCGAAGGCATAAACGTTTATAACGTAAACAAAAACAGCGGTATCTATATGGAAATTGGAAAAGACCAATATTTCAATATGGATGTTGCAGTTAAAAACAGTAATGCTTTCAATAAAAATTTGATTTACACATTTGTTCCTGATCAAAACACCAACTCATCAATCTTGACTGTTGACAAATGGACTGGCAGAATAACTTTGAATGGAACTGAAGGTGGAACAGGTAAAGTTGTTATAACACCACAAGATTGTTTCAGTGGCGAAAATGAGCCTGTTCTTGATTTTGACAATGAATACAGCAAAAATCATATAGAAAATGTACAACTTGTTATTCCTATCACAGTTGCAGACGGCAGAAGCAAAGCAACAGCAATCAGAATACAAGATTTATCACAAATCCAAAACAAAACATATCACTACATTTTGACAAAATCGTGCAATGCTATTTCACTTGGCAATTTCAGTGGTGGACTTTATGGCGACAGTACAAATCCTCCAACAATAACATTTGAAAACAATGACAGTTTGTTTGACAATTTCTCTGGTATTATCGAAGATATTGTTTTTGTTGGAACTGCAAAAAATGCTTTTGTTGCAAAAACAAACAAAGGAACAATAAAAAATATCACCGTTGATACATATACAAACGCTGACGGATCATACACTGCAAGCAAAGTGCTTGGCGATGGTGAAAATGTAGGTGGTTTGGTTGTACAAAATGATGGACAAATTTCAAATTCAAAATTCTTTGGACAAATCCAAAATGGAAATTATGTCGGCGGAATTTGCGCAACAAACAATGGCGTTATTTTGGAATGCGCAGTTGAATTCTACACATTTGCCGACTGCATCGGCGAATTGAGCGGAAACGTCGTTGGTGGACTTGTTGCAAAAATGTCTGGCGGAAAAATAAGCCAAAGTTACGTTTACAACTATCACAATCAAAACAGCCTTGTTGCAACAACAAAAGGTGCTTTGGTTGGTGAATTTGAAGGCGGATTGATACAACAATCGTTTGCAAAAACCAATTCGGAAAAACTTGTTGGAAATGAAGATGCTGTTGCCGACCAAACTTCACAATTCAATATCACAAACAGTTTTGTTATAATTCAAGATATTGAAAACGATACTCTTTCAAACATAACAGTCAATATTGACAAAAAATACTTGAAAGGGTACTCACTTGCGTATGACACAAAACCAAATGGATATACAACTTTCAACAGTTACTACAATGCTAACAAAATTTATTTTTCAACAAACTCTGTTTGGGCGATAGATTTGAACCAAAATGACGGATACCCATATCTTAAAGATATCCAATTTGAAGGTGCAAATGCCATAACAAATTTTGTAATGCAAAACACAGACCAATCACTTTGTGACAATCAAAACTCAAAAGCAATTTTGTTTGTTTATGAAAAACAAAGCATGGTTGCTACAACACCTGCCGAAGACGCAGTAATTTCAAGTTGGAATACAATATCATTTGCAAAATTGTTCGGCTTGAAATCGTCAAATGGTGTGCGTGCCGAATTTACAAATCCACAATACAAAGAATATGCAAATCTTTATTCAAACTCAATAGTTTTGAAAAAAGCGGGAAATATACAACTCAAAATATTCTCGAAATATGATTACACAAAAAACAAAACGTTTGACATAGTTATTTTGAATGCAATTGAAGATTTCAAACTTATGTATCAGGAATCACAAATTTTTGATGGAAGTGTAATAAGGGTCAAAAAATCTTCGACAGAAACTTTCAATCTTGACTTTGTAAAAGAAAAAGTTGCTGTTGATCGTCCAATCGCATTGAAGCAAGGTGACTTTAAAGTTTTGCTTAACGGAAAAGCAATCACAGAAACAGGTTTTGCAAATCAAACAGGAAATATGTTCAGTATCGACACTGCAAGACTTGATACAAACTCAATAAACTTTGCTATTTCAGCAAGTATTTTGGATGATTTTAACAAAATATTGAACCAAAATTACAATTTGACATTCTCACTTTCACTTTACAATGGTGCCGATCAAATTTCGACCGATGTTTCAAAAGTTATACGTGTTCAACCACTCGACGTTGTAAAATTTGACGTGACAACACTTACAGACAATTTTGACGAAGAACTTGATATTCAAATTTTTGACAAAGACGGATTTAATGGGCTCACCGAAGACGAATTGTATGTTGGATTGTTTGAAAATTCAAATGCCGACGGTTTCAGACCATACACCAAACAAGTTTATGGAATGGAAACTGACGGTTCTTGGACAAAAATTTCACAGGTTGGAAGTTATACATATTTCAAAATAGTTTACAGTGTCAAACTTCAAATTGATGAAAGTTATCTTAACAGACCATTTGAAGAACTTGACTTGACATTTGATATTTGTTCAAACCTTGTCAAAAACGTAAAAACAAGTATAAATGTGGTTTATAACTCTCAATCAATCGAAAGAATATTGTTTACAAATTTGAATTTTTCAAAATGGGACAAACTTACTGGTTACACTTTTGAAGATGAACCACAAAACGTTGTAAATCCTGGAAAATCAAGTCTGCTGAAAATAAACTTGTATCCAGCATTTGCAGATTACAGCTACGTAGAAATTACATCATCAGTAGCAGATGGCCAATATTTGTCACTTTATCCTTTGACTTTGGAAAATGGATATTACAAACGCCAAACAAATGGATACAATGTGATTGATAATGGCATAAGATTGCCAAATAACTATCAAAATGGCGACAGACTTGGAATTTATAACATTTTGGTTGCTGTTCCATCAAATATTCAAGTGGATACAGCATTTGAGATTGTTGTAAAAGCATTCAACAGTCGTGGCGAAGAACAAAAAACTGACAAATTTACATTGGTTACTCGTCCACTGGTTGCATCAACAATCACTATTGACGGCGAAGATACAAAATTGATGGCAAGGGGAACTTACGCTGACATAGTTGTTACAACTCAACTTGACCAAAATCTTGACTCAATCAAAATTTCGGGACAGGGAAAAGTAAGCGGAATTTCACTTGACAAAATTGAAGAGATAATCGACAACGAAAAAAATGTAAAAGTATACACCACAAAAATATTCGTTGGTGAAAATGCATATTTTGAAGAACAAGACGATTCTTCATTTGAAGTAGTTGCAACTGTCAGCAGAAACAACGGAGGAATAATTGAAGAAAGACCTTCAAAAGTAAAAGTTTCAGTTGTTGACTTTTTGGTTGACAGTATAAATCTTGACGTTGACAGCGTTGACAAAACCAACCTTAATGTATTTTTGGGAATTGACAAATACTTGAATTTTGCATTTGATACAACAACTTGGGAAGATACAACATATTTGGATCCAACAATTCAAGAAGCAATAACAAAACTCAGAGCAAATGTACAAAAATTTGTTGAACAAAACTACTTTGTTGCAAATGATCCAACCGGCAGTGACAGTTATTACATCGTAAACTATCACCAAGGCGATGAAGATAATCTGTCATCAACATCTGCAAGATACAAAAACCTTTTGAACAACTTGTATTATGTAAATGCTGACGGTTCATCAGTCAAAGTTTTGTCAGCAAGTGGATATTTGAACGCAAATCCATACTTTGATTTTGATTACTCAGGAAACGGCAAGTGGTCAGACACAGTTGGTGGAAAATATTTGAAAATAGTTGGGAAATCAACAGGAACTCAAAAAATGCGTCTTGTTTTTGCATATTTGACGCCAGACAAGGTAAAACATGAACTTACATTTGACTTTACAATCACAATAAAAGTATACACAGATGAAGACAGGCCAACTCAAATTACAACAGCCGAAGAATTTGTTGCAATTCAAAAACAAAATGATGCCCAAGACTTTATTTTGATGAACGATATTGAACTTAGTTACTATGTTCCTTTTGATACAAGCAAGATAAAAACTTTTGATGGCAACAACAAAATTATCACAATTAGAAGTTTTGATATGTCCGATGATCAAACAAATTCATTGAACCTTGCATTGTTCTCAAATGTAACTGCTGATACAATACTCAAAAATATAACTGTAAACTATTATCATAATGACAACATAATAGTTGACACGACAACTTACAAAACAATCAACTTTGCAGGCTTTGCAATAACAAACAATGGTTCCATTACAAACGGACATGTTCTTGCAATGCGTACAAACCTTTCTCTTGCAAACCCAACAAATGATGCAGGAATAAATATTTCATACACTTGCGGAAATATCCCTTCAACAATCCAAAGCAAAATTGCAGGATTTGTTCTCAATAACAATGGTGTAATAACAAACAGTCGTGTTGGTGGCGAAAGTTTCAAAAAAATTTACAGCAACAACGTTTCTGTTGGCGATTACGCACTTTCAAAATTTACAATCTCTGGTCAGGGTGATATAGCAGGTTTTGTATATGAAAATACTGGCATAATATCCTCATCGTTTGCAAATAACATTGCACTTACAAACAATACAAAATCTGGCATCGAAACTGCAACGGCTGGATTTGCAGTAACAAACCAATCTGGTTCAATTTCGCTTTCTTATGCAAGGGGTGCATACTCAAAAACAAATCCAAACGAAATCAAAACTACAGGCAGTGTTATTTCAACAAACAGCGTTGGAGCAGGCTTTGTTTACAAAAACAATGCAGACATATTTGACTGCTACAGCAACATAAAACTCAAAGACACCGCAAACAACAGTGGAAGAAACAGTGCAGGTTTTGTTTACAACAACGCAGGCAACGTAAACAGATGTTACAGCAGTTCGATAATCGAAAACAGTTTGACAACACAGATGAACTTCAACGGTGTTGATGATTATGGCAATCTTTTAAACACTGGCGAAATTGTAAATTGCTATTACTATTCTCCACGTGACTTGTCAGATGACAGCGATATAAAAGACATGGACGAAACCTATGGCTCGGGCGTTTTAAGGGTTGAAAACTTTGATACTTCCGATATATTCTATGGCTTCTCATTCGCTCCACTCAATTCATGGAACGGTGTTTGGACAATGACTGTTGGCAAAGGACCAGAACTCATCAGTGCAAACAACATTGCAATATCTTCAAGATACGCTGTTCAAACTGATGAAAACGAGTTTACATTTGCATTTGTCGAAGGTTATGAATACGGCAGTGATGCAAACCCTATTTTGATTTCAAATGAAACCGAATTTAATCAAGTTTTTGGAAATTCAAATCGAACTCCTGTACAACAATATTATGACAAAGACAAAAAAATTGCATTTGGAAATTATCGTTTGATAAACAACATTGATTTGTCAAAACTTGCAACCGAAGAGGAAGATTACGTTTTGATAAGTTCCTTAACAAGCCTTGTAAACAATGCAGTATTTGATGGAAACTCTCTTACTATTTCAAATCTTGAACTTACATCCGAAATTGACAGCGATCAAACAGGTTTTGGTCTGTTTGCAAGCATTTTAAACAACTCAGCCGTACTTAATACAAATGTAACTTTGAAGGGCATAAACGCTTCAAACATTCAAAATGTAGGTGTAATTGCAGGAATTGTACACGATTCCACAATCGCGAACGTAAATATTTCTTCAACAAGAAGGGGCGAAATATCCCCAGTTCTTGGACAAAACGTTGCAGGCGGCGTCGCAGGAATGGTGTTTGGCGACTCTAGCATTGTATCAGCAGTTGTAAACGGAATTGAAGTTTCCGCATCATACTTTGATACAAACGGAAGTATACGACAAAAATTTGTTCGTACTGACAGCAAACAAAATGTTGACAACAGCAAACTCAGTTATGCTGGTGGTGTCGTTGGTGTTTTGGATCTTTACTATGTTGACCAATATACACAGGTTGGTTATGATCAAGAACACCTTGTTTCATCATCACATGCTGCTCTTTTGCACGCAAAAGGTGGCACAATCGTAAAAGCAGGCACGGTCGGCGGTGTAATTGGATACACTGGTCAAAACACTTATGTAAGAGATGCGCAATTCATTATCGAAAGAGTGTCAGCAGACTATACAAGCAAAATTGTAAGTTATGGGTACAGTGCAGGTGGTTTGATTGGTGAAAATTATGGTGATTTGACTCAATCGGTTGTTGAACATGACCGTCAAACACAAAATCAAATCGAAAGCAACACAAGTTTATATTATAAAAACACCGACGGATACAATCATGGTTATGACAAGTTGTTTGTAACACCAGATGCTTATTCTCCAATATTTGTTGGTGGACTTGTTGGACAAACATTTTCGGGAAGAATTACAAATTCTTATTCAAAAGCAAACGTAATCGCACAAAATGCCGATTATGTCGGCGGACTTTTCGGTGGAATTGGTGATTTCGACAAATTCAGAAAATCCAAACTTGGCTACAACTATTTCAATGAACTTTATACTTTCGGGGATATTTCTTCAAGGGACGTTGATGCTTCATCAAAAAATATTGGAGCAACAACAAACGTAAGAGGTGGTGTTGCAGGCGGAATAGCAGGATTTTGCGAATTTGCTGAAAAGACAACACTTACAGATGGCAAAGAACTTGTTGACATTGTTTTTGCCGGTGTAAACGCTGTAAACTTCTTCTCAACAAATCATGATACAACCACAGAAATCGGAATTGAAACAACATATATTCAATTCAAAAACATTTACGATTTTTATGGTGCAACATATTATGATGGCAAAACAGTTTTGGCAAATCAATATGACAAGGATACTGCTTTGTTTACATTTGCTAATGAAAAACTTGATGATGGTGGAAGTGGCTATTCTTATATCCCAGATATTCCTTCAAATCATGTTGTAAAGAATTTCTTTGCAAATCAAACTGAATACAGACCAATCGAATCTTGCTATGTAAAAAATGGCAGTGTATCCAGAACCGTAACCGACAAAATTGAGCCACTCAGTGCAATTACCACTCCTGCTACGGACGGTGGCTACATGGATGTGATATTTCGTAACAACCACTGGGATCCATACAAATGGGAAAGAAAACCAAATGAATTGTTACCAAGGATATTATTTTCAACTTCGACATCAATTATCTATATCCGTACTGCAGATGACTTGAAATTGATGGCGAAATATCCAACAAAAACTTTCATTATTTATGGTACAGGTCCAAACGGTGACAAAAAAGTATTTGTTGACTGTTCAACGGTTGATGATGACTTCTTGCAAAATATCAAAAACTTCCGTGGCGTTTTGAAAGGTTACAAAAATGACCAAGACGGAAACCCTTTGTTTGGATTGAGTTATTTGTCAAATTTGACACACGCACTTATCGACGACACACAAAACGGCGCAGTATTCACCGACTTTATAATTGCAAACAGCGGAAATGCAGATGTTAACAGTTTTATTGGTTCGGCAATATTGGTTGAAAATGCAAATGGCGTAATATTCCGCAATATAATTTTGGATGATTGCCAAATTGCAACAACCAGCAACAAAGCTGCTCTGCTTGCAGGATTGGCTACAAATTGTATGTTTGCAGATATAACAGTTCAAAATATTTCAAAATCCGATTTTGTAAAACAAGATACATCAAAATCAACACCAGATGATCATCAATACTATGCTGGTGTATTAGCAGGAAGCATTTCTGGAACACGCAAAACAATTATAAAAGATTGCGTGATATCAAATCAAAGCAAAAGTTCAATGGGTGTACTTGTTGAAGGTAACAGCACAACAGAAGCCACAATAAATGCAGGTGGATTTGTTGGTGGTGCATCCAATGGATCAATTCAAATCGATGTTTCAAAACAAATCATTCAAAGCAAAGAAAATGTAACATTCAAAGTTGAATTTGTTGAACAAAATGTAGTTGGAAAGCCAATTTACAATGTAAATCTTGGTATGATAACAGGTTCAGCTTCTTCAATGAATTTTTCAATAACAGATGCTGGCATGACGGTATATGGACTTTTGAAGATGTCAGACGGTGCTCATATTCAAAATTTGAACGTTGGTGGACTTGTTGGACAAACTGTAAATGGTGGTTTGACAACGATTTCTGCACAAAATAAAAATAACAATATTTGTATAAACATTGATATTGATAACAGCTCAAATACTTTTGTCGAAAATGCAATGTCAGTTTTGAACATAGGTGGATTGATTGGAAAATCAAACTCCAAAGTTGCTGTCAGCAACATCAATATCTTCCACGAAAGCAATGAAAGATATTTAATAAAAAACAATGATCATGTTTACATCCAAACCAACAACTCTTATGATAATATCGGTGGACTAATCGGGCTTGCAAATGATGGACTTGTATGCACACAAACAAACTATGAAGCAATAACAACTTACATTGGAAAAGATTCTTTAAACGGCGGTGCTAAAGGAACCGTAAAATATGGTGGCACTATTGGCTATATTTCAAATCAGTCTTCGATGTCTGAAAATATGTTCTTTGTGACTGGATTTGTAAACACAGCAAATGTTCAAATAAAAAACAAAAACAAAGTAATTGCTGGTGGAATTATTGGGGCAATAAACGTACTCAATCAAAATAATTCAAATTCAACTTATGATGTTGTTTTGGGCAAAGAGGGTCAAGACGATATCGACAACAACATAATTCTTGAAGCTCTGTACATTGACAGATTGCAAAACAGTGACATCGTTGCAGGTGGACTTATTGGTGACAGTGCAGTTGAGAAAAATGAAAACGATAACAAATTACGCAAAATTTCACTTGTAAACAATCAGGCGCTCGGTGAAGTAAACATAAACGCAAAGGCAAATATAAATCGCGATAATGACAGTTTGTACTTGGGTGGACTCGTTGCACGCGGAAACAAAAATATCAAACTTGTTTCAAACAACAGTTTGACTACAATTATGGCAAACCGCATTGCTTCAAACAATTATCGTATCTCTGCTTTTGTTGCAGATGCAGATTTTGACATCAATTCAAGCGTTCGCAATACAAATTGCTCGGATTACAATTTGTGTGGCGTTTCTTCAGTTGAAGAAAGTGCAGTTTCGAACACTTTGGCAGATAACAACATTGTTTCTATTTCAACTCAAACAAAAAATATTCTTCCAAGCTGTTTTATCAAAAACGAAGAATGGATTTTTGGAACCAAGTTCAAACCATACGATTCAAGCAATCTTAGCAATCTTGAAGAATTTTTACAAAATACAAATGCTCAAATCAATGAAAATAAACAAAGAACTTATCTTTTGCTCAAAGATGATATTTCCTTGACAAAAGCATGGGATATCAAAAACTTTGCGATTTTGGGCAACGGAAAAACAGTAAAAATTGATCAAGCAAGCACAGACGGAGTTTTTATAAAAAATATTGACCAAAATTCTTACATTGCAGGACTCAATTTGGATATACAATCTGTATTCCCAACTGCAAGTGATTATACAAGCACGTCAATACCACAAATTGAAGCACAAAATATGTATGCTCCAATTTTGGAAAACAATGGCACGATTTATAGTGTTACAGTTGCAACAAAATCAAATGTTGCAAGCATTGACAAAATCTATGTCAATGCAAAAACCGCATCTGGTTTGGTTGGCATAAATACAGGTGTTATATCTTCTTGTGCAGGATATTTGAATATCACAAACGTATTTGATGACTACAAGATAATATCAACAAACCAAGATGGATACAATTATTATTCACTTGATATTGCAACAACCGCAGGACTTGTTGCACAAAACTATGGCGATTTGTACGCAAGCTTTACAGCAGGTCAAATTGTTGGTGATTACAGCAACGTCTATGCAATAAGCCATGACATACTCAATCCAAAAATTGACTCAACAACAAACAAAGTGGTTTATGATGATACTTCACGACCAATAGTTTCACATTGCTATACAATCTTGGATTGTACAAAGGCTTGCAAACAAATTGCAAAAGATGAAACTACTCTTGTAAGTTTGCAAGATTATGAAACATACAAAGCAGTTCAACTGCCCGGCACAGACGGAAAATCACAAAAACCAGTCTATGCACATGTATTTGATATCGGTGCAAACTCAACGTGTTTCTACGATATCTATGGCACTGGTACAAATGACCAAAGCGGACAGGAAGCAAGAAAATTTATCACATCACAAATTTTCAAACCAAAATTCTTTGAAAGTGCACAAAATACAACAGAGTTTGAAGAGTTTGAAAAATTTGATACTTTGAAATTGTGGAAATTCAATTCTGATTACAACTTTGGCTATCCAATTTTGGCAAATTCAGTTTTTGAAAATGAAAAAAGTTCATTCTATGCTCAAAGTTCTCAAGGTGAAAGATACGCAATTTTGAATATTGGTACTTTGCAAATGCTTGAATCAAACTCAATTCCAAGTAAATTTGCTCTTGCTCAAAATATTTCAATTTCAGACGATATGGGATTTGTAAACAACAATAAATTTACAAACAAAGACAAACAATCAAATTGGAATATAATTGATTTGCAAAATGTTGATATTGACGGCAACGGTTATTCGATTTCTGGCTTCAAACTTTATTTTGATGAAACTGCTGTTGTCAACAACGAAAACAAGTTTGCAATATTTGGTCAGATTGACAATTCAACCTTGAAAAATATGTACATAACCGAAGGCCAAATGACCGCAATAAACAAAACTGCAATAAATAACGCTGTATATATTGGTGTACTTGCAGGCAAAATTTCAAGTTCAACACTTGAAAACATAACAATCGCAGGCTTTGACGTTGAAGTAGATGTAACATTTACCGACAAAGAAAAAAATGAATATTTTGGAACAATTGCTGGTTACGCAGATGGTGAAAGTACATTTGAAAAATTTGATGTTTCAAATACTGTACATATAAGAAATGACAATACATCCAACATGATTTCAATGGTTGGTGGGTTGGTTGGCTATGGACAAAAAATAACTGTTCAAAATAATGAAATTTCAAATTATATGCATTTGGACAGTCAAAACCCAAGTTCAAAATATTCTGTTTATGTGGGTTATGGCAAAGATATAACTGTGCAAAACAACACTCATTCTGGATATATGGATGTCGAACAAAGTTTGTACCAACCAACCAAAAACTCTGGAATTGGCATATCAGACTCTGGGGTTTTAGGTAAAAACGCCAAATATTTTGATGATGATGGCAAAACATTGTGGAATTTGCAAAACGCAATAAACGACTTTGATGCAATGAAAAAACTTGGAAAGAAAGTAAACTTTTTGGTAAGTGATTTTGTTCCAAAAGACATAAGCGATGATCAACTATACAAATATTTTCTTGAAAACAGTCCAAGTTGGAAACCTGCAAAAGACGCTTATTACACAATAAGAAATGACCATGGACCAGGATATACTTTCAGTTATCTTAACAGACCAGGAGAAGATGCAGATATATTCGGTAAGGATCAATATAGCAATTATTTGAAATGGGATTTGAAATACAACTCAGTAGATATTGAATTTTACTTTGATCTTTTGTCATCCAAAACAAGTTATGATCAATCAAACAAAAATTATGGTATCGCTGACGGGAAGGAAGAAAGTGGCAATTTAGTAACAATATCTATCACTATGTATTCTGATTATTATGGTGAAATGTTCTTTGATCTCTATTCTACGGGCGGCGGTTTTGATGAAAAAGAAGATACTTGGTTAATAAATGCAGGTTACAAATTTTCAGATCGAGGTTATAGTGATCTACTACTAAAGATTTCAGTAGAGGAATTCCAAAAGTTGTGCGAATTGCCAACTGCTGTTGAAGGTGAAACGTTATATGACTATTTTGGCATAAATCCAGACGATTTGAATGTCGCAGAAGTAACAGAAAGAAATTCTTACAACAATTTGTATCAAACAGTGCAAGGCCTTATGCCACAAAATGGCGGAAATGGAACAAAACAGAGCCCATACATAGTAAAAATCGAGCAAGAAATGATTTGGTGTCTTGCAAACGATAAATCATTTGTCCTTGAAAAATCGGTTAATCTTGGAAATGTTACAAAAATCTATACTCTTGGTGAAACAGGTATCTTTGGAAATGGCAATTTTGTCAAATACAAAACGAATGGAAATGGCACATTACTCAAATCAACTGACGGCAAAGCTTTGAGTTTGAGCAACCTTTCAACGTACAATATCAACTATGCAGGAACTGACAATGCATTGCTTGACAAAAACAACGCAAACTCAAAACTTGTCAATGTAAAATCGTTTGGGCTTGCAAATTCAGATTTTAAAAAGATTTCTGATAACGAGCATAATACTCACATAATGTCGGGCATAACACGTGAAAACCAAGGATCTATAACAAACTGTTCAAACTTCAAAACTCTTGTTGGTACTGACGGAAAAGATGGTGATGCTGTTTCGGGCTTCAAAGAAAATGGTCTTGACGGGAAGGATGGTATTTCTGGTTGGGACGCAAACTTGCTTGGCGGTATTGCAGGTCTTTCACAAAACAGTATCACAGGATGTTTCAACCAAGGTGTTATGGTTGGCGCCAATGGCGGAAACGGCAGTGATGGAATAAATGGGGTTGATGGTGGCAATGCAGATGCCAAAGAAAAAATTTATGCAACGGATGCGGGCAACGGAGGAGTAGGTGGCCACGGCGGAAATGCAAGTATCATTGGCGGAATTGTGGCAAAATCTCAAAAAAGTATAATATCAGGCAAAAACAATGCTACTCTTTACGCAGGAAAAGGCGGTAAAGGTGGCGCTGGTGGTGCCGGTGGCAAGGGTGGCGATTCAAGCAGTGACAGTATGGACGTGCTTGATACAGTCTTGACAAAATTAGGAAGACCAATTTGGGAATTGTTAGATGATGAAATTTCATATAAATCATCAACGTTGCCTGCTACTGCCGGTGGCGCTGGTGGTGCTGGTGGAAATGGTGGTGCAAGTCTTGTGGGATCTATTGCTGGTACAATCTTTAGCGATGATTTGAAAGATTATGGCGATGTATCCAAAATTAATGTTGATATGGCCTTTCAAGGAAGTGGTGGCAAAGGTGGCAAAGGAGGCAACGGTGGAAAATCAGTTGCTTACATGGCAACACCTGAAACTGGTTGGTGGATAAGTGTCATCGGTGCTGGTGCTTCTGGCGGTGGTGCTGGTGGTAATGGATACAACGGAAATGACTCAAGTGTAGTTCAAATATGTGCGCAATCAATAAACAAATATGACAGTAAACTGATAGAAGAATATCCAGACTTCTTTGCTTCAAGTGGAACAAAAGGATCACAATATTCTCAAAGTGCAGGAGATACAATACTTTACACCAACATATGTGAAGGCGGTGCAGGTGGAACAGGGAATGTCAATGGTTTCAAAGGTACTTCCAATGCTGGTACAAGTTTTGTGCCAGGAAAAATTCCAGGCGAACATGGAGCAGGTGTTGTCCAATCTGCAGCAGCAGCGTGGGCACCTGCGCTCACTGCTTACTTGATTGCATTTACTCCTACTTTGAAAACAACTGCCTTTGCAGTACTTTCTACTGCGACAGCAACTTTACTTTCAGCTACAGGAAATGTTTATTATGTTCTGGATAAAGCAAACAAGAATAAGTGTTCAGAAAGTGCAGGTGGAAATGATGTACAAGTTCCATCAAAACAAACTATCACACCATCACCCTATGGCGGCGGAATACCTGCATTGAAATGGGAAAAAAATGATAACAAATTACAGTCTAAAATCAATGACTTGTCAATTATAAATTCGGTTTATTACACACTTCAAGCCGATGAAAATAAAGACAAGTATCAACTGCTCTTGACAGATGACGTAACTGTTCAAAACGCAGAAGCACAATACAAACTTTGCATAGAATTGAACGGAGATGGACACAGAATAATAATTGATTCCGAATCGCCAAGAGAAATACCATTGTTTGACATAAGTACGTCAGGCAAAATTACAAAAACATACTTTGCTTTGGACATTTCTGCATCGACTGATTGTGGTAAATACAGTGCTTGGCAGTTTGTTACAAATGACAAATCAAAAGTGACAAATGGAAGTGTTTCAGATTGTCAAATAACAAAATGTAAAATTTCTGTAGATGCGACAAAATTGGAATACATACTTGCAAACAATTTTGACTCCGACCAAATAAAAACTTTGGAAGAAGAAATCAACAAAGGTTGGTGGAATTTTAAAGAATTTGAATTTGCAAGTGGAAACGGGACAAAAGAAAATCCATATATTCTTGACGGAAGTGATCAATGGACTGCTTTTGTAAAATATTCAAATCTTGGATTGAGTGGATATTACTTCAAATTGAGTTGTAATCCAACAATAAATTTGAAGAGAGAAGATGCAAGCAATACAAACTTTGTAATTGATACTTTCAAAAATCACCTTGACGGCAATAACTTTACATTGAAGTTGGGACAAAACGAAAACAATGATATGTTTGACGGGCTTGTCAATATAAACGAAGGTACAATAAAAAATCTCACTATTGCAGGTTACGTTCAACAAAGTGCAGTTGCTTACACAAATATTGGCACGATCGACGGGGTAATTGTAAATGCAACAGTTCAGAATGGTGGTGAAAGTCAAAAAGATATATCAGGTTTTGTGTATGAAAACCAAGGAACAATTTCAAATAGTCGCTTTGAAGGAAAAATTGAAAATAACAATGGTGGAGCGTATGGATTTGCAGTTACAAATACTGGAAATATAACAGGTTGTTCAACTGATGAATATGTAACGATAAAAAGTTTTGGTGGCGACGCTGCTGGTTGCGTAAAGAACAACAGACAAGGTGCAGAAATAACAAGTTTTGTAAACAATGCGAAAATAACTGCCAATCAATTGAACGCTGAAGAAGTTATTGAAAGTGTTTCTGATGTGGCAAAAGGCAATGGTCATGATGCGGCAGGTGTTGCAATTAACAATTACGGAACAATATCCGAAAGTACAAACAACGGTGCAATAACAGCATCTTCGGCAAGCGATTGTAACTTTGATTCGGAAATCGAATACACTTACAAAGATAATAATGGCGGTACAATAACCGAAAAGTGCATAATCTCTGGCTGTTCAGGTGGAAATGCAGCGGGCATTGCGATTTACAACATTGATCCTTCTTCAATCAGTTACGAAACTGATTCAGATGGCAATCCAACCTCAAATTACGGAAAACCAAGCATTGTTGGAACCCTAACAAATTGCAAAAACTATGGAATAATCACTGCAGGCAATGGTGGAAACAACAGTAACTCAAACGGAATCGGCGGTGATGGTGGAAGTGCAGGTGACATTTGTATTCCTTATGTTACCATAAAAACTACAACAGATACCGATGGCAATACAAAAACCGAAACAATCAACAACTATGGCAATATAAAGATAGACAAAGATTCTGATTTTGGAAATGGCTATTACACAACCACAACCGATGAAGGAAGTGGACAAATCAAGGTGTCACAAATCTTCTTGATACACGGCGATGCTGGAACTGGCGGAAAACAAGACGGCGAAGTTGGAACTGGCGGAACACAAAGTGGCAACATTGGCAAAGTTTGGCAAGCAGTAACAACTGGTGAAATCGAAGAAAAAACAAGAGTTAGTGTTGGAGAAGTGGTGACACAATAAACAAAACTTTTGGAAAAGTTGCTGCAAATTTGCAGCAACTGCCAAAAGCAAATACAAAAGAAACAAAAACAAAAAATACAACTTGATGGGCAAAAAAACAAGGAGAAAAAATGAAAAAATTAAGGGCAATTATTGTTGCAATTATGTTGGGACTGGTGGGAGCAAGTTTTTGCGCCTGCGCTCCTGACTATTCAAAATTGCAAATTCGTGCAAGTTATACCCAAGATGAGCAGGGTGCGCTTTCGCTTTCGCAAGGACAGAGTGAAATTGTTGTTTTTACTGTTTCAAATATGCCAAAGGGATTTAATTTTGACATAAATCTTTCGCTGTCCTCAAACAAGGTGCGGGCGATTGTCGAAGATACCAACAAAAAGGATGGAAAGATAACTGTAAAGGTTACTGCTATCTCTTATGGCGATTGCGTGCTTCGTGCAACAACTACCGAAGGAAACAAATTTGTTGACGTACCAATCAAGGTTGAACTTGCAGTGGAAGATTTCTCACTTAAAGGCGAAACAAAATTGTTTGTTGTCAAAGGAACAAACAATCCAAAAGATTTGTTTTTGGACAACAGTTGTTTCAATTTTTCTCCTGTTGAAACAACTCAAAAACAAATAATTTGGTATGACAAAAATGACAACGTTATAACCAAAGTATCAGCGTCAAGTTTTTCACAATCCGAAGAAAAAAATATAAAAATTTATGCCAAATCGCCCTATTTGGACAAAAAATTGGAAGTAGATGTCGAAATTATTGATGAAATCAAATCAGTCGAAATCTGGAACTTGAAAGAAACGCAAACAACAAATCCAGATGGACAAACCACAACAAGTTATGAAAAAGATGGGCAAATTGCTTACGTTGACGGTGCCCAAAACGTTTTGAAATTGGTGACAAACAAGAGTGATTTTGCACGTAAATACATAAGGCTTTATGTAACTTGTGGAAAAAATGAACTTTTGAAAAATCAAAACGGGTTTGAAACGCAAAATATAGCAATGGCAACGACTATTGATACTATTTTACAAGGCGAAGAAAATTTTGTACCATATTTTGATATTTCGTTGCAGGCACTAAGGGAAGGTCAAACTACTGTAAATTTTGAAGTTTTCTATGAAGGTTACAGCGGTTACAAAATTACAAAAACATTTGTTTTGGACGTTGTTTCAGCTCCTGAAAAAATTGTGGTGAACGATATTGACCAAACTGAATTTCAGACTCAAATTTTGTACGACAACATAAATTCCACTGTAATGTCAAATTTGAATGTTTCACTTGTTCCTAATACTGCTGTTTTTGACAAAGTAACATTTGAATTTTTTATGGGCGATTTGACTGGTAATTTTGATGATTATATCGCTCTTACTTGTGCTGGTGAAAAAGTTTCGCAAGATACGATTCTTTACAATTTGAACTCGCCAATTTTGGCAAAGGGTTTAAAGTCCACCCAAGATAAAGAAATTGCAATAAAGATCAAAGCATTTTGGGGCGAAAATCAAGGAATAACACATAAAGAAGAACCAGTAGAATATACAATCAAATTTGAAGTAAAGACCGGTGCATCAGCACTTAATATTGAAGATAATTTTGCAAAAGACGGGATTTTTGTTGATATTGACCAAACTTCACAAATTGTCTTTAATGGACTTTATGTAAAAGAATTGGATTCTTGGATTGACAAGATACAAATTTACAACGTTTCAAGTCAAAATGTCGCATCATTGCAACAATATGACTTGCCAGAAGAACAAAAGTATCTTTTGGATGCCAATGGACAAATAATTGGCAAGAAAGTTGGACTTTTGTTGAGTCCAATCATGGTCGGAACAGGCAAATACAACATATATTTGCCAAACGGCGTTTCAAGAACATTGGTCATAACCGTGGTCAAACAACCACAAAGTGTTTCGGTTGATATTGCTGAAAATGCAAATGTAACAAGAAAAAATTATGACGCAAATGGCAACCTTGAAAATATTTCGATGATGCTTTCCAAAAAAGACGAAAAGTTTTCGGGAATAATTCAATTTGTTACAGTCGTAAATGGACAAGTACAAACATTTGCAAAAGACAACGATTTGTTTGTATTGGAAACAAATCAAACTCAAAATCAAGCCCTTGAATATTTCAATGATACACTTACAATAGGTGAAAATTTTGACGGACAAATACTTGATTGGAGTGTAAGAACAAAAAAAGTTGAAAATTTTGCTTTGATTGATAATGAAGACTTGGCTTTTTCAGGCACAATTGAACTTTTGGCTTATGTTCCAATCGAAAGCATAGAATTTTCACAAAAAGAACTCAATCTTTACAGCAAAAGTGAACTTGGAATAAATTACAAAGATGAAGCCAAGTCAAAAACCGAACTTGTATTCAATCCATCTATTGAAAATTTGGATATAACAAACGTAAGTATTGATTGGTCTGCATCTGTTGACAGCGTTTTTGACAGTGATACAAAAATATTGTATGTAACAAACTATGGTTCTTACAATACTGTTACAAATGAATTTGAACTTGATACAACAGGCACTAACCCAACAAGTTTTTATGTATATGCAACAATAAATTACAATGGACAACTTACTGTTGCAGGTTTCAAAGTCAACCCACTCAAATATGTTCAAGTGACCGGCATAAAACTCAACAACTACGTTGGGCCAAACGGGATATATCTCAGTCCGACCAAAGACAGTGTGGATTTGTTTACTTACGTGCTTCCATCAAATGCAATTCACCAAGAACTTATTTACAAATTTGAACCAAGCACAGGAAGTGCAACAAACATTGTTAAACTTGTCAATATAACCGATTCAAACGGCCTTAGCATAGGTGTAAGAGTATCGTTTGCAAACAATGGCGGGGGCAGTGGGAATATTGTAATCATTGCAAAATCAACAATTATAAATCAATCACAAACACCACAAAGTGCACTTTATATCCCAGTTCACGTTGGTGACGGAAGTTATCAAAATCCATACAAAATAACAACAGCACAAGAATTTTTGTCGATAAATCAAAATGGACTTGACAAACATTACGTAATCGAAAACACAATCGACCTTTCGGGATACACAATCAATTTTGACAAATTGACTGGTACAATAGATGGTAAAGGCACTGGCAAAATAACTGGAATTGTCATAAACAAAACAAAAGACGGCTATGCTGGATTGTTTGGACAAATTGGCACAAAAGAAGTTGTTTCTGACAGTGACAAACCAGTTTTGGGCGAAAATAACGGAACAATCATTTTTGGAAATGCGGTAACAGGTCAAATAAAAAATATTTGCCTTGAAGGCAAAATCAACATCGAAGTTGAAGACAAAAATCTTGTAACCTTGGACAACAAGCGTGTTGCAAACATAGGCTTTGTTTGCGGTGAGTTGATGCAAGGCGCAAAACTTGAAAATGTAAGCGTAAAATTGCAAAACAGCACAGTAATTTTGAAAACAAGCGACCAAGTTAATATTGGGGGAGTAGTTGGAAAAAACAGCGGTGAAATTGTTTCAAAAGTTGATTTCAAACAGCAAGAAAACCAAAGTTCAAGCACAAAATTACTTTTGCCAAATATTTGTCTTTTGGATATGCAAAATTTTGAAGTAAAATATCAAAACACTCAAGCAATGAATCAATCAAATCCAACCAATTTTGGTGGAATAGCAGGGTTGAACCAAGGCAAAATACAAAAAATCTTCTATCAAACAACAAATCTTGTTGGTGATGACCATTTTCTTGCAAAAACAAACATGATTGTTTCGCGTTTGGTCGAAGATAACTTCAAAATATGTATGAACGTTGCTTCTGTTGCAGGAACAAACAAAGGTGAAATTTCTGCATACAGATACAACAATGACACTTTTGAAACAAACGGTTTGGACACTCAAAATTATTCTGATTTTATAAAAACGGTAGGGATTATAAAAATCGATGCGATTGACGACTGCTTAGTAGGTGGACTTGTTGCAGAAAATGACAACGGAAAATTGCAGTACAGTTTGACACGTACAAAAATTTGGGTTCTGAGTGAAAAAGCTTTGGGAAGCAAAGCATTTGTTGGCGGAATTTATGGCAAAAACGATAATGGTGGAACAATAAACAACTGTACTATTCAAGCAACCGAAGATGTAAGTGCGATTGGGATAAATGCTACAATGATTTATTCAAAATCTGGTCTTACTCAAACAAATGATATCGACAATAATTTCATATCTGTTTACGGATATCAAAGCGACTTTGATCAAAACAAGTTTGCAACGGGCGTAAGTGCCTTGCAAGCAATCACATTTGTTGGACAACAAATTGATGATGGCCAAGTTACCGTTGCGGGCAGAGTTTTGACAGCTCCTTATCAAAACGATCAACTTACATTTATGACAAGTGACAACTATTATGGAGATATGTTTGTTGGACAATTTGACAAAATCGGTGCTCCATACAATGGTCAAAAATTTTCATCACGTAAAGCAAACTTTGTGATTGATGCAAAGCAAAACAAATTGACAAGCGAAACGGGAAGTGAACTTGCAATGTACGTGTACTTCAAACAGGCAAAGGATTCAAAACAACAAAGTTATTTGGATGCATACAACACAATCACCTTGCCATTTGAATTTGATGGTGAAATATCCATAACATCGTTTGATGACAAGATAATCAGAGTTCAAAACAATGGACTTTTGGAATTGATGGGCAACGGACTTTGCAAACTTAGAATAACTTGCTCACTCAACACAAAAATTTACAAAGATGTCTATGTACTTGTAACAAATCAATTTGACACATTCAACCTTTACAAAAATTCAATTTCTTCAAGCGAAAATTTGATTGTTGATGGTGGACTTGTCAGTGTTATGACAAATCAAAATGCTCCACTTGTTGCACAATTTTCAAATCAAAACTTTGATATAAATGGTTTTGATATTGCATTGGAAGGGGGCAATCAACCAACAGTAATTTGTTTGCCAGACCAAGCGGAAGAACCACTTTTTGATTTTGAAAAAGTTGGAAACATTTACGTTTTGAAAAACTTGGGACTCAATGGCAGTCAAACATTGAATTTCAAACTTTGCTTGAATGTAAATATAAACGGCAATCTTTACAGTTCACTTTATACTGACCAAAACGACAACACAAAAAAAGGATATTTGACTTTTGATGAAAACAACGTTCAAAAAGAATATCAAAAATATTTTGTCGCAAGAAGTATTCAAGGTGCAACAAACATCAGACTTGACAACACACACACAAGTTTGGAACCAGTTGATACTTTTGAATTAAATTTGCAAATAAATACCGATAATTTTGATGAAAAAATAAATATTTATACAAACAAAATATTGGGCGAAAAAGTTGATTTTATAAAATACAAAGAAAATACAAGAAAATATACAATAAAATCAAGCGATTTACTTGAAAAATTAA
>ULVD01005763.1_pt1 | contig 23789 bp, 21 predicted proteins | sample 1959101 | NCBI WGS metagenome assembly ULVD01 (sample SAMEA4835777, study PRJEB28245) | human gut metagenome | biome: gut microbiome; material: fecal sample | place: Denmark | collected 2008
GATATGGTCCCGCAGAGTGATACGGAAGTGTGAGAACACGAATAAAAATCATTGAAAATACTACATTTTTACGGCATGGACGCACGGGTCTCTCAATAATTTAACGAGAAACTGCCATGACAAATTTTATAGAAGAGTTCTACTACGGCAATATCGATCCGCAGGCACGCAGCTTCGAACAAAATAAAAAGGTACAGCACGATATGCAAACTCTCACCGATAATGAGGACTTCCTCACGGATAAGCTCTCCGGCGAGGAAAAGAAACGGTTTATCCAGTATGTCGATGCCTGGGCATCCGTCAACGGCGAGTCCGCCCTCGATAATTTCATCACCGGCTTCCGCCTCGGCGCACAGTTCACATTCGATACCTTTGTCACATCGAAAGCGCCCTATGCGGATTATTTGAAAGACGAGATATGAACCACAATCCGGCTCTGCCACTACGGCAAGGCCGGATTTTTTGTTCTATCGGCAAAATTCAGAAAAAAGTTAGTAAAAATATCGCAGGTTTTTGCCGATACCGGCAAAGTGTGATTTGAAGTTGTTTGATAAAAACAGGCCATTTTTGATGAAATTCGGCAAGTTTCGGCATAAATCCTATTGAAAATTTTGGGTACTTATGATATAATATATTATGTCTACTTATAACCTCTGCTTGAAGGAGAATTATCAAATGGAAAATGAACAGATAGAACGTTGGTATTCCATGAAGGAAATATCCGAATACCTCGGCATTACTCGCGATACAGCATTGTCTTGGATAGAAAAGCGCGGTATGCCCGGTGTTAAAGTCGGACGAACATGGAAGTTTAAAATCAGCGAAATAGATACATGGATGAGATCTGAAGGCTCAAGAAACAATACTACTTTTTATCAAGACAACGACTAAGGATGTGACGTATGATCATGAAACAAAAAAAGCCTATTAAATATGTCGATCTGTTCGCAGGCCTTGGCGGAATTAGATTGGGTTTTATTCAAGCGTTTGAGGAAGCTGGCTATCAGACGGAGTGTGTGTTGACTTCCGAGATAAAACCGGCAGCAGTAAAAGCACTGACCACAAACTATGGTGCCAGAACAATTCAAGGTGATATAACAACAATAGACGCCTCAGAAATCCCGGATTTTGATTTTTTGCTGGCCGGTTTTCCTTGCCAAGCTTTTAGCGTTGCCGGAAAGCAACGTGGTTTTTTAGACACCAGAGGTACTTTATTTTTTGAAGTCGAAAGAATATTACGAGAAAAGCGTCCCTATGGTTTTATACTTGAAAACGTTGAAGGCTTAGTAACACATGATAAAGAAAAGCCTGATGACAAGATGGGCCGAACCTTAAAAACAATATTATATAAGCTCGAAAAAGAATTAAATTATCAAATTAATTGGAAAGTCCTGGATGCTCAAAAGTTTGGACTTGCACAAAGCAGAAATAGAATTTATATCGTTGGTACCACGAAAGAAAAGATATCATTAACCGGGTTCAGGTCATCTAAGGCCACATTTAAGGACATCATGGAAAAAGGCCTTGAAACAGTCGATAGCCAGTTTACAAGACAACTGTTTGAAAAGTACAAACCAGAAGAATTATACGGAAAAGCAATCAAGGACAAGCGTGGCGGTATTGATAATATTCATAGCTGGGATGTTGAACTAAGAGGTCATGTTACTGATCAAGAAAAAGATCTCCTTAATACTCTGCTCAAAGAACGCAGAAAAAAGCATTGGGCGACCGTAATAGGTATTGATTGGATGGACGGAATGCCCCTTACTGCGGATCAAATAAGAACATTTTATGACGCCGAAAACCTGGATGAAATGCTTGCGGATTTGGTGGAAAAAGGATATCTGGTTTACGAACATCCCAAAAAGAAAGTAGTAGTTGAAGAGGATGTTGAAGCCGGACGAAAAGCATACGACCGTGTCCCTGATGAAACCAAGCCTAAAGGATATAATATTGTATCCGGAAAACTCAGCTTTGATTTCACACGCATTCTCTCTCCAAATGATGTTACGCCAACGCTTGTTGCGATGGACATGGCAACACTTGGCGTTGTTGATAACGGAGGCTTAAGACATCTGTCATTAAGAGAAGGGCTTCGCCTGTTTGGATATCCCGACTGGTATACTCTCGATGACTTTAGTAAAACTCAGAAAGGTATGGATTTAGGATATGATCTTTTGGGTAATACGGTTTGTGTGCCAGTAATAAAAAGCATAGCAGATAGACTTGCTAAATCTTATGGGGGAAAAACAGATGAATAAGCCTAATAATATTTCGTATGAAGATCTCATAAAAACCATTACAATGTTTTGGATTGATCGAGATCTCGAAGATACAATGGCTAAGGAAGTCAACGCTGTAGTTGATTCGCTTGCCACAAAACTGACGAAAATTGATACGAAAGACGGTCTGAAAGAGTATATTTGCTCAGACAAAGATGCACTCGGGAATATCCTTAGTTTAATGGAAATCTCCGAGGAAAAATTCAAAAGAATCGTATCTATGCTTCGACGTGAACGTAGGTATACATTTTCGACAGAATGGTCGTTAGAGAAAACCCGCAGCATGTTATTGGACAATGCATCTTTAATGGATGATATTTGCGACTTGCTCATGGATGGTGCAAACTCTGATCGTTTCAAGCGAAAAATCCCTGATTTTTATCGTGATAGCTTTAAGATAGACGCATCAACTATGGCTCGATTAACAGATAGAAGTGAGTTGATACGTCTTGCAAAGAGCAGAATAGATGTGAAATATAACAATAGCGTCGCCGGTATTGTTAGCCGTAAGGTTGAAGAGGCAGTAAGATTGACTTGCGACTTGGAGGGTTTAACTTACGCAAAGAATAAATCTGTTAGACTCTTTGATAAAAGCTATCTGTTTGTAATCCCTGATGTAAACAATCCCAAGATTGTAATAGATTGCTCGTACAACATTACAACATCGAGTACCCAAAGCAAATATGCGGACAAAGTAAAAGAAACACATAAGCAGATTCGAGACCAGGGATTATCAGTTGTTAATGTAAATGTCCTTGAAGGCGCAGGATGGGTTGGCCGTCAATCAGACTTCAGGACTCTCTATGATAATTCTGACTACACAATTAACCTTGCCAATATTGGACTTCTCGACCAAATAATCAGATATGGTATGGAGGAATAAATCATGACAGCTCAAGAAAGAAAAGCAGCTCTTGCAAATTTACAAAATCCGGATGTTGCTCAGCCGTGTATGACCGGTATTCCCTTGCTGTACCATGGCGAACGCAAAACATTTGATGCGTATGAAATACCACTCGATTATTTGGTTTACAACAAACTCAATGGCAGAATTGGCAGTATTGTCAAGTCCTTTGAGCGTCAAAACCATACGTTGGACCCAGAAAATCCTGAGGATATTAAGATTATAGAAAAATTCCTCTGGGAATCGAAGGAAGATGCCAACAAGAAAACTCGTGCCAGCTTATTAGACGATCATCAGCAAAAATATGGAATCGTAACTGCCGAAGGAATAATCATCGACGGAAATAGGCGTGCGTCACTACTTAACAGCATCCGTCGCGACGATTCTATTGCTCCGAATAAAAAGCAGCATTGTAATTACTTTATTGCAATTATCTTGCCTATTGACGCTGACAGGAAAGAGATTCTTCGTCTTGAGACTACATATCAAATGGGCGAGGATGCAAAAGTCGATTATAATCCAATCGAAAAGTATTTGAAGTGCAAAGACTTATACGATGAAGGATTTACAAGAGACGAAATTGCGAGCTTTATGGGTGAGACTAAGCCCAATGGAGATCCGAATCCAAGCATGATCGACATGTATCTCGGTGTTCTTAAACTTATGGACGAATATCTGCAAAACTATCACTATGATGGTATGTATACTCTTCTTGATAAGAATGAGGACTCATTTCAGAAACTCTATTCGGCATTAAAAGGATATGCTTCTGGTAGTGTTGCAAGTATGTGGGATTTCGATCCGGAAATCGATACAAACGACCTGAAATTGATTGCTTTTGACTACATACGTAGCGGTTTCGATCAGACGGATTTTCGTAATATTATTACTAAACCGTCTGCTGGAAATCCCAATAGAAGCTTCTTTGGATGTCAAGATATTTGGAACTCATTTAGAGATTTCCATTTTGAGCAGGTTGATCCTATAACAGACGCAGAAGAATCTGTAGATGAGATTATTAGCAACGCAAACGGTGCCGATGTTACAAGATTGCTCCGTGCCAGAGATAATTCGTGGCAGAAAAAGGTCGGAGGCATAATGCTCGGCAACTATAACCGTAGTAAAGATAAACTTGACAACAAGCAGGCATCTGATAATCCGCTAAAATTGCTTCAAAAAGCACTTGATGTTTTGGAAAGTATCGATACGGAACAACAATCTTTTAGAAACGATGCTAAAGTTAAACAGTGCGTTAAAGAGATTAGCTCGTTGATTTGGGATTATAAGAAGATGTTAGAATGATGGATAATAAGCTTTTTGTTGAAACTATTGATGATACTACCGTTTCGTTGACAGGATGTATTGGGTTACTTACTTCCAATCGTCGTGCCAATAGATTACTGCGCGATTCTTTTAATTGCGAGTTTTCAGAGAGTACTATTACTATTCTTCAGGTTTCTGATTTTCATCATTGTTTCGATAGAATAAAGTATTTGGCACAACTTTGTAATGCCGAAGTTATTTATTCCAATAAAACTAATGATGTCGTGTCTCGGTATTTATCGGAAGAAGAAAAGTTTGCGGCTTTTTCCCAAAAAGCGTTAACTATTAGAAATAACGAGTGCGATTTGTCGGACTTAAACGCTTTCAAAAATGCATTGATTGATTACATGCCAAACCGAACACTGTACGACTTGCAGTTGTTGTCCGCATATCATCTGGCATTTTCACAAAACGCTTGTAATTTTTCTGTGCCTGGTGCAGGAAAAACAAGTGTGGTGTATGGCGCCTACACATATCTCAAAAATCTTCCGGATAATGACATAAAGAAAATCGACAGACTATTGATTATCGGCCCTTTAAGTTCTTTTGCCCCATGGGAATTAGAATATGAAGAGTGTTTCGGCGTAAAAGCAACCTCAAAACGTTTGTCCGGAATATCACTCGAAGCAAAAAAACAGTATTTGTATGATAATGATCCGGCTGAAATTACTTTATTAGCTTACCAGTCTGTTGATTCTATAGTAGAAGAGTTAAAACATTTTTTGCGCAAGCACCGTGTAATGGTAGTTTTGGATGAAGCGCATAAGATTAAAAACACTTCAGAGGATAGTGTTTACGCGCAGGCTGTAATGTCGCTGGCACAAGACAGTAGCGCTCGTGTAGTTCTAACCGGAACCCCTGCTCCAAACGGATACGAGGACTTGTACAACTTGTTTAAGTTTATCTGGCCAACTAAAAAGTAATTCGCTTCCAAATCGGGCAGCTCAAAGATATGTCGAAAAGAGAAAACGATTATCGAGTTGAAAATCTGATTGGACAGATATCGCCTTATTTTATTCGAGTCAAGAAATCTGATTTGAAAATTCCAGATGCTACTGTTCATCCTCCTATCGTAGTGCCGATGAAAGAAAAACAGCGACAAATCTATGACTTTATTGAGCAAAAGTATATTAAAGACATTTCAGATCCTAATGACAAACTTTTCAAATCTTCTGTAACAAAGGCAAGGATTATCAGATTGATGCAAGCGGCTACAAATCCCTTGTTGTTAAAGCAGCCTCTTTCGGATTTTGCAAAAATGGAAGGGATCAATATTACTGAAGTTGAGGAAGATGACAGCATTTTGCAAACTATTCTTCAGTATTCGGATGATGAGATTCCCGCAAAATTTGAAACAGCAAAGGAATTGGTTAGCCATATTATTACCGAAGGCGGCAAAGTCGTAATATGGGCATGCTATATAAAAACGATTGAATATTTGAGTGCGTTTTTATCTGCCCAAGGAATATATAACAAGATACTTTATGGTGATACTCCTGTGGCATCCGATGAGATTACTCCAGAATCGGAAGAGTATTCTTTGACTCGGGAGGCCATCATAAAAGAGTTTAACGACGTAACGTCCGGCCTGAATGTGATAATCGCTAATCCGTTTGCAGTTGCAGAATCAATTTCCCTGCATAAAGCATGTCACAATGCAATCTATATTGAGCGGTCGTTTAATGCTGCTCACTTCATTCAGTCGAAAGATAGAATCCATAGATATGGACTTCCTGAGGGAACACAGACAAATTACTATTATTTAGTTTCTGAAAATTCGATTGATGAAACGATAGATGAGCGTTTATTTGTTAAAGAGCAGAGATTAATTGAAATAATGGAAAAGATGCCCATTCCTCTTTTTTCGAATGTTTCAGATGGCGGGGATGAGGATGTCAAGGCGGTGTTAAGAGATTATGCGAGAAGAATTAAGACATAATACTTCCATCGGCAATTTGTCGGGGATCGAACTGTTTATTTCTATTATTTTCGATGAGGGAATAACGACTCGTGACGCTATTGGTAGCTTATGCTCGTATGTATCTTCGTCCGAGCTGAATTACCTTGCTGCTTTGTATATGTTTGATGACTTAGGTATTATTGATTATCACAATAATACCTTATCAATAACCGAACAAGGTATCATTGTAAAATCAGAAGAGCCCGTGAAACGCCTCGTTGATATAGGTAAGCTTGTAATTGAGCATGTTATTGATGATGGGCTTTTGAATTGTACAAATGTAAAATTTTCTGTTGAAAAAGACGCTATCGAGTTGCCCGTCAACGCCTTCTCTTTGCCAGCAGCAGTTTATCGCAATTTCCTCATCGCTGTTAATGCACTTCATGTCAACAACGGAAAATTATATGTAAGTTCAAAATTTGAGAAATGCTTCGAAAAAGTCTGCTCAAGAAATACTCAAAAACTTACCCAAGAGGATTTGTTTAAGAGATTAGAGCAACAGCAAATTGATGGTGAAAAAGCCGAGTTATATGTTGTTGAGTACGAGAACAGCCGATTGTTACAGTTTGGAAAACAAGCAAAAAGAATTTCCCAGATTGATGTTGCCGCAGGATTTGACATTCTTTCTTTCAAGGATGAATGCTCTACCGAATATGACATTTATATTGAAGTTAAGTCTTATCACGGAAAACCACATTTCTACTGGTCGGATAATGAGCGCAATACCAGCATGGCACTAAAAGACCGATATTACCTGTTTTTGGTTGATATTGATCAGATAACCAACGAAGGATACGGCCCACTAATCATTCAAAACCCTTATGACAATTTGTCGGAAAGCGAGTGGCTTATTAAACCGCAAACATACTTTGTTTGCAAGATTTAATTTGTAAGGGTTCTTTCTAACGTTATTTTATCGCAAGACGGGTTAATTATATGAGTTTACTTAATACCATCCCTTTTAATGCTATCGGGACTTCTGACCTATTTGTCGATGCTGTATATAAAGGTGGACAAACCTCCGATTTAAGCAGTGAAGCTCTGTCAAAAATAGCTCACGTTGGAAATACAGGTGGCTTCAGAAAATGCAAAAAAATTGTAAACGGCAAAAAAGTAAATGATGTGGCCTATGTATGCATATATACCACAGGAGAAGAACTTGAATGGCGCGATGAGATAGATCGTACGCTTGGCAAGTTTACATACTGGGGCGACAATAGAAAGCCCGGGAATCCCATAGATAAAACGAGTCTTGGTGGTAATAAACTCCTGCAGAAAATGTTTTCTTTTTATTCTCTCGAACTCAGGAAAAACATTCCGCCGGTTTTCATTTTTCAGAAATATTGTGGACGTGATATTCTTTTCGCTGGGCTGGCTGTACCAGGGGATCGTAGGTCAAATCCCCAGGAAGCATTAACGTCTGTATGGGCGCAAACAACAGATGGGCGTTATCAAAACTACAAGGCGACATTTACAATTTTAGATATTCCTCAGATTGATAGACGGTGGCTGGCTGATCTCGAAAATGGATATGGATACCATAGTGCATATGCTCCAAGTGTATGGAAGCGATGGGTCGACAAATGCGAGTATAAACCCCTGACTACCGAGAAGAATCCTATTCAATATAGGACTAAAAACGAACAGCTGCCGGCACCGGGAAGTATTGAAGCACAGATGCTCCAAGAGATAATTGATTTCTTCCCTGATCCGTATAAGTTTGAATCATGCGCGTGTAAACTCGTTCAGATTATGGATCATAGTGTTGTGAGTGTAACGCCAACTCGCAGCGTGCGTGACGGTGGAATGGACGGCGTAGGAAAGTATCGGGTTGGCTCAATATCAAACGGTATCGAGTTAGAGTTTTTGCTTGAGGCAAAACGATATAGTGTTAATAATTCAGTAGGGGTTAAGGAGACATCACGACTTATTTCTCGAATTAAGCACAGACAATTTTGTTACTTTGTCACTACTTCTTACGTTGCCGACCAGGCATATAAAGAAATTATTGAAGACAATCAGCCGATAGTCATTGTATCCGGCAAAGACATTATAGATATTCTAATGAATGCTGGAATTAATAGTGTAGCCCTTCTTAAAGAATGGCTCGTATCAAACTTCTAACGCGTAAGGAGCATATAGTATGCTGGATAGGCTTATTTGGAAAAGATTTGCTGATATTGACGTCAATGATGTATTCTTTGATTCACTAAGAGAAGATTATGACGGATTTGATCAGTGGTTCTTGAAAAAATCAAAAAACGACGAAAAAGCAATGATACTTACGGATGAAATAGGTGTTCATGCTTTTTTATACCTAAAGCTTGAAAATGAGCCTATTAAAACTGTTTCCGGTACAATCCCGGCAAAAAATAGAATAAAAATCGGCACATTGAAATTAGATGAGACAATTGGGCGTCAAAGACTTGGAGAAGGTATCATTGGCGTCGCTTTGTGGAAGTGGCAAGAATCCAAAGCCGAAGAAGTATATGTTACTGTATTTGAAAAACAAGAAAAACTTGTCGGACTATTTAATAAATTCGGTTTTGAATGCTTTGGAAAAAAGGGAAATGGAGAATTGATTCTTGGAAAAAGCAGACGCAGTATCAATTATACAACGGCGTACACAGCTTTTCCTTTTATTTCACCAACCACAAAAAAGGCCGGAATGATTCCTATAAATGACTATTTTCATGACCGGTTGTTTCCTTACTCCGAATCGATATATACGCCGTTTGAGGTCGAAGAAGTAACGGCCGGAAATGGAATTACAAAAGTATATATTGGAAGTCCTTTCACGGTGACCCATTATTCCGAAGGCGATGTAGTTGGCGTCTATAGAAAATATACTGGCAATGGTTCAAAAGGAAACAAATCAGCAATTACCTCTTTCTGTACTATTACTAAAGTAACTGTTGTAAAACGAGACAATAACATCCTGATGCCCATAAACCAGTACCTATTAGAAGCGGGTAATAAAACCGTATTTTCAGAAATCGAACTGCGAGAAATATACAATAACTCCAATGTCGTGATGATAGAGATGACATACAATGGATTTTTTAATAAGGGCCATAACGTTACATATTGGGATTTGAAGAATAGAGGCCTTTTTGAAGATTATCCATATAGAATTACTTATTCGATGGATCAGATGAAGCAAATATTGGAATTGGGCGGTAAAGATGTCAAGAATATTATTGTCGATTAAGCCGGAATATGTGGCTAAAATATTTACTGGCGCAAAAAAATATGAATATCGAAAAAGGATTGCCTCCAAATGCGTTTCAACTATTTTGATTTATGAAACATATCCGACTTGTATGGTTGTAGGCGAAGTGAAAGTTATCGGTACACTTTCATCCTCCCCGTCTGCCATTTGGGAAGATACTAAAAAATATGCTGGAATCAGTAGAGAAAAATACAGAAAATATTATAAAGGATGCAAACATTCTTTTGCATATTGCTTGGGCGATTTTATAAAGTACGAGCAGCCCATTCCTCTTTCTGAATTGGGTGTTAATAAATCTCCGCAATCTTTCATCTATTTAGATTAAGTCTCCGTTTGTCGATAACCTAAAATACAATCGAGGATAAAAATATGAAACTCATTCATTTATCTGACCTTCATCTGGGCAAAAGAGTAAACGAATACTCAATGCTTGAAGATCAAGAATATATACTCAAAAAGATCATCAATGTTATAGATGACGAAAAGCCCGACGGAGTCATCATTGCAGGTGATGTGTATGACAAGTCTATTCCATCGGCTGAGGCGGTTCAACTGTTTGATGATTTCCTTGTACAACTTGCCAAACGCAGTCTGAAAGTGTTTGTCATCAGTGGTAATCATGACTCCCCTGAAAGAATTGCTTTCGGCTCGCGTATTATGGATGCCAGCGGCATCCATATGTCTCCGGTGTACAGCGGGGATATTGCGCCTATCCCTTTGGAAGACGAATTCGGAACGGTAAACATATACATTCTCCCGTTTATTAAACCGGCTCATGTGCGCCGTTATGCTGAAAATGAGATTACTACATATACCGAAGCAGTAGAATATGTCATTTCAAAACTGAATATCGATCCCGCCAACCGAAATGTACTGGTTACCCATCAGTTTGTTACAGGAGCATTGCGCTCTGAATCTGAAGAAATATCGGTTGGCGGTTCTGATAATGTGGACGCGTATGTCTTCGAGCCGTTTGATTATGTGGCACTTGGACACATCCATTCGCCGCAAACTTGTGGCTCAGAGAATATTCGTTATTGTGGAACACCTCTCAAATACTCTTTTTCGGAGGTGCATGACAAAAAGTCCGTTACGGTCGTTGAACTCCATGAAAAAGGAAATGTATCATATAAAACTGTCGAGCTTGTTCCGCAGCATGACCTTGTCGAATTGAAAGGAACATATGAAGAACTCACATTGAAGTCATTCTATGAGAACACTACGTGGCAAGAGGACTATACACATATTACATTGACGGATGAAGAGGATATTCCGGATGTTATCGGTAAACTTCGCACGGTATATCATCGCCTGATGAAATTGGATTACGATAATAAACGTACTCGTTCCAATATGGAGATTAGTGGTGCGGCCGATGTGGAATCCAAGTCACCGCTGGAACTTTTTTCTGACTTTTATGAGTTGCAGAACAACCAACCGATGAATTCAGAACAGCTGGAATTCATGCGTGAAATGATTGAAAAAACATGGGAGGACGAACAATGAGACCCATTAAGCTTACAATATCGGCGTTTGGACCCTATGCAGGTAAAACTGTTCTTGATTTGGACAAGCTTGGGGCAAATGGACTCTATTTAATCACGGGCGATACCGGGGCTGGAAAAACAACCATTTTCGATGCGATCACCTATGCACTGTATGGAGAAGCAAGCGGAGATAATCGAGAGCCTTCTATGTTCAGATCAAAGTATGCCGAGGCGGATACCCCGACTGAGGTTGAGCTTGTTTTCTCTTATGCCGAAAAAACATATACCGTAAAACGGAATCCGGAGTATGATCGCCCCAAATCCCGCGGTGACGGCTTTACAACTCAAAAGGCAGAAGCGCAGCTTCAATATCCGGATGGACGGGTTGTCACTAAGCAGCGTGATGTAGATAACGCAATACGCGATATCATGTGCATTAACCGCAGTCAGTTTTTACAGATTGCCATGATTGCACAGGGCGATTTTCTCAAACTGCTGCTTGCCCCCACAGAGGATCGCAAGAAAATATTCCGACAGATATTCAAAACGCAGCTGTATCAGGATTTGCAGGATCGTTTGAAGAGAGAGTCCGGTCAACTCAACGACAAATGTGAAGCCGCTCGCAGCAGCATCAAGCAATATATTGATGGAATCTCCTGCGACGAAAATGATGTTTTGAGCATTGAGGTTGAAAAGGCAAAGAGCGGCATTCTTCCTACAACAGATGTTATTGACCTGGTTGATCGTCTCCTGAGCCAGGACAATGACAAAAAGTCGGTTATAGAAAAGTCAATTTCGGATGCGGACAATAAGCTTGAGATCGTTAATGCAAATTTAGGAAAGATCGAAGCAAAAGAAAAAGCCCAAACAGCTTTAGAAAAAGCCCAAAATGATTTAGCCGCCGAAAATGAGACCAATCTCATACTGAAGTATGCCTTTGAGATTGAAAAAGGAAAAACAGCGGAAAAAGATAAGCTTGCGGAAGAAAAGGCTAAGATTGAGGCAGAATTTCCCCGCTATGAAGCGTTAGCAACCTTGGAAAAACAAATCAAAAAAGACGAGGACAGTATTACCAAAGGCGAGGAGCAACTGCAAAGAGATCGGGAACAGTATGCCATTGATGAAGCAGAATTCAAAAAACTCAAAATAGAGTTCGAGGCCCTATCAAACGCGGGGGAAGGCAAGGAAAAGCTCTCACATCAAAAAGAAAAGGCTCAAGAAAAGCAGACAAAGCTGCAAAACCTTTCTGCCTTGTTTGAGGAATTTCATGAACTTACTGACAATTTAGATGCCCTCCAAAGCAATTATAAAAAAGCTTCGACAGTATCAGAGCAAGCAACCGCTGACTACGAAACGAAAAACCGTGCGTTTTTGGATGAACAAGCGGGAATCATTGCTGAAACTCTGGAAAGTGGCAAGCCATGCCCTGTTTGCGGTTCTTTAGAACACCCGTGCATAGCGCATAAATCAGCCAAAGCACCTACGGAAACTCAATTAAAAAAAGCAAAAGATAATGCTGATAAAGCGAGAAAAGCGGCTGAAGATTTAAGCGGAGAATGTAAGAAAGCCAAAGGCTTGCTCGACGCCAAAAAAGCGGAGACGGAAAAGCTGGTTAAAGAATTGTGGCAGAACGTCACCCTCGAAGACGCTGAGACCAAGCTTCCGGAGGAGCAGAAAACTGTTTCTGACGAAATCAACACACTTGATATGGCAATTTCCGAAGAGGAAAAGAAAGTATCCCGTCGGTCTGAACTTTCGGAATCGTTGCCCAAAACAGAAGCGTCACTGAAAGAAAGAGACAAAGATATTTCGGCCCGAAATACTGCTTTAGAAGCCGATAAAGCGTCGTTGAATGAAAAGAAAAATCAGCGTAATGCCGATAAAGAATCGCTTCGCTTTGGTAGTATAACAGAGGCTCAGAAGGAATCAAAAACTTTGGGGAAAGCTATCAGCGAAATGAAGGAAGCATATGACAAAGCTCAGAATGCGCTGTCCGAATCGGATAAAAAAATAGCAGGCTATAGTGCTTCTATCAAAGAACTAACCGAGCAACTTTCTTCTGATTGCAATCTTGATAAGGAAGAGGAAACAAAGAAAAAAGCTGAAATAACGGAAAAGAAAACTGCGGATGACGTTGCCGCCAAAGCGCTTCATTCTCGTATAGAGTCCAACACACAGGTACTTGCCAATATTCGAGCAAAGGTCGGAGATCTTGACACGCTTGAAAAACGCTATACATGGTTGAAAGCCTTGTCTAATACGGCAAACGGAAATATCTCCGGAAAAGAAAAAGTAATGCTGGAAACATATATCCAGATGACGTATTTTGATCGCATCATAGCACGCGCCAATACTCGCTTTATGATTATGTCCGGCGGACAGTATGAGCTGAAACGTCGGAAAGAAGCAGAGAATAACCGTAGCCAAAGTGGACTCGATCTTGACGTTATTGACCATTACAACGGCATCGAGAGAAGTGTCAAAACGCTTTCTGGCGGCGAGTCTTTCAAAGCATCGCTCTCTCTTGCGCTGGGACTTTCAGATGAGATACAGGCATCTGCTGGCGGCGTTAAGCTTGATACCATGTTTGTAGATGAGGGCTTTGGCTCGCTTGATGAGGAGTCACTGGATCAAGCTATGAAAGCGCTCTTGAGTCTGGCAGACGGGAATCGCCTTGTCGGTATCATTTCTCACGTTGCTGATTTGAAGAATCGCATAGACAAACAAATCGTAGTCACAAAGGAAAAGAGCGGCGGAAGCAAAGCCAATATAGTGTTCTAAGGAGAAACAGAAAATGAAAGACTATGCAAGAGGTTCTGAATGGAGAAAATGGGATCTTCATATTCACACGGCAAGTTCATATGATGCATACAAAGGAGATGATTCGGATAAGTTGTTAGCGAAGGCTGTTTGTGAAAATGAATTAGCGGCCATAGCAATAACGGATCATTTTATAATTGATAAGGACAGAATTACAAACATTAGGGGACTTTTGCCAAGCACAACAATTTTCCCTGGTGTGGAATTGCGCACAGATAAAGGAGATACAAATATCCATGTAATTCTTATTTTTTCAGATCAGATAGACTTGAATACTCTTTCTGAAGATTTCAATGTTTTTAAAAGAGATGCAAAAAATCCTGATAATAATGACAAAATTTATTGGGATTACAATGATATTTGTACTTTTGCCCAAAAGCATAACGCTCTTATTTCAATTCATGCAGGCAGCAAAGACAAGGGCGTAGATACTCAGATTTCTAACGCCCTACCAATCAATCAGGCCGTAAAAGAAGAGTTTGCTAAAACAGTGTCTATTTTTGAAGTCGGAAAAGAAAAGGACATTGACGATTATAAGAAATATGTTTTCCCAGATATAAAATCTACAAAACCACTAATTATATGTTCTGATTCTCATGATCCGAGGAATTACCATCCAGCGCACCAGTTGTGGATAAAATCGGATCCAACTTTTAATGGATTAAAACAGATAATTTATGAACCAGATGAGAGGGTGTGTATATCTGATTATAGACCTCAAGAAAAAGCACCATATCATATAATCGATAGTATCTCTATTTCCGATGACTTGTTTCAGAAAGATGAAATTGTTTTCAATAAAAATTTAACATGTATTATTGGCGGAAAATCTACAGGGAAATCAATTTTGCTACATAACTTAGCAAGAGCTATTGATCCGGACCAAGTTAGCGAAAATAGCGATATAAGTTTAGGACGACGTAAGACCGATAAAGACAAAAAGGCACTTACTCTTGAAATAGAATCATCGAAATTAGATGTAAAGTGGGGAAATGGAAAATCTGGAGAAAACCAAAGCATTATTTATATTCCACAATCTTATTTAAATAGACTGGCAGACTCAAGTCAAGAAACCACAAGAATAGATGAGCTTGTTGAAAGAGTCTTACTTAAACGTACAGATACGGATGGGAATAAACTGCAAAAACAAAAAGATGCTCTAATCCAATCACTGAATGATAAAAAGACTGAGAATACAAATACAGTATTAGAAATTGTAAGACTAAATGAGAGTATTAAACAATTAAAAAGTCAGATTTCCGAGTTGGGCGGAAGAGATTCTGTTGAAAAAGAGATACACCGATTAAAAACTGAACGAGATGCTACTGCAAAGGAACTTAATATTACTGAAGAAGATATAAAAAAATATGACCAGGCGGTTTCTACAATAACCGCCAAAGAAGCTTTTGTAGAAGAAATCTCAAAGGAAATTAAAAGCATTTCTTCTTTGTCATCAGTCGTGCAATCTTCAATAGATTTATCTTCTTTTTCAAAAGAAACTGAGGAACAAATTGAAGCTATCGTTCAAAAGATTATCGGCGAAGCAAATCGTACATGGAATGTTCAAAAAGAACAACTGATTGCTTTTTTATCAGAAAAACTGAAAATTGCTGAGAAAGAATGTGTTGCTGCTTTGGCAACAAGAGATTCCCTAAAAGGTAAAATTGAAAGTAGTAATCACATAAAAGAACTTGCGCAAAAAATATCTGATGAAGAAGCAGTATTGCAAACTATTATATCAAAGGAAAAAGTATTAAATGATGAGCAAGAAAAGCAAGACATTGCGATTTCTAACATATCTTCTTCGTGTGTAGACTTTAAAAAAGACTATGAAGATTATGCATGTTATATATCAGAAAATGCAAACACCGATGATTCAGGGCTAACTTATGAGGTATTAATACCTCTACGAGTCGATGATTTCTTAAATAAATGGCGAGAACTATTTAGAGAGAATAATCCGCAAAACAGAAAACTTATTGATACAGAAACTTTTTCTGATAGCGCGTTTACAAAAGAATTATTAGCAGAGATAATTAAAAAGGATTTAAGCGGAGAACTTACAACGCTGAAAGCCGGAGAGAATACAGAAAACACATTACGAAGTATCTTAACGGACTGGTATAACATTAAGTATGTCGTAAAAATGGGCGATGATTCAGTTAATGTTATGTCCCCCGGGAAAAAAGCGTTGGTTCTGTTACAACTTTTAATTGACTTGGACGAAACCGATTGCCCGATTCTTATTGACCAACCAGAAGATGATTTAGACAACCGGTCGATTTTTGAACAATTAATTCCTTTTATTAAAAAGAAAAAGGCAGTTCGCCAAATTATTGTTGTAACGCATAATGCTAATATTGTTATTGGCGCCGATGCAGAAGAAGTTATCATCGCCAATCAAAATGGCACAGATTCACCGAATAAAGATTCAGTCCATTTTTCTTATCGTTCTGGTTCAATAGAGAACGATTACCCATTATTAAAAGAAAATGGTTCTGTTGAAGACGGAATTTTAGCAAAACAAGGCATTCAGCAACATATTTGCGATATTCTTGAAGGTGGAGAAAAGGCATTTGAGAAAAGGAAAAACAAGTATAATTTAAACTCATAGTCATCATAAGCGAATTGTTAGGGTCTCAGGGGATTCCCTGACAAGTGAACTTTGGGGACAAAGTTCAGTGCTTGTCAAGACGGCGTCGCTGACATGCACGTGAATCTGTGCTCACAGATTCGTTGCTTGATAAGACAATGCCACGGACATTTAGTTTTGCCTCCCTACAAAAAGATTCGGCTTTTAAGTGGTCAAAATGACCACTTAATTTTGAGCATCTTTTCCCGACCTTTCCTTCCATGGATGGATTGATGAAGCGCGTTTTCGATGGTCAGGCGATCTTGTAAAAGGGCAAATGGTCCTTTTACCACCACAGAAAAAACGGAATTTGGTACGAGGTAATTTTTACCTTCTACCAACTCGATATACAAGGTCTTGATTTTGGTAGTTCCTCAATTTGAGGAACTACCAATTTTCGTTATCAATCTTTGGTAAGTGCTCAATTTGAGCACTTACCACTTGCCTTTGATCTGATCTCTTAGTAAGTCCTCAATTTGAGGACTTACCGTTTTGACTGATTTTTGACGGGTGTTCCATTTGACCACTTATTACACACCTGTTATAGAGAGTGGTCTGGTTCAAAATGAACCAGACCAGAATTCTCGTAGCACTCTAACTAAAAATGCTACGATTCGTTTTTAGTAAGTTATCAATTTGATATCTTACTGCTTGGATGGTTTTTTGGTAAGTGGACAATTTGCCCACTTACCACTTTGCAACATATGTCCAGTGTTATTGGGTCAATTTGACCCAATAACAATCGGCAATTCCAAGTGGTCAATTTGACCACTTGGGAAATAGTCCGAACTCGTTGCTTCCCAAAGGGTAAATATTTCCCTTTGGAAATAATATATCATCAAAGAATGCGCCCAAAGTTCCATGTGCTCAAATTGGGCACATGGGTGGCGGGTGAATCTTCCGTCCTCCAAGAGGTAAAACTTACCTCTTGGAAATAGTGTGCCTAAGAATACGCCGGCAACCCTTTCCGATCAATTTCGGAGAGAGCTTTTTCTTTTTCTCAAAAATATTTTTCCGAAATGGGTGTACGATTCGGGCTTCCCAGTGGGAACAAGTGAAGGGTCAACCCTTCGCTGTTCCTTGACAACCGAATACAATCACAAGATACCATCCCCGTCAAATCTGCAAATCCGATTTTTGCACATTGGTGTTTTCTCTCGCTTTTCGTTACCATATACGCGAAGGGAGGCGAAAGCCATGAAGAAAATCATCATCCTGCTGCTGGCGCTTCTGATGAGCGCGTGTTCGGCGGTAAAGCCATCGGAAACCTTGTCAAGTATGCAAACCGAGTCGACGGCAGAAACGACCGTTGCAGAAACGGCAGCTCCGGAGGAAACGACGGAGCCCATTCCAAAGGAAACCGGGACGGTCATCGAAACTCCGAAAGAGGAACCGCCCGCGCCGATTATCATAGAGCGACCGGAGCAGAACGCGACATCGGAGATCACTACCGAAACAATAACGGAAACGACAACGGAGCCGACAGCAACGCCGAAAACGCCCGCAGAAACGGTCAAAGAGGAAAAAGCGAAAGAGATACCGGAAACCATTGAAACGCCGTCTGAGAGCGTCACAGAGCCGCCGAAAGCGGAGTTTGATGTCAACTACTGGATCAACTTTGCGAGGTCCTACGCGTTCCAAATCGGGCTTGAAATCGACCCGACGGCGGTGGACTGCTGGGACACCCCGACGACCGCTAACGCCGATTGCATTTACCTTGAGCGGAATTTAACACATCGTCTTGACCGATATAACTGCGATGACGATATCACGGCGGTGAATATATGGGCGGAGAGTCTCGGAAACGGAGACTACTTGATTTATATTGCGTATGCGTAAGGAGGAAAAATATGTACAACAGATTTGCAAAAATGCGTCATCGGTATCTGCGTGAGCACAGAAACGGAATCTATACCGGAATGTTTCTCGACGGGAAGTTAGAAGCCCATCTGAAAGAGATCGGCGAGACGGCTGAGGAAATGTTCGACCGGCTGGTCGAGCAGATGAAGAAAGCCGAAGGCGTGACCGAAAAGCTGAAAGCCGAGAATCAAATGGAATGGGTCGGACGGATGAACAGCATCCGCAGTCGAGCCGAAGAAATCGTCCTGAACGATTTGATCTACAATTGAATACCTGAAAAGATATAGCGTCTGTTTCTGAAAACGAGGCAGACGCTATTTTTTTATGTTTTTTTCGGGATTGGTGTTTAGATTTGCCCGAAAAAACTTGCGGTATAGGAGTAGGAAACTTTTTTGAAAAAGTGCTTCCGTTTTTTTGTCCGAAAACGTGCGGTAGAGGGGTGAGAACATTTTTTGAAAAAAGTTTCGGGAAATGTGTCGTTTTTCGGCTCCGAAAGTTGCTGTATGGGTTGTGGGGAAATTTTTTGAAAACTACTTAAAAAATGACCTTTCCCACTGGGAATAAGTGAAGGGGCAATAAACGGATTCCCGTGCGGCAACAAAATTATTAGAGAAATTTTTCAAAAACACCTTGATAAATGGCTTTCCCCACTGGGAATAAGTGAGGAGGTAATCAAAATGGCATCAATTTTGATGCCACGGCAGAAATTCCACTCCCGAAAGAGGCATCACTTTTGATGCCATGGATGGGATTTGGTTCCAAAATGGCGCCGTTTCGGAGCCACAAGTCAGATATGCGTATAAAAATGGCTCCGATCCGGAGCCAAAAACTAAATATTTTCGAGAAAAGCTCATAAAAACCGGCTTTTCGTGCTCTACCCCTTGAGGGATAAAATAAATATTTTCATTTACCCCGCAATTTTTGGCGTTTCTCGATGGCTACCCTTTGAGGGAGAAAATAAAGAAATTTATCAAAGTGGTTTAGTTTTCGCCTTTCCCGATGCCTACCAGATGGGAGAGAAATTTTCAAAATCATTCATAAAAATCGAGTTTTCATGCTCTATCCCTTGGGAGGAAAAAATTATTTTCGAAAAAACCTTATATTTTCCGCGTTCCCGTGCTCCACCCCTTGAGGGGATCTTTCGGAAATTTCGGAAGCCATTCATAAAATCCGCGTTTTCGTGCTCTACCACTTGAGGGAGAAAAATATTTACGGCAAAGGCGCGGTTTTTGATCATCCTCGTTGCCTACCTATTGAGGGAAGAAAAATATATTTTTTCAAAAGGCTTAATTTTTAGTCTTTCTCGTGATCTACCCCTTGAGGGAAGAAAATTGAAAAACAGACACAACTTTTGACCGCTCCCAGTGGGAACAAGTGAAGAAACATTCAAAACAGAGGTAAAAAAACGGGTTTCTCGCTGCCTACCCTTTGAGGGAACAAAACTTTTTTCAAAACACCCCCCAAAATGGCTTCTCCCACTGGGAATAAGTGAAGAGAAAAATAATTCCATCCAAACCGCAATTTTCGGTCACTCTCGCTGCCTACCTTTTGGGGAACAAAACTTTTTGAAAACACCTACTAAAACGGCCTCTCCCAGTCGGAATAAGTAGAGAGAAAAAATTTTCGACAGGACCCTAAAAAACATCCTCTCTCATTCCTCACATGATGAGGATATGTACCTTGACAACTGAATAAAGAGTCCAAGTTCCATGACTGTGCGATGACCTCGAAAGAGCGAGCGCGGCGACGCTGCGGTGAGATCCCGGGGTAGGCATACAAAAGGGGCGAGGAAAAGCGGTGCTTACTCCGCTATAAGTAAGTATTTAAGTAACTAACTCTTACTACCTGAAAAGAAGAATCTATCTATATCAGCAGTATATCCGAGATGACCTCTTCTTCCTTCTCAGGCAGTAAAACAGAATGTTTCATGAAAGAAGATGATGCGTAAAAGTCAATTTCAACTCTCAAAGCCGCTCCCTATAAGTAATTAAGTAAGTAACTATTTCTACCAGCTAAAGAGAAGAAGCTTCTATAGATAGAAGAAGATATCGGCGGCAAATCGCATTTTTCTTTTTAGCCGGTTACATAGGCAGATTCTTTCAACTGCCTAAATTCAAAAATTTAAGGAGGAAATCAAAATGAAAGACAGAATCACAAGCAAAATCACAAGGCATATCGGAGTGATCTCCGAATCGTCACGAGGCTGGAAACTGGAACTGAATATGGTCAGCTGGAACGGTTCAGAGCCGAAGCTCGACATTCACGACTGGTCCCCGGATCACGACAGGTGCACAAGTCGCGGCACATTCACCAAAGACGAGGCGCGCACGCTGATCAGACTGCTGAAAAAGGAGGTGTAACGCATGGAGGACAAGGTCTACACCCAAAGCGAACTCAAAGCTCAGAATATCATCACAACGGATTACGTGCTGAATCTTGAGCCGGGAAAGTTCATTGCCGTCCTCGATATGAAAGCGGAGGCGCGGAATTGTCTGCGTGTCTTCTTTACTTTTGAGGACAGCAGAAAAGTCATGGCAACGACCCAGTGGTGGCAGAGGTACTTAGGGTTCTATGAAATCCCGGTCGGTACCCACCTGCTGCTCCATTACAGAGAAAATTCAAGAAAGGAAGTGTATCTCGATGAAGTGGAACGAATATAACGCCGCTGTCTCGACAAGCACTGAATCCGTCCGGACAGATTCACTTGTCAGGAGAAACCCTGAAACCCCTGCGGCAGAAAACAAGAAGGAGGCTAACGGTCCGAAGAGTATCTTCTGCGATATCCTCCGCTGTGCGGACTGCGGCAGTAAGATGTGGTACCACACCAATTCGCAGAACAGGGACATTCATTATTTCAGCTGCTCCAACTATGTAAAAGACTACCGCGGTACCTGCCTCACCCGCCACTATATCCGCGCCGATGCGGTGGAAGCGGTGGTGGAAATGGAGCTGCGGCGGCTTGCCGAATACCTCGTTGCCGATGAAAACCGCTTTGCCGAAATTCTTGCACGCAAGAGCAACAAGCAGTACGAAAGTGAGAAGAAAGCGGCAGCCTCCGAGCTTCGCAAGTCGGAAATGCGCATCGAAATGATCCCCAAGCTGCTGAAAACGCTTTATGAGGACAAGCTGGAGGGCAAAACCTCGGAGGAGAATTACAGCATCCTTTCAAGCGAATACGCCGACGAGCGCGAGCAACTGAAAAAGAAAATTCTGAAGCTGCGCAAAAAGCTGACAGAGATGGGAGAAAAGGAAAGTGAGCGTGAGGAATTTATCCGTGCCATCCGTAAGTTCATGGAAATGCGGACGCTGACCAAGCAGGTACTCAACGAGCTGATCGACCACATCGACGTGTACGAGACGCAGGGAACGGGCAAAAATAAAACCCAACGCCTTGTTATCTACTACAAGTTCGTCGGGTATCTGGATATCGACCCCACGCAGTGCCATCCGAACTACACCGCCGATATCCGCGAGGGCGTCGCCGTTGAGTACGTTTCCTGCGAGCCGTCAGAGGGAATGAAAGAGTTGTTCCCGGAGCAGTACGGTGAGGGCGATGATTCTTTTGAGGAAGAAGAAACGGAGCAGGCGTAAACCTGCTCCGTACATAAGATTTAGTGGAAGTATTTATTGAAAACCTGATTAACCGCTTCAATATATACGATGAATGATGGGTGCTCTTTGGTACAATATAAGCGTAGCCCTATACAGATCAAATCGGTATAGTCAGCTATGCTTATTTTTGTTATAATAAGAGAGCAATGGACTGACGAGGTTTTCTTTGAACTTCGCGTTCGGTAGACAAAGTGTCATCCGTTCTCTTATTATAAAGATTCGATTAAGCAGGTTGTTCCGATTTTGCAGGGGGCGAGCCCCCTGCAAAAAATCGCGTCCGCGTCACGAGCCAAAATGAGTCGTAATAAGCTGAAACGGTACATTGCAGAATAAACAAAAAGGAGGATTTTTATGATCTGCGTTGGTATTGACATCGCAAAAGGAAAAAGCACCGTGTGCTTTTTGAAGCCGGGCGGAGAGGTTCTGAAAACACCTTACGACATGGAACACACCGCAGAGGAAATCACAAAGCTCATACGGGATATTCGCTCGTATGACGAGGAGGTTCGTGTGGTTCTCGAAGCCACGGGACACTACCACTTGCCTGTGGTAGCTCAATTGCTGGAAGCAAATGTTTTCGTTTGTGTGGTGAACGCCTTACGTATGAAGAAGTTCTGCTCACAAGATATACGAAAAGCAAAGACGGACAAAATTGACGCGGCTAAAATTGCCGCCTTCGGTCTTACCTATTGGCAGGATCTCCAAGCTGCCAAGCCGACGGATGAAGTCTACCGCGAGCTGCGGTTACTTTCACGGCAATATTTTCAACTTACGTCTATGCTCGTGAAAGCCAAGATCTCGCTGGGTAATCTCCTTGACAACGTGATGCCCGGTATTACAGATCTTCTTTACGACCGGGAACCTCACCACAAATTAACGGATTTTGTTCTCAGGTATTTGCATTTTGACAAGATTTCCGCTATGGGGGAGAGAAAATTCACCACCGATTACTGCAACCGGGCAAAAAAACAGGGATACCGCATGTACGAACGCCAGGCAGAAGAGATCTTCGCCTTGGTTCAAAACAGTATCCCTGCGCTCCCTATGACTGCATCCACCACGATCGTCGTCAAGGAAGCTATTAAAGTTGTGCGAGAACTCGAAAACTCTCGCGCATCTATTTTAGCACAAATGCAGACGTTTGCCAAGTCCCTTCCCGAATATTCTTTGATTCGTGAGATGGCTTGTGTTGGAGATACGCTGACTCCACTTGTCATTGCGGAGATCGGCGACGTCAGAAACTTTCACTCCAAGCACGCTCTGATTGCTTATGCAGGGATCGATGCGCCGCCTTACCAGTCCGGCGGATTTTACGGGACAGAACGACACATCTCAAAGCGAGGAAACGGTTATCTACGTCATGTTGGATTTGAGATCATGCAATGCAAGCTCCGACTAAAACCCGAAGGTGATGCGGTCTATGACTTTATTCAAAAGAAACGTTCCGAAGGCAAATGTGGCAAGGAAGCCATGGTTGCCGGCATTAACAAGTTCCTACGTATTTACTACGGCAAGGTCACCGAGCTTTACCGTGACTTAGAGGCTTAATTACATACAACCGAATACCTCTCGGGCGAAAAAATTTATCCCTTTTCGCCCTTTTGGTGCTTCTTCTATTACCTCAAAAAAAGTTTCAATTGTTTTCGAAAAAACTGTTGACTTTTCTTAGCAGGTTTG
>ULVD01056735.1_pt1 | contig 23375 bp, 22 predicted proteins | sample 1959101 | NCBI WGS metagenome assembly ULVD01 (sample SAMEA4835777, study PRJEB28245) | human gut metagenome | biome: gut microbiome; material: fecal sample | place: Denmark | collected 2008
ATTATAAGCAGAATATGGCATACAGCGGAACAGACTTAATGCCGTTCTCAAAACCGAAATTCTTCGTTGAAAGTCGGATAGAGTATGCCGGGGCGTATTTATCGACGAATATTTTCAGGCTTCGTGCGCGCACATTATCTGCGGACTTGACTTCGACCGGAACAACAGAGTCATTTTGCCGGATAATAAAATCCAACTCGGCTTTTCCGTCAGACTCCCAGTAGTTCAGTCTGTACCCGCCGGCAGTCAGTTGCTCGGCAACATAGTTTTCGGCAAGCAACCCTCTTGCGCGGTCGGAGATGGAACTGTTTACAAGAACATCTTGCGGAAATGTACCTGATTTGAAGCAAAGCAATCCGACATCGGAGTAGTATATCTTAAAGGAATCAAGTTGTTCGTATACAGTAAGTGGCAGTTTGCCCTCGGTTACTTTGATATTCTCCAAAACAACACCGGCAGCTTTCAGCCATTGGAGGGAAAGCTCATAGTCCTTTGCGCGCGCGTTGCTTTTTATGACTGCGTATTGAAATTTCGTGTTTTCCTTGGCGAGCTGTGAGGGAAGCGTGTTGAAAATGGCGATGCTTCGGATCGTTTCGTTAGGCGTTGCATACTTTGTCATATCCGCGATATAGGAGTCTGATATGTCAGCCTGTACAGCGCGAACGGAGTCATAATTTTCGGTTTCCAGGTATGTTTTTACGACAGCAGGGTAGCCACCTATAACAAGATATTTCTTATACAAATCCAGAGCGAGATTGTGGTAAACATCGGCAAGTGGTGTGAATGTTTCAAACGATTCCCGTATCTTTTCGATGAGTGTTTCATTATTTGTGGAAAGCAAAAATTCTTCAAATGAAAGCGGATACATTGTCAACATATCAACTTTGCCCACTGGAAACGAAAAATTTCCTCTGTTGATGGCAAGCCCCAAAAGACTGCCAGCGGCAACAATGTGGTATTCGTTTGCTTCTTCGGCGAAATATTTGAGCGAAGTCAGAGCCTGCTCGCAGGCTTGAATTTCATCGAAAATGATGAGTGTTTTATGCGGAAAAATCGTTTGCTTTGCATATGCGGAGATTTCTTCAATGATCCGCTTGGGGTTAAGGTCGGGAGCAAAAATTTTATTCAGTGTTTCGGTATTGCCCTCAAAATGAAGGTATACAACATTGTCGTAGTATTTCTTACCGAATTCCAGCAAAGCATATGTTTTACCTACCTGCCGTGCGCCTTTCAATAAGAGCGGCTTGCGAAACGAAGAATTCTTCCACTCGACCAGTTTATCTGTAATGAGTCGCTTCATAAATGAGACCTCCATAATCTTACTGATTATATTATAGACGATTTTAACTGAAAAGTCAATACTAAAACAATAAAAAGTTCCGAAAAGTGCGACCGCGTATCACAAAAAAGAACATAAAGCGACACGCTAAGAGAATTAGAACAGAGTAATAGGAGAATATACACGGTGCTGACCATCTGCACCTTTGACGCGCAGAGAAAAATGCGGTATAATATCCACAGAAAGAATTGCATCGCAATTCTTTTCGGCTGCCGCCTTACCGCACTTCGTGCGGCTGTGGTATTGACGGCCTCGCAAAAATGCCCTTGCAAGCAAGCATTTTTGCATCGTAGTATAATAAAGTCGCAGAAAAAACTGCGTGGTCTTTGAAAAGGGAATAGTGGTCAGTGCCTTTCTACATTATTTGTATATAAGGAAGGCATACATAATGAAAAGGGTAGCAAATTTATATCGAGTGTCAACAAAAAAGCAGGTCGATCTTGTGAAAGACGATATTCCGATGCAGCGGATTGCCTGCCGCGAGTTTGCCGAAAGGCAAGGGTGGACGGTTGTCATTGAAAAAGAGGAAAAGGGTATCTCCGGTTTCAAGGTTTCCGCCTCCAAGCGTGACGCGATACAGGAACTCAAGGATTCCGCCCTCAAATGGGAATTCGATGTGCTTCTCGTTTTTATGTTCGACCGCCTCGGTCGTATCGAAAACGAAACGCCGTTTATTCTGGAATGGTTTACAGAGCACGGGATTGAAGTATGGAGTGTCAACGAGGGGCAGCAAAAGATCGAAACCCATTCGGATAAGCTCATGAACTATATTCGCTTCTGGCAGGCATCGGGAGAATCAGAAAAGACGGCAATCCGTGTCCGGACAAGACTGCAACAGATGACAGCCGAGGGTATTTACACGGGCGGACCGGTTCCGTTCGGGTATCGGCTTGTAGACAATGGGAGAAAGAACAAAAAAGGAAAGTGTGCGCTGGATCTTGCGATAGATCCGGTGACAGTTTCGGTTGTTTTGAAACTGTTTACGATGGTTGCGGATGAAGGATATGGATCTCACCAGCTTGCCGAATGGCTAAACCGTCAGGGATTCAAGACATCGACCGGTTCAAGATTCCATTCCAGCAATGTCCTCAGAATCCTGAGGAATGAGATTTACCGTGGATTTATGGTAAGAGGCAATGCGCGTTCGGAAAGAATTGAAGAACTTCAGATCGTGCCGGATCAGTTGTTCTTCCGCGTACAGCAGATTCTTGAAGAAAGAGCCTGTAAAGAGGAACACAAGCGCACCGTATGTCGTAGCAACAAAAGCCAATCTTTGCTTGGAGGAAATCTCTTCTGCGGACATTGCGGATGCCGTTTGGTGGCAAGCCGCAGGACAGAAAAAACAGTACATAAGGACGGTAGTGTCAAAGAACGAAACTACGGGATTTATGTGTGTTACCACAGGAGCAGGGGACTTAACGATTGCGACGGTGCCACCACTTATATTGCCGACAGAGTAGATAAGTGCGTATTGCAGACCGTACATGAGATTTTTGCCAACATCGCAGGATGCCCCGAAGAGGAGAAAATTCAGCTTGCTTTCAATCGGTCGGTCGAAGCCAGCCGCTTGGAACAGTTGAAACTGACAGAGCAGATTGCAAAGGACGAAAAGCAGCTTGATACGCTTCGCGCCGAGATTGCCAATGCTTTGACCGGAAACAGTGTCTATACCTCGGAGGACTTGTCCACTGCTATTACGGCGGTGCGCACAAGAATTGACGAGAGCAGGGAACGGTTGAAGACTTTGCAGGATGAGGAAGAACAGAAAAAGGTCATGTCAGACGGGATCATCCCGGCATACCGGAGATTCCGCACATGGGCTTTGGAATTTGACGAAACCTCACTTGAAGGTAAGAAGATGATTATCAACGAGCTGTTCAGCCGGATCGAGTTGAGCAAGGACTATAAGGTGCGCTGTTATGTGAACTTCACCTACAAGCAATTCTGCACCGAATGGGCGACACTTGAACAAAAGATAAATGCCACCGCTTGATTGTCGGCGGCATTTTCATTGCAAAGGCTTTCCTTCTACGACTGACCGCTATTGAGGAATTATGTATGCTTTAAGGGAGCTTTGTGCCTGTGTTTCACTTAACAGACACCCGCCTGCACACCCCGTGCGAGATGCCCTATCAGCGAGAGCACCTGACTGTTAATCAGGGAGTCGTTGGTTCAAGTCCAACAGGGGGAGCCAAACTTACGAAATCCGAAACTAAAGCCTGTCGGCGATAGTTTCGGATTTCTTTTGCTTTTCGGAGACTTGCCATGATCCGCCACTGTGTGTGGCATCTTGCAAGATCACCGCCCGAATATCCTTTTTGTAATACTGATGCCAAAAACTAAAACGAAAGGATATTTATTATGAAAAACATTACTTATACAGAACATAACGGAATCCGTTATCCAAATCTTGAACTTCCCGAACAGACCATTTATCCTCTTGGCAAGTATGCCAACCTGCGACTTGACTTCATGAAGAAGCATAGAAGGGGAACATATACGACTTTGCTCACCGAGGGGCGATTAAACGAATACCTACACGCTATTGATATTCGAGCTCACGAATTGCTTGATGATATTATTCCTCGCCTCGCCCAAGAACGTGGCATAGACGAAGTTCTGAAGGCTCACAACGCACTTCAATGGGTTGCCGAGATGAACAACATCAAAGCAAGCGCAGAAGAGATCATCTTGCGGGAGGTGGTCTATCAATGAGGTCAATCATCAACGAGCTTTGGCATGGAAACATCATACCGCAAGAGGATAGTCGAACCAACTCAAAGGAAATGAAAGAACTTCTCGGCTATATGTCACGTCACCATGAGAAGTTGGAGAAAAGTTTTACTGATGAACAGAAAGAAATATTCGAGAAATTCCACGATTGTTGGAGCGAGTATGTGAGTCTTGCAGAAGCAGCCATCTTTGAGTATGCTTTTAAACTCGGTGCGAGAATTATGCTTTCGGTTGCGAGCGAAAGGGAAGAACAATAAGCTATTTAGCCGTGTGGACAAAAGTTCCACACGGCTTTTCTGTAATCATTGCATCGTGGTCACGCATTAGAGCATTTTTCTCCTTTGCAATATAAGGTTTTTGATAGCGTTTGGAATATGGCAATATAATACTCGGTCCCCTCCAAAAACATACTTCTGATGCGTGACATATGTAGACAAATAGGGTGCTTATAATGCTTATTTTACAAGGGTTTTCAACCGCACTTTTTAGGAGGGCAAGGTATTTATATCTATAACCTTGACTTTTCGGCCTATTTGTCTACTTCCTATAACTACACCGATGGTATTAATTTAATCATTTTAGCGAAAATGATTAAATTGATATTGACAAAAGACATAAAAGATGATATAATATATCACAGAAAAAATAATGTAATGCGAGGTTTATATGCGTAATTACAATTACAAAAATAAATGGCAGAAATTATTGACTCCCGAAGTGGTGTCCTTATTGACACAGATTCACGAGTACAAGGGCGAGCAAACCCTTTTCATAGAAGCGAAAGCTGATGCTCTGACTCAACTTGTTGAGATTGCAAAAATTCAGAGTACAGAAGCGTCAAACAAAATCGAAGGTATTTACACTTCAGAGGAACGACTCAAGAGCCTTGTTTCAAACAAGACTACACCTCGAACAAGAAACGAGCAAGAGATTGCAGGATATCGTGATGTACTCGCTACCATACATGAGAGCCACGACTTCATTCCTGTGAAACCGTCCATTATATTACAGCTTCATCGAGATCTGTACAAATTCAGTGGTAAGTCTATCGGAGGATCTTATAAAGGCGCAGACAATGTAATTGCAGAGGAAGATAGAGAAGGGAATCAATTTGTTCGCTTCAAACCTGTACCGGCGTGGGAAACTCCTGCGGCGATCGATGCAATCTGCGACGCATTTGATGAAATTTTGGCGCAAACGGATGCCGATCCGCTTCTTATCATTCCGATGTTTATATTGGACTTTCTCTGCATCCACCCCTTCAATGACGGAAACGGTAGAATGAGTCGATTGCTCACATTGCTCCTCTTGTATCGTGCAGGTTATATCGTCGGTAAATATATCAGTATCGAAAAAATAATTGAGCAGACGAAAGAAACATATTACGAGGCTTTGCAAAACAGCTCCGCGTATTGGCACGAAGATAAAAATGATTACATCCCCTTCGTACAGTACACTCTCGGAGTGGTGGTTGCAGCATATCGTGAGTTCTCAACAAGAGTGAAGCTCATTGCTACAAGCAATATGTCTAAGCCCGAACGAGTCAGAGAGATCATAAAAGAAACGCTCGGTAAAATAACAAAAACCGAGATTATGGAAAAATGTCCCGATATAAGTCAAGTTACGGTGCAGAGAGCGCTTAATGATTTGGCAAAGAGTGGGGAGATACTCAAAATCGGCGGCGGTCGTTACACCGCATATATGTGGAATCACAATAAGGAGAATAGCGCGAAATAAAAGAAAGTCAAAATTCCAAGTTTAACGATTTCGCGCACGAAATTGCCGAAAACGGCAATTTCCTAAAGAAAGCAAAGGAGATAAAATATGATTACAGGCGAACTGAAAAATAGAATTGACGGACTTTGGGATGTGTTTGCAGCGGGCGGACTGGTCAATCCCCTTGATGTAATTGAGCAGGTCACGTACTTGATGTTTATTCGCGACCTTGATGACACGGATAATCTTCGCGCTAAAGAAGCAGTAATGCTCGGCCTTCCTCACAAGAGCATCTTCGCCGAAAAAGTAAAGGTTGGCGACCGTGAGATCGACGGCAATCAGCTTAAATGGTCGGTATTCCACGACTTCCCGGCAGGCAAGATGTATTCCACCGTTCAGGAGTGGGTGTTCCCGTTTATCAAGGGGCTTCATGACGATAAGGACAGCGCATACTCCAAGTATATGGATGATGCCATCTTCAAAATTCCTACGCCCTTGCTGCTCGATAAAATCGTAACCATTCTTGACGATATCTATGCACAGATGGCACAGATCAAGGATAGCGACATCCGTGGCGATGTTTACGAGTACCTACTCTCCAAGATTTCACAGTCAGGACTCAACGGTCAGTTCCGTACTCCTCGTCATATTATTCGTATGATGGTAGAACTGATGGATCCCAAGGCTGATGATATCATCTGCGACCCCGCGTGTGGTACTTCGGGATTCCTTGTTGCGGCAGGTGATTACCTCAAGGAAAAGCACAAAGAGGAAATTTTTTTCAACAGACAGAAGAAGGCTCATTATATGAACGGAATGTTCCACGGCTACGATATGGACAGAACCATGCTCCGTATTGGCGCGATGAACATGATGACGCACGGCGTGGACAACCCCTATATCGAATATCGTGATAGCTTGTCCGATCAGAACCCCGATAAGGACAAGTATTCGCTGATCCTGGCGAATCCCCCGTTCAAGGGAAGCCTTGATTACGATACCGTTTCCGCCGATCTTCTCAAGGTGTGCAAGACCAAGAAGACCGAGCTGCTCTTCCTCGCGCTGATGCTTCGTATGCTTCGCGTGGGTGGTAGATGTGCAGTCATCGTTCCAGACGGAGTTCTTTTCGGATCTTCAACCGCGCACAAAGCAATCCGCAAGGCAATCGTTGATGATAACCGCCTTGAAGCCGTTATTTCCATGCCCTCGGGCGTGTTCAAGCCCTACGCAGGTGTTTCTACGGGAATTCTGATCTTCACCAAGACAGGACACGGCGGCACCGATAAGGTTTGGTTCTACGATATGCAAGCCGACGGATTCAGCCTTGACGATAAGCGTAGCGAAGTCAAAGAAAACGACATTCCCGATATCATCGCGCGATTCCATAACCTCGATGCGGAAACCGACCGCACACGCACCGAAAAATCCTTCTTTGTTCCCAAGGACGAGATCGTAGGCAACGACTACGACCTCTCGATCAATAAGTACAAGAAGACCGAATATAAGCCCGTGGAGTATGCGCCTACATCACAGATTATGGCAGAGCTGCATGAGTTGGAAATGGAGATAACCAAAGGACTTGCGGAGTTGGAGGGGATGCTTAATGACTAAAAAGAAGGATAAACAGCAGGTTATCAATAATATTAAAGAATTGGATCTTGAAATAGACTATGAAAAGCTCGCACAAGCGATAGTTAAAGCAAAACAGATAGAAGAAAAAAATCTGGCAGAGAAAAAAGCGGCGGATTTTGAGGAATGGAAAAAAAGTCTTGGTGTAAATAGGCACGAAGATAAAAAAGGACTTAAAAAGAAGCTTTATGTGCTTTGTAATAATGCAAAAGTGTTCTTCAACCTAATCTTTTTTTCAAAGAAAAAGAAAATTAGAGTTTCAATGACAGGTGCTTTTATGCAAAGCATTTCAGCTATATTTTTTCATGTCATAAAAGTTCTGCTTTGGATACTGTCTTTGGCATTTATTAGTGTTTGCGTTTTTCACGGGAATATGGCTTTTGGTTTGTTGAATTATGTATATTACATAGGCTTTGCAATAATCGCTTTCATGTTGGCAAGTTTTTTCAGATTAATGGCTATTGAAACTGAACAAATTACCGAACGCGAACGTGTTCTTGGAATTTTTACCGCGGTAATGTCGGTAATTCCTATGATAGAAATTATAGTTTCTTTTTTCAAGGAGGTGGGATAATGAAGTTGAGTGATGTTTGCACAAAAGGAACATCTAATATTGCTCAAAAAGATTTAGATGCTCGTAACGGGGCTTATCCTATCTATGGCGCAAGTGGGTTTATAAAAAACGTTGATTTTTATCATCAAGAGAAGCCTTACATTGCGATTGTAAAGGACGGTGCGGGGGTTGGACGAGTTATGCAGTTGCCTGCAAGATCCTCTGTTATAGGCACAATGCAGTATATCATTCCTAATGAAGGCGTTTCTGTAGAGTATTTGGCATATGCATTGGAATACATGAACTTATCGAAGTATTATTTAGGTGCTGCAATTCCTCACATCTATTTTAAGGATTATTGTAGCGAACCAATGCCCAATCACACACCGGAAGAACAAGCAAAAATTTCGCATGTCTTGGGATTGGTTTGCAACTTAATTTCTCTCCGCAAACAGCAACTTTCAAAATTGGACGAGCTTGTGAAATCCCGATTTATCGAACTGTTTGGGGATATCAAAACAGGTAACTACAAGTTTGAAACTCGTAAATTAGGCGAGGTTGCAGAGGTTGGGTCAAGCCATAGAGTATTTACAACTGAGTTTGTTGAAGAAGGTGTTCCTTTCTACCGAGGAACTGAGATTGGTGAGTTAGCAAATGGCCTTAAACCCGAAAATCCATATCGCATTACCAAAGAACACTACGATAGATTAGCGTGTGACGAAACAAAACCAAAATTGGGCGATTTACTTATGCCATCTATTTGTAACAAGGGACAAGTGTGGATGGTTGATACTGATGAGCCGTTTTACTATAAAGATGGACGTGTACTTTGTATATCACCAAATCGGAAACTCTTTAACTGTAAGTATCTTGAGCAGTTTATGAGAGAAAAAACGCTTGTAGAGTATCCCAAACTTGGTTCGGGCTCGACGTTTGCTGAGTTTAAGATTTTCTTGCTCAAAGATATAGAGGTTCTTATTCCGCCAATAGAGTTACAAGACCAATTCGCAGCCTTCGTCGAACAGACCGACAAATCAAAATTGGTAATTCAAAAGAGCCTTGAAAAGCTTGAAACACTTAAAAAAGCATTGATGCAAAAATATTTTGGTTGAGGTGACCATATGAAAATACAAGTTATAAGTTACGACAAGAAAATCAAATATGGCAATGAACACGAATATACATATTCTTCATTGAATGCGCCTATGTCCCTTGATGCTTTCGATTTGAATATTATATCCCTGCAATCAGCGGATTTGTGGCGATATGCCGATGTGAATAAAGATTCAGTTGATTCCATAAAAGACTTTCAAAGTTTACAGCCTTTAATAACCGCCATAAAAAAATCAAAAGCAATAATATGTTTCCCCAAAAACTACACGTATTATTATAATTACTATCCTTCAAGAAATCAATATGCGAGTAGCTGTCAACTCAAAGATATGATAACACAATTAAAGAGCCATCTAAGCTATTTGCTACCCCAAGGGCAGCCTTATGCACTTGTTTATGAAAATTCAAAAACTGTATGTGGGAAAACGAATTTTGATGCAGCATTTTATTTTAGCAATATTTCGAGTAAGGAATCAAAAAACACAAAGTGTATTGGCGGAGAACATACAACAACCTATTGGGCAAATTCAAGATTAATATTTACAACACTTGACCTTTCGAAAGCTGATACTCAAATCAATGATTTTCTAAACGTGCTTGGATTAATTGAGCAAAAAAGCGATATCCCGACTTGGATGGATGATTTAAAATTTTTTGATGATGAAGAACAGGAAAGAAATATAAACAATGCGAGAGATGAAATAGAAGCACAAGAGCAAAAAATCAAGCTTGCAGAAGAAAAATTGGAGCAAAATTTGCATTATAAAAGTATTCTTTTCGAAACAGGAGATACGCTTGTAAAAGTTGTTTTTGATATTTTGGAAAAGATGTTGAATTGTAGTCTTGCAGATTTTGTTGATAAAAAAGGAGATGATTTCAAAATTGCATTGCAAGATATCACTTTCATTGGAGAGATAAAAGGAATTACCTCAAACGTGAAAAATGAAAATGTTTCGCAATTAGATGTTCATTGTCAAACTTATATCGATAGTTTAGATGAAGAAGGAAAAAGTGAAAATATTAAAGGAATTCTAATCATCAATCCTCTAAGGAATAAACCTCTTAACCAACGTGATAATGTGCATGAAAAGCAAATTCAGTTGGCAAAACGAAACGGAAGTTTGATTGTAACTACCGATGTTCTGTTGAATTTGTTTGCAGCGTATTTAGAAAGTCATATTTCAACCGAAAAAATTATTGAATTGTTAAAAAACAAAACCGGATTATTACAAATAACTGACTTTGTTTAAGCACAAAGGAGCAAATCAATGACCAACTTTGATTTCCTAAAAGCCACCCCCGATTTTGCCTCGTTCGCGGACGTAGCAATCTCGGCGGAGAAGCTATTACATATCGACGTTGACTCCTGCGTGCTGAACTGCCGCAGGGCGATGGAATTTGCGGTGAAGTGGATGTATTCGGTTGACCGTGATCTCGTCATGCCCTATCAGGACAACCTTGTCAGCCTTATGAATGATGAGAAGTTCCGCGATATTATCGGAAACGATATCTGGCGCCGTATGGAATTCATCCGCAAGCTCGGCAACAATGCGGCTCACGGCGGCAAAAAGGTAACGCAAGAGCAGGCAGAGCTTTGCCTTGAAAATCTCTTTGTATTCCTTGACTGTATTGCATATTTCTACGCGCCCGAATACACCGAGCAGCAGTTTGATAAGTCCTTGCTGGCTTTGACAGTGGATGAAGCGCTTGCTTTCGTTCCCGAGGTGGATATTGATATCAACAAGCTGATCGAAGAAAATAAGGCTCTCAAGGACGAGTTGACCGCTCGCCGTGCCGAGCAGCAGCAGACCTACGTGCCCAAGCCTCTCGACCTCTCCGAGTACAAGACGAGAAAGATCTATATCGACTTTATGCTTGAAGATGCAGGCTGGGTAGAGGGTAAGGATTGGCTGAATGAGGTCGAGCTTTACGGTATGCCCAACAGGAGCGAGGTCGGATATGCCGATTATGTTCTCTTCGGTGATGACGGCAAGCCTCTTGCCGTTTTGGAAGCGAAGCGCACCTGCGTGGACGTTGCCAAGGGCAGACAGCAGGCAAAGCTCTATGCCGACTTGTTGGAGCAGAAATACGGTCGCCGCCCCATCATTTTTCTCTCTAACGGTTTTGATACACGCATTTGGAATGACAAATATTATCCCGAGCGTAAGGTGGCATCGATCTACTCCAAACGCGACCTTGAAAAGCTATTCAATCTTCACACGATGCGGACAAGCCTTAAGAACGTAATGGTAGACAAAGTTATTGCCGGACGTTACTACCAAGAGGGTGCAATTAAGGCGGTCTGCGAGGCATTTGACAAGAAGAATCGCCGCAAGGCACTTCTCGTGATGGCAACGGGTTCGGGCAAAACGAGAACGGTCATCGCTCTTTGCAAGGTGCTCTTAGATCACGGCTGGGTGAAGAATATTCTGTTCCTTGCCGACCGAAATTCGCTGGTTACGCAGGCAAAGCGTGCCTTTGTGAATATGTTACCCGATCTGTCGGTGACTAATCTCTGCGAGGACAAGGAGAACTTTGATTCTCGTTGTGTATTCTCGACTTATCAGACGATGATGAATTGCATTGATACGGTTAAGGATGATAACGATAAAAAGCTGTTTACCGTCGGCCACTTTGATCTTGTTATCGTGGACGAGGCGCACCGCTCTATCTATAACAAGTACAAGGATATCTTCAATTATTTTGATGCCCCGCTGGTTGGTCTTACTGCTACGCCCAAGGACGAGATCGACAAGAACACCTACGAGATTTTTGAGCTTGAGAACGGTGTTCCCACATACGGTTACGAGCTTGGACAAGCCGTTACCGATGGATTTCTTGTGGATTTTATGTCGGTTGAAAGCAAACTGAAATTCATCGAGCAAGGTATCGTATACGATGACCTCTCCGAAGAAGATAGACAAGCGTATGAGGACACCTTTGAGGACGAAAACGGTGAGCTGCCCGAAAGTATTGCTTCTTCTGCGATTAACGAGTGGGTGTTTAACGAGGATACCATTCGTCAGGTGCTTCATATCTTGATGAACGACGGTTTGCGCATCGACTACGGCGAAAAGCTCGGGAAGACAATTATCTTTGCCAAAAACCATGAGCACGCCGAGAAGATTCACGAGATATTTGGCAAAGAATATCCCAATCTGCCCGGATATACCAAGGTCATTGATAACTATATGACTTATGCGCAGAGTGCGATCGATGAGTTTTCCGATCCCAAGAAATTGCCTCAGATCGCGATTTCCGTCGATATGCTTGATACAGGTATTGACGTGCCCGAAGTGCTGAATCTCGTGTTCTTCAAGAAGGTAATGAGTAAAGCAAAGTTCTGGCAGATGATCGGTCGCGGAACTCGCCGTTGCGACGGACTTATGGATGGCAAGGATAAGGACAAGTTCTATATCTTCGATTTCTGCGGAAATTTTGAGTTCTTCCGTATGAATCAGGGACGTCCTACGGCAAATCAGATTGCGTTGCAAGGAGCTATCTTTAAGCTCAAGGCACAGATCGCGTTTAAATTGCAGGATCTTGCGTATCAGACCACTGACTTGATTGCGTTCCGCAAATCATTGGTTGACGATATGGTACGTAAGGTGCGCGAACTCAACAAAGAGAACTTTGCTGTGCGTCAGCATTTGCGTTACGTGGAGCAATATGCAAATCCCGACAATTACAATTCTCTCACTTATGAGGATACGCTACTTATGGCAGAAGAGCTTGCTCCGCTGATCACTCCCGACGAGGACGAGGCGTCCGCCGTTCGCTTTGATGCTTTGATGTACGGCATTGAGCTTGCATACCTTGCCGGAAAGAAGTATTCTCGCGCCCGTACCGATCTTTATAAGAAGGTTAGCGGAATTGCAAGCGTAGCAAACATCCCCGAAATTATGGTTCAGTCCGAGCTTATCAACAAAATTCTACACACAGATTATTTGGATACCGCCGGAATCAACGAATTTGAGCATATCCGCGAAAATCTTCGCGATTTGATGAAGTATATCCCAAGAACAGGGGTGAAGTATATCACCAATTTTGATGATGAAATACTTTCTGTCGAGTGGAACGAATCCGACCTTGAAAGCGACGATCTTAAGAACTATAAAGCAAAGGCAGAGTTCTATATTCGTCAGCATCAGGATGAAGCGGCTATTGCCAAATTAAAGAGCAACGTTCCTTTGAGTGCCGAAGACGTTAAGTCACTTGAACGCATTCTGTGGAGTGAGGTAGGTAGCAAAAAAGACTACGAAGCAGAATATGGTGAAAAACCGCTTGGCGAGTTTGTTCGTGAGATCGTTGGACTTGATATGACAGCAGCCAAGGCGGCGTTTGCAGAGTATTTGAACGATGTTAATCTTGACGCAGACCAAATTTATTTTGTCAATCAAATCATTGAGTATATCGTGCGCAATGGTGTGATGAAGGATATGTCGGTGCTTCAGGAGCCTCCGTTTACCGATAGGGGTAGTATTGTCGAGGTGTTTACCGATATTTCAATTTGGTTGGGTATCAGGAGCGTGATTGAAAAGATTAACTCAAATGCGGCGGCATAATGCTTCACGCCAATAAGGCACGAAGTAAAACCAAATAACAAATAGCAACGAGGCCGCACGAAAGTGCGACCTCGTTTTGTCGTCTCGAAAATTTTTGTAAACCTATTGATAAACTTTCTCTCATGTGCTATAATTACAATACGGTACAAATGTACCGATACATAACGGAGGCACGCAAGATGGCAAAGTGGAGTCCCGAGAGGGCAGAGGCGATACGCCTGTTTATAGATGAATACTTTATGGAGAACCATACGTCCCCAACAGTACGTGAGATCGCGGCGGGGACGGGCATTTCCAAAACGGCGGTGCAAAGGTATCTCACCGACATGAAAGAGAACGGCGAGATAGAGTACAACGGTCGGCGTAGCATCGGCACGACTTTGTCAAAGGGACTGACCGAAACAACGCCTGCCATTCGCTATGAGAGCACCGTCTCTTGCGGTCTGCCGAGTGAGCCGAATGTGGATGAAGCCGAAATCATTCCTCTGCCGACGGCACTTGTGGGAGAGGGCAAATTTTTTATCCTCACGGCGAAAGGTGACTCCATGACAGGCATCGGTGTGGACGACGGAGACCTTGTCATTGTCCGTCAGCAGGACACTTGCCGGGACGGAGATTATGCGGTGGTGCTGGTGGATGGGCGCGAGACCTTGCTCAAGACAGTCACCTATCTGCCCGAAAAGAAGGCATATCTGCTTCACGCAGAAAATCCGAACTACGATGACCGTATTGAACGGAATGTGCAGATACAAGGCGTAGCAACGCAGGTTATCAAGCAGCTTTGATGCGTCCGTACAGACAAAAAGCATTTTTGTCTATTCTTCGAAGCGAGCATAGATTTTGTGTATCCTTTGTCCGTACACGGTCAAAGTTCACGCAAAATCGGGACTTCATGGGGAGCGCCCCATACCCCCGATTGCACGACAATAAAGGAGCAGAATGAAGAAAGAAATCAAGCAAAACAGATTTGAAATGCGTCTGTCCGACAGCGAAAAAGAAAAACTGAAAGCCTGCGCCGCTATGTGCGATTGCACACCGACAGACTATATGAGATTATTGCTTTGGGGCTTGCGTCCGGCAAAGCTTCCGAAAGAAAAGTATGCCGATATGCTGGGGCAGATCATAAAGCTGAACAAGAAGCTTGAAGCATTGACCGCAGAAATCAAGCTGACGGGTGAGCACCCCATTGACGAGATCTGGTTTACCATTCAAAATATCGATAGCGCAATTGAAGAAATGATGGAAGCAATTCATCATCCGTTCAAGGATTAGAATTTTCTCGTAAAAGTAATGAAAATATTATATGCAGTCAATAAATCACTTTTCGGTTGAGGCATATCATTCATAAATTGCTTGATTTAACTTGTACCGTGTGCTATCATATAAACAAGCAAACCAGGGGGAAGAAAATGAGAATTAAAATTGCAGAAAATATAAAAAAATTTCGCATAGCAAGTGGATATACTCAAAGTGAGCTCGCAATACTTTTGTCTGTTTCTCCCCAAGCGGTAAGTAGGTGGGAAAATGGTCAAGCTTTTCCAGATATTACTTTTTTGCCTTTGCTTGCAAAATATCTCAACGTAACCATAGACGAGATCATGGGGAGCGAAGAGCAACGAGGTGAATGCTTGAAAAAAGAGGCATTTGAACGCAAGATGGCAAATATTTACGATGAATCCGAAAGAGTGAAAAATGAGCTTCGTATTCTTGAAATTTATGAAGAATTGGCACATACGGAGTTGCCTTATCTGATCAACTATTTTCGGCATTTAATGAATATAAAAGCACATGAACGGTTTATACTAAATGATTTAGAGAGCCGAATTGAAAGTGCTCGGCAAATGATTCGGGATCGCCTGAAAATATCAAATATGCGCGACCGTGTGACTCTGTTAAGTACCGTGGCAGCTTTTGAAGATGAAAAGAACCTGACACGTTGGGCAGACGAATATCAGCTCCCCGAATATATTAGAGCAAACTTTTGGGATGAGCTTTTACTGACAAGATATACAAGAGAACAAAACGTCAATAAATTGAGCGAACAAAACCAAAAAATTCTGTACGAGCATATCAAAAACACCATTTATTATTTGACCGACAGTGTTCACGGCGATATGAGAGCACAAGGAACAGAATTTAGTGATTTGGAAAGATATAAGACGGCGTTTGATACACTTTCCCTTTATTCGACACAAGTGGACGATGTCTTTATCTTTGTCCGAATTATTGCAGAGGTGAGATACGCCGAGACACTTTTGATGAATGGGTGCATTGAAGAAAGTCTTTTATCGTTTGCGTTAGCCACCGAGCATCTTTCGGTATTGCATCAAATACCAAATGGCAGTGTGCTTTATGGTTCTGTTTCCTCTCTCAGTTCCTTTCATCTTGTCATCAATGGTATGGATAAGCTTGAAAAATGCGTGTTCAATTTGGGAGGCTATGATAAAAATCCGATCTTTGACAAAATTCGCACAGATAAGCGTTTTATAAAGTATGAGGAAACGCAGAAACAATTTCTTCCTCAGAGAAACTGCAGAAGTTGGGTGAACGAAAACGGAAGCGATACCTTGGATGCCAAGTGGGAAATGCTTTTGAGCAGAGCAAAAAAAGATGCGGATGAGCTTTCCAACGGCAACACGGTGGTGATGCTTACCGCAAAAGGTACTGTTTATTCTGTTTCATTGCAGAATGGTCATTCTGCAATTGAAGCAGAGGGCGTAATAAAGCTTTTTATTGAGAAAAAGAAAAACAGTGATGCAAAAATCGAACGCTTGATATGTATGTGGCATGACGGCAGCATCGACCTTCCTTCATACGCTTTCAGAGAAGCACTTGTGTCCGCTGAGGTTTCAAATCTTTCTGCAAAAATGCTTTTAAGCGGATTGAATGGGTATGTTGTTAAAACAATAAAGGCATCCATGCCTGAAGGATATGAAAAGAAATTTTTTTATTATTGATGATTATGCAGATCCGCAAAAAGACGCAATATACCGAATGCTGAAGGACAAAAAGAAGGATTATTTGTTTTTGGATGCGCAACCTTTTTGTAATAATGTTTTCGAACCGCATTATTACAGGCGGGTGTGGCTGGAATTATGCAGAAGCGTTTCCGAGCAGCTTGATATGGATATTGCTTTCTGTGGTGCGCTGTCCCCAGATATGATAGAGAACATAGAGAATACCCATTTTTTCACCGTTCACTGGTTAACGATATTCAGTAGTGATGAGAAGATTATAGCACGCCTTGAAATATCAAAAATCAAGGAAAGTACCGGCGCAATTCTTCGTAACAAGTGGGTAAAAGCCAACTATAAGACCGTATTCCCACAAGTGAAGCTGTTGGATATCACCGAAATGTCAGATGAATTTGTTGCAGATACGATTGATCGTTGGATAGTATCGCATAGCAGTCATAATTTACAAAAGCAGGAGTAATGTCATGTTGATTACCGGAAAAATATATTTTACGTGTGTTCCATTCGGCAGAAAAATGGAGGATTTTGTTGCATTTCTGACTCACTGCGCGGTTGAGAATCAAATATGGATCAACACAGGTGAGCAGATCAGAAATTTGGAAGCGAGGTATAAGTATTCCATAGATAACAGGGAAACCAATGAACTTGAAGAGATGTATCTTCCCTTTGAAATAACGGACGCCAAGAATACGGACGAATGTAGTCGAATCATAAGCGGCATATGGTATTGTGATACGGATTTTGGCATAGCCGATTGGGGGAGCTCTGCTATTCCAAATATCGAAAAATTTTTGGTACAAATCATGGAGCACGATTTGATTGAGGACGTTCAGATTGCCATTGATTTGGCGCATGGTTATACACCGTCTGAGTATTCAAATCTCAATATCACGGCGAAGGATTTTTGTAAAATACTTATGTCACTGCCTAATCACAATGCGCTACCGGCTGCGCAATTTAATATTAAAAAATCAGGTAACGAGCCATTATGATATGAAAAGGTTCAAAATTGTTGGGGTAACTCACAAGAAGACCCTTGTAAACACTATGCTTTCAAGGTTTTTTTGTATCTAAAATCAAGAATAATTTCAAGAAAAACATCATTTTTTCCTTGCACTGCTTGATAAGGTATAATATTTTTCGAAAATTGAAAAAAGAGCTAAAAAGGTAGACATGCTCAAAGAACTCTGGTAGAATGAAGTAGCTACACAAACATTCGAAAGGAGATTTGAACATGTCCAAGCCCATTATACAGTTAAACGAGGAAAGCGTCAAGAGCGAATTAAAAGAATTGGTTCGAAACAGTGTGGAAGAAACGCTGAATGAGCTGTTGAACAAAGAAGCCGAAGAGCTGACGAGCGCGGCAAAGTACGAACGCACCGAGGCGCGTCAGGGCTACCGTTCGGGGCATTACAGTCGTAAATTGACTACGACATTCGGTGAAGTACGCCTTGAGATACCGAAACTTAAAGGTGTACCGTTTGAAACAGCGATCATCGAGCGTTATCGTCGTCGGGAAAGTTCGGTGGAGGAAGCCTTGATCGAAATGTACCTTGCAGGCGTATCCGTGCGCCGGGTGGATGACATCTTGGAAGCCCTGTGGGGCAGCCGTGTGTCGGTATCTACCATCAGCGATCTGAATCAGAAAGCCTATGTGCATATTGAGGAATGGCGTAATCGCAAGTTGTCCGGCAAGTACCCATATGTCTATGTGGATGGGATCTATCTCAAGCGCAACTGGGGCGGAGAGTTTGAAAATGTCAGCATTCTGGTCGCCATCGGAGTAGACGAGGACGGTTACCGTGAGATCATCGGTGCGTCGGAAGGCATGAAGGAGGATGCCGAAAGCTGGAAAAGCTTCCTTGTATGGCTCAAAGAACGCGGACTTGATGGCGTAAAACTCATTGTCGGGGACAAATGTCTTGGAATGTGCAACGCCGTGGCATAGGTCTTTCCGGAGGCGAAATACCAGCGTTGTACCGTGCATTTCTACCGTAACGTTTTCTCCGTTACACCAAGGAAACATATGCGCGAGGTCACACGGATGCTCAAAGCGATACACGCGCAGGAGAGTAAGGAAGCCGCGCGAAAGAAGGCACGTGATGTCGCAGAAAAGTTACGCTCCATGCGGCTGAATGAGGCAGCCAAAAAGGTGGAGGACGGAATTGAAGATACCTTGACATACATGGATTTCCCGTCACAGCACTGGTTGAAGATCCGGACAAACAATGTTATTGAACGTATGAATCGTGAGATACGACGCAGAACGAGAGTCGTTGGTACGTTCCCGGACGGAAAGTCTGCTCTGATGCTGGTCTGCGCCAGACTGCGGTATGTTTCGGGAAAGGAGTGGGGATCAAAACGGTATCTTTGCATGAAATATTTAACTGAAGCCGCGACAGAAGTGGCATAAACACAGCAATTAAATAGCATCTGCCGCCGACGGAGTCAAGGGTCAAGATGAACGGTCTTGCGACCGCCCTTGACACCGCCGCCGACAGATGCTCTCAGACAATCAAGCGGAGCGTAGCCGCTCCATCGCCGGACTACCGGCGCACTACTTCATTTTATCAGAAACGAATTTGCGAAAAATACTTGACAGTACCTCTTCCACACACGGTTTTGTATCTAAATCGTAGTCACATCACATGATGAGTGTATGATTTAGATGCAGGCACGAAAACCGCCCTGCAGCGTGCCGCAGGGCAGAAAAGCGGAGATTTCGAGAGATTCCTCCCGCCCCATCTGCTTTGCGGATGGGGCAATTTTTCTGACTCTGAAGTTTTTCGAAATTTTGTAGATGCATTTCTGCGCTTTGCGCGGTTTTCGGGTCTGTAGACAGATTCGAACCAGTGAAATGCATTTTTTGATGTAGATTCCCCACAAAGCCAAATCCGTGGACAGATTCGAACCGCCGCACACTTTCCGAACCTTTTCAAAATCCTTCCTGTTCAAAATTTATTTACAAAGCCATAGATGCAAAGGAATTTTGGATAGATTCAGACTATCGAAACGGTTGAAATGTTTCAAAGTTGTGGTATAATAATATAAAATAACAAAAGGAGTACGAATATGCAATATTGCTCAACCAATCGGCTTCAAGATTTTGAATTTCACGATTCCGAATTGTCTTTTGTATCTTGGAAAGATAACCGATTGATCGTTTCTGCCAAATATTTGAATGTTCATAAAGATGCCGCGCCTAATAATTCGGGAACCGATATGGAAATTTCCGAAGCTCGTATTACTTTTTACGGGTTTGAATTAAAGGAATTCGAACCAAGCCGTACTTGGAAAACGGATGAGAATGGGCAATCTTATACAGATGATCCTCTCATTATTCATACCAATTCAACTGCTCATAAAATGTTTGAAGCTGAATTGCAAAATTCAATCACGGTTATGAGAATTGTTTGCGACGATGGGGTATACGAACTTGGAGCATGCGGAATCGATCTTTATTTTTCCGTTCGTTTCATTTTTTCTGATGTTGATATAGAGTGGAACGATTATCGAAAAAAGGCATGGTACGAACTACATAAGCAGTATAAAAAAGTCATCATGCTTTCCACATCGAGCGGAGAGTTCAAATTTGACATGCGTATTATCTGTCATGACGAAGATGTATATTCCTTTGGGGGTGACAAAGTAGAAGGGCCGTCTGTTTCCGTTGGTATCAAATATGGCGGAAAAGAATTATGGGGATATGGTAAAGATCATCTTTGGGTGGATGCATTTGCTGACCTTCAAAAAAAGTTGCCGGATAATGTCAGGATTCAATGTTGCTTGACTTGCCGACATGGAAATATGTGTCCTGTTGGAAATAACCCCGGAGAACTATTCTGCACCAAAGATGTGATAATTACTCAGAAAAGCGACTTGTTTTTCTATACCGAGGATGAAGCCGAAAGATCAAAGCGCTCTCATGACTGCACTGACATCTGCGAAAAATATCAAGAGCAAACCTCAGATCATTATACTTATAACGACTATTTGTGCTATTTTGAATGATTACATAGGTTTTATTGCAAGCATGGCACAGCACCCAGGAAGTGGAGTGTTATACTATAAGTGCAGTCGACAAAGCCCCCAAAAACTGGTATAATAAAGAGCAAGAGACCAGAAAGGAAGGAAAAGAAGATGGCACGTTATAGTAAAGAGTTTAAAGCAGAAGCGCTGAAGCTATCGGATGAGCTCGGCGTGAAGAAAGCAGCCGCGCAGTTAGGGCTTCCGTATTATACGCTGGCAGATTGGAGAAACAACCGCAAGCACGCAGAGCCTGAGCCTGAACTGAGTGAGGTTGAGTTGAAAATACGAAACCGCGAGTTGGAACGGGAAAACGCAGAGTTGCGAGTCGCTAATGAGATATTGAAGGATGCACTGGGTTTTTTCGGTTCAACTTGTTGAACATAAAGACACGAAAGAAGTAAAGGCAAGTGAACGGCACAGATTTATCGTGAGATATCGGGAAAAATACACCGTAAAGAAAATGTGCCAAGTGCTGAAGATCAGTGAATCGGGGTATTACCGATGGCTGAGAAACCAAGGAAAGCAAACAGGCAGACAGCTTCTTCTGGTCAAGATCAAGGAAATTGTAAACGAGCATCCCGATAATCAAAACTACGGTGTAGATCGGATTCTTCAGGCACTACTGCAAAAAGGCATTCAAGTCAGCCGTCGAACAGTGTACCGAACCATGCAAGAGGGCGGTATGCTACATAAAAAGCGCACACCTCGCGGCATTACCAAGGCAACAACCGAGGTTCAAGAGCAGGAAAATCTGATCAAACGGGATTTTCATGCAGATAGACCTATGCCAAAGCTGCTTACGGACATTTCTGAAATCCAGTGCGTCGATGGCAAACTGTACGTATCGCCTGTTTTGGATTGCTTTTCCGGAGAGATTCTCGCATTGGAAATGCGAGACAACATGAAGAAAGAGCTTGGTATAGATACAGTTCGTCAGCTCCAAGCCCAATACGGCAAGCTCTTACAGGGTGTCACTCTGCACAGCGATCGCGTCAGTCAGTACACCAGCGAAGCATTTCAAGAGGAATTACGAACCCTCGGCATTATTCAGAGCCTCAGCGGAACCGGGCATTGCTTTGATAATGCCAGAATGGAGAGCTTTTTTGCTACCTTGAAGAAGGAGAAGATCTACCAAATCGCGGCATACAAGCTCACCAGAGCACAGGTCAAGACCATTGTTTTCCGATACGTTTTCACCTACTACAACCGCATCAGAGTTTGTTCAGTGAACCCCGGTGGTTTGCCTCCTGTAAAATACCGTGAGTGGGTCGCCGCGCACGCCGCCTAAGCGGCGCGCCGCGCTGGATTTTCTCCGTTCCGCTACGCTCCACTCCGCAAATCCAGCGCATTATCATCGTATCTCAGATTTTGGGGAATTTCTGACTGCACATATCTTGACAATTCCATTTCACTTTTTCAACGTATGCCCCAAATCGGTTGGAATCTCGGATGCGGTCAAATGCGTGATTTTGGATGTGACATAGAATATAGTCGCGGTTATGGTGCGTGTACGCAAGATCGTGATTGTAGACCATCTCATTCATGAACGGATTATTCTCATATCTGTGTTCACCGAGAGGAAGGTTATCTTCAAATAGGGCTGTATCGTACCATTTGTCCAGCACATCGTAGGTTTTGTCGTCATTGCCAACGGACGCATAACACGTGGCGAGGTGTGTATATAGAGCCATATAAGCATAACAGATCCACGCCTTGTCTCCAAGATAGGTAAGATCAAGGATTTTTTCTGCAGTTTCACAAGCGAATATTTTTGTTTCCACATCGGGAAAATGCATATTCATAACAGCCCATGCCATGCCTTCACCGTAATATTTGAAAACTTGCTGGCACCAGTAATTTTTCTTTTCATAGTTATCAATTTTTGACAGCATTTCCGCTTTGAGCGTACCCCAATCACCGCCCATATTTGCTATGCGGAGCACGTTTTCTGAATCGCTTAGACTGTTATAAATGTGATGAAGCGCGTATACAGTTTGGCTTCGAAGGTCATTATCAGTGCTTTCGTCGAGAACTTTTTCGTAAAATTCTGCGGCTTTTTTATAGTGCTATTGTGTGGATATCTCGCGTAAAGCTTCATCCATGCCTCGAGCGCATCTTCGTTTGAGGTTTGATGAGCATCGCAGTATTTCCGCGTTTCTTCAATTTCCTTTTCCATATCGTCTGGACTGATTCCGAAAAGTACGTCAGCAGATACGCCGAAAAGCGTTGAAAGAGGAACGATCAAAGAAATATCTGGGGAACAGGTTTCCATTTCCCACTTTGATACTGCCTGTGCCGATACATTCAAACATGCTGCAAGCTCTTCCTGAGTCATTCCACGCTCCTTGCGAAGCTGTCTGATGTTTTGTCCGATCGTCGTCATGATTATTCTCATTTGAAATTATTTTCGGTACCGTTGAGAATATTATAGCAGAAAATCATATTATTTCAATGGGCTAAATTGACAGAAAAGTACAACCGTGAGTTGTATCGGAAGCTCTGATTAGGCAGGTGGAGTAGTGTGGTAGTTCAAATCTATCCAAAATTCCGTTGCATCTATGGCTTTGTAAATAAATTTTGAACAGGAAGGATTTTTGAAAGGCTCCCTAAAGTGTGTGGCGGTTCGAATCTGTCCACGGATTTGCTTCTGTGGGGAATCTATATCAAAAAATGCATTTTGCTGGTTCGAATCTGTCTACAGACCCGAAAAGAATGAAATCGTG
>ULVD01072189.1_pt1 | contig 23216 bp, 19 predicted proteins | sample 1959101 | NCBI WGS metagenome assembly ULVD01 (sample SAMEA4835777, study PRJEB28245) | human gut metagenome | biome: gut microbiome; material: fecal sample | place: Denmark | collected 2008
CGCGCTGTACAGCAACTGCTTTTTACCCGTCTGAAAGAGGAATTTCCAGATTTTGCGCTCTTTGGCGAGGAGGGAGAGCACGAGCTCATCGACAGGTCGGTTCCGACATGGGTCGTTGACCCCATTGACGGTACTACAAATTTTGTGCGCGGTCACCGTGCATCTGTGGTTTCGGTCGCACTGGTGTTTGATGGCGACAGCCGCATAGGTGTGATTTATGACCCGTACAGCGACGAGGTATTTACTGCGGCGCGCGGAGCAGGCTCTTTTTGCGGCGATGAAAGGCTGAAGGTCAGCGACGTCAGCTATTCCGAGGCGATAATTGCAATGGGAACCATGCCGTACGATAAGTCAAACAGTGAGAGCTTTTTCCGGATGTGGCACAGGATCTTTCTGGAGACAAACGATCTGCGCCGTATCGGATCGGCTGCCCGTGACATCGTGCGCATTGCCGAAGGTAAGATCGAGGGCTACTGCGAGCGTGGGCTTGGAACGTGGGACTTTGCCGCGGCATCCTTGATCCTCACCGAAGCCGGAGGCGTTTTTACCGACTGGAACGGCAGCCGCGTGGTCATGGACGGAATAAAAAAGAATGTTGTTGCAGCAACTCCACAAACGGCTGCTCAGCTTCTCCGTTGTATCGAAGAAGAATATAATAGCCGCGCATGAGGATAATGCTCATGCAATGGATCTCAGGATCGTAATCCAAATCTGAAAACGGCACACGTGCCTAAATCAATATAAAGGTATGGTAATAAGAGATGAAGATCAGACATAAGACTGACGTAAGAATAATTGCATTGCTTTTGACTGCGCTTTTACTGTTTCCGCTGCTTGTCGCCTGTAAAAAGGGGGACGGCGAGGTGACGACCGAGCCGGAGATCACTACCGAAGCGCCTCCGGTACAGGAGCCGGTAACGCTTGATATCGGCGCTTATACAATAATTCGCGAATCGGATTCTTCCGACGCATACAAAGAATGCGCCAAAAAGCTGCGCACTGAAATTGAAGCACGTACAGGTATAAAACCCGGAATTGATGAGGATTTTGTGTATCCGGGTCATGAAATAACGTCTACCGCCAAGGAGATACTTGTCGGAAATACAAACCGTCCCGAGACCGCCAAATATCTTGAGGGAATCCGCGAGAAGGATTTTGTTATCACATTTGAAAACGAGCGTGTGATAATTGCCGGAGGCAGCGCTGAGGCCACAATGCGCGCCGTGGAGTATTTCCTTGAAAACTATGTCAATTCCGAGAAAAAGGACATAACGGTATATACAAACCGTGTTGACGTTGTAAGACACGATTACGCTGTCGGAGCGGTAACTCTTAACGGAGTTCCACTTTCCGGGTATGCTCTGATTTACGCTGACGGGGAGCTTCTTGCAAAATATGCTGCTGAAAACCTTGCCGCTGCTTTGCTTGATGCAACCGGAGTATCGCTGAGTGTTGCATCGGATAAAACTGAGGCAACCGCCAACGAGCTGCTTATAGGCAACACCAACCGCGCCGAAAGCGCAGCTTATTCGAATGTCGCAATAGGTGCGGGTGAATATCTGCTTTCCGCCGAGGGCGGAAAGATCGTCATGCTCGGCAACGGTTATATGGTCGGCGGCGGAGCGAGTGCCCTGCTTTGGAACGGCATTATGTCCGGGGAGCGCGGAGCGGATGTAAAGGTTGAGATAACGAAGTCAGAAGCGCCCGAAAAGTTTGAATTCAGGACCGCACGCAGTGCCATTCTGATGATAGGAGACGGCATGGGTCGTAACCATATCGAGGCGGCAAAGCTTGAGGGTATGAGCGAGTTTTACGCGGATTCACTCCCCAACGTCGGTACCTGCCAGACATATTCTTATTCGGTAAAACCGCTTGCAAGTGCCTCGTATACAGACAGCGCCGCGGCGGCTACCGCCCTTGCAACCGGATACAAGACCATAAACGGGTACATAGGTATAGATCACCTCAGACGCACCCATCAGAATGTTCGTGAGCTTGCATACGAAAAGGGAGCAAAGACTGCGGTTGTGACTACCGATGTGATAACCGGAGCAACTCCGGCAGGATTTACCGCTCATTGCAGCAGCCGTAGCAGCACCGAGGAAATTCAGACGCAGATCGACGAGCTTATAAAGTTGGGGCAGATCGACTGGTGCGAGGGAAGTGTAGGAAATGCGCTGACAAAAAATGAACAGTCGGCACTTAATCTGATCTCCGCAGACGGTTCGGCATTCTTTATGATGCTTGAAGAGGCTTATATTGATAAAAACTCGCACAAAAATAAATATCCGGAGATGGTGTCTGCTGTAAAGAGATACAATGACGCCATTGCGTATGCAATAGAGTTTGTTCTGATGCACCCCGACACCGTGCTTATCATTACCGCCGACCATGAGACGGGCGGAGTGACAAAGGCGTCAAACGGTAAATATGAGTTTACAAAAACCACTCACACAAATACCGATGTACCGCCGTTTGCAATGGGAGCAGGCACGGAAGTTCTGACGGACGGAGTCTGCAATAATGTCAATATCGCAAAATTCATTGCTGCAATTTTCGGCGACAGTAATTTCGGAAGTCAGGACGTAAAATAATTATCCTTTGATATATTACCGAGTTTTGAGACTGTCTCACCGCGCAGCCCCGGAAATGTCAGCTTAACAGAATTATTTTCAAGCGGCGTTTGTTGTTTTGCTTAAGATAGTGACGGAATCCCGGAACAAGCGGGTTTACGAATATTTATCTGTCAGATTCCGAAAACTATCTTAGGCAGGAGGATATTTTATGAATATAAGTGCTGAAAAGATACTGGAACAGGCAAAGCGTCTGTGGAATGATATCAGGACCGACAGGCGCGAGCTACACAAAAATCCGGAGGTGGGAGTCTGTCTGCCGCATACAAAGGAATATGTAAAGGACAGACTGCGCGAGATGGGGTATGAGCCGCGTGAGATCTGCGAGAGCGGAATTGTGGCTTCGGTTTCCGGAAAGAAAACCGACCGTTGCATCATGCTTCGCGCTGATATGGACGCCTTGAAGGTGACCGAGCTTGCAGAGCTTGATTTCAGGTCGGAAAACGGATGTATGCACGCCTGCGGACACGATATGCACACCGCAATGCTGCTTGGCGCTGCACGGCTGCTTATGGAGAACAAAGACGAGCTTGGCGGAACCGTAAAGCTTGTGTTCCAGCCCGATGAGGAAGGCTTTACGGGAGCTAAGGCGATGCTTGAGGCAGGGGTACTTGATGCCCCTTCGCCGCAGGCAGGGCTTGCTTTTCACGTTCATTCCGGAACGCCGAGCGGAATTCTTCTCTGCGGCAGAGGCACATTTATGGCTGGGTGTACGATTTTCAGAATAACGGTAAAGGGCGTGGGCTGTCACGGGGCTATGCCGGAGACTGGGGTGGATCCGATAAATATTGCCGCGCATATCTATACCGCAATTCAGGAAATTGTCGCGCGTGAGGTTGCGGCAAAGCGTCCCGCGGTGGTTACGGTCGGAAAATTCATGGCAGGAAGTGCCGCTAACGTTATTCCGGGCGAGGCTGTTCTGAAAGGAACGATACGAACCTTTGACCGTGAGCTTACTGCGGAGATATTGCGCAGGATAGGCGAAATATCCGCAGGAATAGCCGGAGCCTTCCGCGGCTCGGCAGAGGTTACGGAGCTTGCATCGGCTCCACCGCTTATAAATGATCCCGCCCTCGTTGACAGAATGGCAGAACTGGCGTCCGAGCTGTTCGGAGCGAGATCGGTCTATCTGACAGACGAAGGCGGTATGGGGTCGGAGGACTTCTCCTCATATACCTATGAGCTACCGTGCGCGTATCTGCTTATCGGCGCGGGTACCGAAAAGGAAGATCCTTTGTTCGGCAAGCCGATGCATAACGAAAAAGTGGTTTTCAATGAGGACATTCTGACTTCGGGTGCTGCGCTTTATGCTTATCTTGCCATGAGGTGGCTTGACGGTGACAAGTGAGATTCCGCTATGTCTGAATACCGCGGAACAGATCTCCGTCCAGCGAGATTATTTCGTCAATTGAGATCTTCTCTCCGCTTTGCATAAGCACAGTGCGTTCATACTCGTCAATTTTCTTAACACAGCCGGTGAGGGTAACATACTCTCCGCCGGCTTTTTTTGTGTCCGGACGAAAATAGATTATGGATACTTTGGTGCTGTCTCCCGCGTAATTCGCAATGATCTGCAGCTGTTGGTTCAGTTCTTCCTTTGCGTATTCGTCAAGCTCCAGCCGCCTGTCGGTCAGTCGCGCGGTTTCGTTTACCGCGTCGCCGTATCCCGAGAGCGCCGCGAAAGGCGCAAACTGCGCCGCGCGTTCAAGCGCGGACATATGCGGTCGGTTGGGAGAAACATGATGTGGCAGATTTATTATATCTTCATACTGGCTGTTCTTCTGCATCGGATATTTCCTTTCATGTATGTATCTGCTTGTATCCGGCGAGTACATCGTCAAGATAGCTGAACACCGAAAGAAAATTTTCTTTTGTTTTTCCGGTTATTCCGTTTGCACCGAGGTGACGGTACCAATCAAGCACTGTGCCGTCAAGCAGTGACGCGTCGGCTTTTGGGTATTTCTTTGATATCTGGCAATTGATCGTACGGCAGTTTATCTGGAATATTGGTATTATCACCGCGCCGGCACTTATTCCTGATATGAATTCTTTTTCGTACTTGTATATGCTCCGTGGCATTATGATAATGTCCGGACGAAGGATGGCTGTATCACTGGCAATATATTCTCTTGACTCCGCAAGCTTTTTGGGGTCCGAGGCATAATCGACATTACTTGCGGACTGTATTGTGTACTTGCAGTAATTTGCAAAGCATATCCGCTCAAGAAATTCAGACGGGGATATATTTTCCGCGACTGCGAGCTTTGAATAAATATAAAATGCCACTGTTGCAAGGCAGCCGTCGCTTATCGGTTCAATGTGAACATTCGGAAAGAAGGAGTCCTGCCGCGCAGCAGACTCATTGAACCACTTTCTGTGCCGGTCAAGCGCAATATCGTCGCAATCAAGATATCCGTTGTAGCCGCACAGATTCTCAGCACTTGCGTAGAGCAGAATTTTTACCGGTGCGGTCGGATAGTCTTTTCCCACGAACGGAATTGGGCAGTGTACAAGCTCATCGGGCGGGCTTTTCTTGTGAACCGCCCACGCCGGAGTGTTTGCCTTGCCTGTAAATATACACCTGTATGCGTCGGAAAGCTCTCGTGCTGTACCTACCTTTATATCATTTGTCATGCCTTGTGTCCGCCTATCTGTTGATTACGGTCCTGCGCCGTTGCGCCATCCTCAAGATTCATACCCTTAAGAATGGCGTTTTTTCCGTATTTTCTTTTGATGTCAAGCATTGCTTCCTGTTTCTTGCGCTCGCGTGCAAGCTCCAGGGCTTCGGCTTTCCGCTTTTCCTCCTCCTTGGTGTAATCGGTGAAGATATCAAGCTGTTCGCCGCCGGTGTCCTCCGGAACGGATCCTTCACCTTTTACTCGGTTGGCGGTAAGATAGAGCCGTCTTATGAGGAGCTTTTTGTCGGCAATGCGCTCAAACAATCCGGATGCTGCGTCAATGATAAGCTTTGACGAGGAGGAGTATTTGCCGAGGCTGGCAGTTCCGTTTACGTGCTTGGGAATTTGTCTGCCGTATCTGTCTGTCGATAGGGCTCCGCTATAACCTTCCCGAATTCCGGGGTCTGAAAGATTTTCAACATCGTAGCCGACTGTGAGTACTATCTGATCTGTCATGAGCTTTTTGTCAACAAGATCAAGCGCAAGCGAATCAGCCATTTCACGCACGACGAGCTTTGCCTTTTGAAAGGTGTATGGACATTTAAGAACCTGACCTGAGCCGAGACTGTTTGATTCCGGCTTGTACGCTCTTATATCCGCAATAGTACACGGTTCATATCCCCATGCATGGTCAATGAGCAGCTCGGCGTTGACGCCGAACAGCTTATAAAGCATGTCTTCGTTATATCGGTCTGTTACCGAACCAAGTGAGCATCGCGCGATGTCTCCCATAGTGTAAAGCCCGTGCTCCTCCAGTTTTTTGGCATATCCTTTACCGACACGCCAGAAGTCGGTAAGTGGTCGGTGGCTCCAGAATAAGCGCCGGTAGCTCATCTCATCCAGCTCGGCTATACGGACTCCGTTATTGTCCGCCGGTATGTGCTTTGCCTGAATGTCAAGCGCGATCTTGCACAGATACAGGTTTGTTCCGATCCCTGCCGTTGCGGTTATCCCGGTTGATTCAAGTACGTCAAGTATCATCTTCATGGCAAGCTCACGTGCCGAGAGCTTGTAGATCCCGAGATAATCCGTCGCGTCTATGAATACCTCGTCAATTGAGTAGACGTGTATGTCCTCGGGGGCAATATATTTGAGATAGATCTGATAGATACGCGTGCTGAACTCCATGTAATGTGCCATGCGAGGCGGAGCTACAATGAAGTCAAGCCGGTATTCCGGATGTGCATTCAGCACAGTGGCGTCAAAGGATGATCCGGTAAAAACACGGCGCGGAGCATTCTGTTGTCTTTCTGCGTTTACCTTCCGCACCTTAGCCGACACTTCAAATAGTCGTGCACGCCCAGGTATTCCAAGGGCTTTGAGTGAAGGAGTAACGGCGAGGCAGATGGTTTTTTCCGTCCGGCTTTTGTCGGCGACGACAAGATGGGTCGTCATCGGATTCAAGCCGCGCTCGACACATTCCACCGAAGCATAGAAGGATTTCAGGTCAATTGCGATATATGTTTTGTTTTCCATGCTCCGGATGCCTCCTTAGAAAATTGTATCTTTATTATTTGTGGTTCTGATAAGTTACGTATATATGCCCTGTGCCGAAAAGCAAAGCGGCGGCGACCAAAAGCCAGTGCAGGAGCGTAAGCCCGCTGACAAGAAAGATCGCGGTAGGTATAATGGCAAGAGAGAGCGCCTTTTTAACTGAGGGGTTTTTGAAATAAAATCCCCAGATAATCAGGTATGCAATAAGCAACGCCGTGTTTGCAAACAGATATATAAGCATAGGTAAGACATCGTAAAAACCGAATTCCCTGACTCCGAGCGGCAGAAACATCAGAATAAAAGAGGAGTAGCGTCCTATCTGCTCGATGATGTTGAAAAATCTGCTTTTACACTTATTATGCACATCATGTGCGCGCTTTGCGTAGATCAGATTTGGGATCAACATTATTATTACAATTGCAAGACCGGATATGTTTATAAAGTTAAAATCCATTTTGATTCTCCCCAAAACGGTAAGGTTTTGTGTGGTATGATAGCGCTTATGCTGCCGTGATCTTGCATAAGTCCTCAGCCGAGACGTTTTTCCATAGCGTAGTTGGTAAGCTCCATGCCGCTACGAATGACTTTTCTCTCGCTGACTGAAACATAACTGCGCTTTTCAAAAAATGGCTTTGCGGTTATTGAGGCGTGAGTGGTGAATACGGAAATCCCGCTTGCGGTAGCCTGAGCTTCCAACTCGCTTACGATCGCCGTGGCTATGCCCTGTCTCTGATGATCCCTGTGAACATACAGCCGGTCAAGATATCCTCCGTCCATATCGCCGAATCCCACGATGACTCCGTCATGTATGGCAACGAGTGTGTTGTGCTCGTAAAAGGATCTGTCCCATGCGGTAAGGTCTATGCTTCCGGTTGCCCATGCGTTAAGCTGTACTTCGGTATAATCCCGCGCGTTTACCGTGTGAACGGTGTTATAAAAAAGCTCTGCCATTTCCGCGCAGTCCGCGGAGGTGTATCTGCGTATATTCATGCTGTTTGTGCCCCGGAAATCATTTTGGCTTGATATGCATGCAGACAAGAAAGGCTGCCACGCACTAAGTATATCACATATTCAGGGCTTTTTCAATCTTGTATGCGTAAAAATCCGTGCCTGAAATCATAAGAATAAACCAGATGAAATCAGGCTGCCGTGACTATGCACAGCAGCCCGCTTTGATTGCTTGAAAATATTATTAATTCAGACTGTCGCGGCGGCGTATTCAAGCAGTGCCGAGCTGTCCGAATACGGAACTCGATTGCCGTTTATAAGCTGAAAATTTTCAGCTCCTTTTCCTGCAAGCAACACGATATCTCCATCTTGAGCGATTGAAAGCGCATACCTTACGGCTTCGCGCCTGTCCGGAATCCGGACGTATTCACATGACGCGCCCGGCTTGAAGGCGGCGGCAATGTCGGCGATAATTCGTTCGGGTTCTTCAAAATCAGGGTTGTCCGACGTCAGAATGCAGAAATCGGCGAGCTGGGATGCAACTTCGCCAAGTTCACGACGACGTAGCTTGGTGCGTCCGCCGACAGAGCCGAAAAGGCAGATGAGGCGGCGGGGGCGGTATTTTCTCAACGCGGTAAGAGCCGATTCAAGCGCAAGTCCGTTGTGCGCGTAATCAACGATAAATACAGCACCCGAGCCGGGCAGGGCATTGACGGTCTGAAATCTGCCGGGGGCTGTAACATCCGAAAGGGCGGCAAATGCTTCATCTGCGGGTATGCCGAGCGTTCCTGTGGCTCCGACCGCACAAAGCGCATTCATCAGATTGAATTTTCCCGGCATCGGAATTTCAAGCGAATATTCCTTTTCTTCGTAACGGACTGTACCTCTTACGCCGAGCTGATTATCATTTCGGGTAAGTTCGGAGCTTTCAAGAAGATAGTCGGCTTTGCTGTCTGATGCGGAAAATGAGATCTTTGCCGATCCGGAGAAATCGCTTATCATATATCCGGACATTTTGTCGTCAGCGTTGTAAACCGCGTATTTTGCGCCGAAGTCGGTGAACAACTTGTGTTTTGCTGCGGCATAATGCTCGATACTTGGGTGTTCTGCGCCTCCTATGTGATCCGGTGAAAAGTTGGTAAAGCAAACTGTGTCAAAATCAATACCGCGCACGCGGTTAAGATAAAGCCCCTGTGAGGATACCTCCATGACAAGCGCGCGTATTCCTGAATCGACCATTTCGCGCATTAAGCGCTGAAGCTCAAGGCTTTCCGGCGTGGTGTTTACGGTGGGGATCGTTTTTCCTGAATATATTATCCCGCTTGTGCCGATATAACCTGTCGGTATTCCGGAACGGTTGAGAATATGTGCCGCCATCATGGCAGCTGTGGTTTTTCCTTTGGTGCCGGTGATGCCTATTACCTTCATTTCCCGTGACGGAAAGCCGTAGAATGCCGACGCAAGGTCGGCAAGAACCGCGCGTGTATCGGTATTTACAAGCTGAATTGCGTCATCCGGAAGCGCAAGACGGTGTGAAACAAAAAATACACGGCAGCCGTGACCGTATGCCGCGGGGGCAAAGGTGTGCCCGTCAGTAACCGCGCCGACAATGCACACAAAAACTGAATTACTGTCGGCTTTACGGGAATCACTGCACACGGACGTTATGTCCGGAGCCTCGCCGAGGTTCTTTATATATTTTTTTAGTCCTGCAAGTTTTAACAGCGTGTCAAGACGCATTGGTTTTACCGTTATGCCGCGTGCGGCATCCTTTTATGTAGTTTGTACGTTTAAGTATACCACATTTTTGAGAGAAAATAAACCTTTTACGTTAAAAAACATTCGTAAATTGCTGAAAAATTCTTCCAAACACTTGAATTGTCAGCTTTGAGGTAGTATAATAAACAAAAGAATCCACGCTTTTTTCAAGAGGATCTGTATTATGAATCAAAAAGATGCGCTCAGAATCTTTTCTCATATTCCGCAGCTTGCCACGCGGCGCCTTGTTCTTCGTGGTCTGAGAGTCTCGGATTCATACGATATGTATGAATATGCCAGACGCCCGGACGTAACGCGTTATCTCACATGGCAGCCGCATCCGAGCCGGGAATATACGAGGGAATATCTTGAATATATTCTGACGCGATATCGGGCGGGAGAATTTTATGACTGGGCTGTCATATGGCACGAGGACGGAGAGCCGTCGGACAAGATGATAGGCACCTGCGGCTTTACGCGCTTTGATTTTTCAAATAACTCCGCCGAGATCGGATATGTTATTAATCCGGAATTCCGCGGCAGGGGAATAGCCGGAGAGGCGGCAAGACGTGTCATACGCTTCGGATTTGACGAGCTGGGGCTCAACCGCATAGAAGCGCGATACATGGACGGGAACATCGCCTCGCGCAAGGTGATGGAAAAGCTCGGCATGAAGTACGAGGGTACATACCGCGGTGCGCTCAGAGTCGGCGGAGAATATAAGGACGTCGGCGTTTGCGCATTGCTTTCTGAGGAATACAGCCGCTGGCACTCATAATTCGTTCAGTTTTAATCAACCACGGAAAAACACCAGCCTCACGCAGAACTCGTTCCGCGTGAGGCTGGTGTTTTATATTATATGCTTGTTTATTTATTCGGCTTTTCCGTCTTTGTTTTTCTTACCGTTGAGCATAAGATTTACAAGTATGCCGAGGATAAGAGCGGTAGCAACCGAAGTAAGGGTTATTTTGCCGAATCCGAGAGCCATTCCGCCGACGCCGGTAATGAGTATGGTGGAGGCGACGAAGAGGTTACGGTTGTCGCCGAGATCAACATTCTGAAGCATCTTGAGGCCGCTGACGGCGATGAAGCCGTAAAGGGTGATGCACACGCCGCCCATTACACAGGAGGGAATGGTGGAGAGGAAGGTTACGAAGGGAGCGAAGAAGGAGATGAGCATTGCCAGTATTGCGGTGGTGAATATGGTCATGACCGAAGCGTTTCCGGTTATTGCAACGCAGCCGACGCTCTCGCCGTAGGTGGTGTTGGGGCAGCCGCCGAACAGTGCACCGGCAAATGAGCCAACGCCGTCGCCGAGAAGGGTGCGGTGCAGACCGGGATTTTCAAGCAGATCCTGCTCGATGATGCTGGAGAGGTTCTTGTGGTCTGCGATGTGCTCAGCAAAGACCACAAAGGCAACGGGAATGTATGCCACGGCAATCGTGCCGATGTATGTACCGATGTTTCCGTCGGCAAAGTCATAGTTGCCGCTGAAGGCTTTTACGAAGGTGAAGTCGGGATACCACTGCATGTTGGAGAACTTGGAGAAGTCGATGATCTTGAAGGCTTCGATATCTGCCGCTGTACCGATACCGGTGAATATTGCGGCGGCGGCGTAACCGGCAAGGATACCGATAACGAAGGGGATGAGCTTCATCATCTTTTTGCCGTACACGGAGCAGAGGGTAACGACTGCAAGGGTTATAAGCGCGCATACAAGGCAAGCGATCGAGTGAGCATCCATGGCGAAGGCTCCGGAGGCATTCTTTGCTCCGCTGATAGCATCGCCGACGGCGTTACCCGCGAGGGAAAGACCGATGATTGCAACTGTGGGACCGATAACGACTGCGGGCATGAGCTTTGTGATCCAACGCACACCTGCGAATTTAACGATAAGAGCGATTATCACATAAACGAGGGCTGCAAATGCCGCACCGATGATAAGACCTAGGTATCCGACCGAGGCGGAAACTCCGCCGGCGAACGCCGCGCCCATTGATCCGAGAAACGCAAAGGAGCTGCCAAGGAAAACGGGGCTTTTGAATTTTGTGAAGAGAAGGTAAACGATAGTTCCCACGCCTGCCCCGAACAGAGCGGCGGACTGGGACATTCCGTTGCCGATGATGGTAGGGACTGCGATGGTCGCTGCGAGAATGGCGAGAAGCTGTTGCAGTGCGAACACAATAAGCTGTCCGAACTTGGGCTTGTCTTTTACACCGTAGATGAGTTTCATGAAAACCTCCGATAGCGTGCTGTTGCCTTTACAGACGCCGTTTATTTTCCCCGTTTCAGTCCTCAATCGTTACGCGCTAATTGGTATAGAAAATACCGCCATGTCTCGGTTTTCGTGACATAGCGGCGCACAGCACGACCTGCATGACGGATGACTCCGCCGGGTCGTATTTATTATTTCCCTGTATCCTAACTGCGCGCATCTGCCGACATCAGTTGATCCGGTTCTGATAAAATAATACCACATTCGCGTTTGTTTGTAAATAGTAAATGTCGAATTTGAGAAGTAAAAAAAATGAGCTTGTAAAAGTTGCTTTTTGTCCAATTTGTCCAAATTGACAAAGCGGGAATATCCGGCAAAGTAAAACAGCGCTCAGACGAGGGCTTGCAATGACGTATGTCGGTGCTGCCTTGTGGCATGGTCTCAATATGTGCGTTAAGATTATTTTTAATTCCGGAAAACAATGTAAAAATGAATAGCTGCGGGAAAAGACATGCAAAATGACTTGACAAAACGCCGTTTGAGGGATATAATTAAATTGAATAAAATCACAATGCGTCGGGGGAGCGGAACAGTCAATGAATAATAATTTGCTCGTACTTATGGAGAAGCGGATGCCCGAATTTTCAAAAGGGCAGAAACGCATAGCCCGGTATATTCTTGCTCATTACGACAAAGCGGCGTATATGACAGCGTCGCGTTTGGGCTCTATTGTTGAAGTATCGGAATCAACTGTTGTGCGTTTTGCAATAGAGATAGGTTTTGACGGCTATCCTGAAATGCAAAGAGCGCTGCAGGAGCTTATCCGCACCAGACTCACGGCGGTTCAGCGCGTGGATATAACAAACAATCTGATAGGTGACGACGATGTTCTTGACAGGGTTCTGGCGGCGGATGCCGAGAAGATCCGACGCACGCTTGACGAGATAGACCGCAGCTCCTTTGAGGCAGCTGTCGATAAAATAATCTCCGCAAAATCGATATATATTATCGGGGTGCGCTCATCCTCCGCCCTTGCAGGATTTCTGAATTTCAACTTCAGAATGATACTTGATAATGTTAGATTTGTGCAGACCACCTCGGGAAGCGAGATGTTTGAGCAGATAATGAATATCGGTCCGGACGATGTTCTGATAGCGATAAGCTTCCCGCGCTACTCAAAGCGGATAATCAACGCTGTTGAGTATGCTTCCGAGGCAGGGGCTGATGTTATCTCGATAACAGACAGCCATCAGTCGCCCATCGCCTCGGGCGCTGACCAGCTTCTGCTTGCAAGAAGCGATATGGTCTCTTTTGTGGATTCTCTGGTCGCTCCGCTTTCTATTATCAACGCAATGATAGTTGCGGTGGCACGCAAGAAGCCGGATGAAATACGCAAGAGGCTTGAAAAGCTTGAGCAGATCTGGGACGAATATGACGTATATGACAAAACTCAAGGCTGAGGAACGCAGGGAAGCTGAACCTGCAGGAAATATGCCGCGCCCGGAAGTTGCGGTTATCGGGGGCGGAGCCGCCGGTATGATGACCGCCGCCACTGCCGCAAGGCATGGTGCGGCGGTCACTCTTTTTGAGCGCGAGGAAAAACGCGGCAGAAAGCTCGGAATTACCGGGAAGGGAAGATGCAATCTGACCAACGACTGCACGCGCGACGAGTTCATGGAGAATGTCCCCGGAAACGCACGGTTTATGTTTGCTTCATTTTCCGCTTTTGATCCGCGCGCTGTGATGGAATATTTCGAATCTCTCGGAGTTCCGCTGAAGGTTGAACGGGGAAGAAGGGTCTTTCCGGTTTCCGACCGCGCCGGAGACGTGGTTTTTGCACTTGCGCGTGAGGTGGATTCATCGGGATGCCGCACTGTTCATGCCCGCGTCGAAGATATAAAGGTCAATGACGTAGGCGGGGTCACCGTAACGACCGCCGCCGGAAGCCGGAGCTTTGACCGTGTTGTCATTGCAACGGGCGGCATGTCGTACCCGCGTACAGGTTCAACCGGAGACGGCTATGCTTTTGCGCGTAGTATGGGACATACGGTGACAGAGCTGCGCCCGTCTCTTGTTCCTATTGAATCCGGGGCTGCCCTTTGCCGTGAGGCGATGGGGCTTACGCTGAAAAATGTATCACTGACTGCAAGGGACGCACAGAGTGGAAAAAATGTTTTTTCAGACTTCGGCGAATTGCTGTTTACGCATTTCGGGCTTTCAGGACCATTGGCGCTTTCCGCTTCGGCGGCGATAAGAAATGTCGGAAATACTGCTTATAAAGCGGTGATAGACCTCAAGCCCGCACTCGACGAAAAAACACTTGACCGCAGAGTTCTTTCCGACTTTGAAAAATTCCGCAATCGCGATCTCGTTAATTCTTTGGGCGGACTTCTTCCGCAGAAGCTGATTTCCCCGTTTGTGGAGCTTGTCGGTATCGCACCGGACAAAAAAGTCAACTCAATAACGCGTGCCGAGCGCGCAAGGATAATATCTTGTCTGAAAAACCTTGTTATTCCGATCTCCGGACTGCGTCCTGTTGAGGAAGCAGTGGTAACGGCGGGAGGAGTATCCGTAAAGGAGATAAACCCGAAGACGATGGAATCCAAGCTGGTTCCGGGGCTTTATTTTGCGGGCGAGATCATTGATGTGGACGGGTACACAGGCGGATATAATCTTCAGATAGCATGGTCTACCGGACACGCGGCGGGAATCGCAGCGGCTTTTACGGGTAATAATAATCACTGATATGTCAGCATGAAGTTTGGTGACAGAAATACAATTTTGTGGGATATATCAGAATAACAGGATATTGCATTAGCGATTTAAGGTTATTTTGATGCTGTTTGTGAATCCTTGATAAACAAAAAGTAAACAATGCCTCAAGGTTGCAACTTTCGGGTTGAAAAAGGAGTTATTAATAATGATACGCATTGCGATTGACGGTCCGAGCGGCGCCGGTAAAAGCTCGCTTGCCAAAGGGCTTGCCGCACGGCTTGGTATCAACTATCTTGACACCGGTGCTCTTTATAGGACAGTAGGATACGCTGCGCGTGAAGCCGGTATCTCTCCGGATGACCGCGAAGCAGTAGTTCGCCTGCTTGAGAGTATTTCGGTCGAAGCGGTATTTGAAAACGGAACGCAGATGATGTATCTTAACGGCAGAGCACTTGGAGACGAGATACGTCAGCATGAGATCTCGTCATATGCCTCGGCGGTCTCGGCAATTCCCGAAGTGCGTGCCTTTCTGCTTGAAACGCAGCGCGAGGTCGCGCGGCGTGAAAGCGTGGTGATGGACGGGCGGGACATCGGTACGGTCATAATGCCGGATGCCGACATAAAAATATTCCTTACCGCCTCCGCAGAGGAGCGCGCTGAAAGGCGTCGCCGCGAGTTAGCCGAACGTGGCGTGGTCGCAGAATATCCGAAGATACTTGCCGATATTAAGGAACGTGACCGCCGTGACAGCGAACGCGATATTGCTCCTCTGCGCGCCGCTCCAGACGCCATATTGCTTGACAATTCCGGTTTTACGCCCGAAATGAGCACTGAAGCCGCGCTTCGGCTTATATGCGAGCGTTCCGGATATATCCTGCCGGACGGTGTGTGCGAGGCGTGCAGAACCGACGGCGGAAAGGCGGACGGCTGCCGATGAAAAGTAAATTTTATGCGGTTGCACATTTTCTGCTCGCCTGGCTTGTCAAGGTGATCTTTCTTGTCTTTTCAAAAAACCGAAAAAATGAGCCGCGACTTTCAGAGGGACCGTATATCGTATGTGCGAATCATATATCGGCAATCGATCCCGTGATAATATGCGCGGCAACGCGGCGACAGCAGCCGAGATATATGTCAAAGGCGGAGCTTTTCAGGATCCCGGTGCTGGCTCAGCTGTTAAGGGCGATCGGAGCGTATCCTGTGGATCGCTCCGGCGCTGATGCCGGAGCTGTACTTAAGACCGTGAAGATGCTTAAGAGCGGGTATTCCGTGGGTATGTTTCCCCAGGGGACACGTCGTCCGGGAGTCAACCCGGAAGATACGTCGGTTCGTTCAGGTGTGGGGTTTATCTGTGCACATTCTCACGCGCAAGTGCTTCCCGTTTATCTCAAGGTGCGCGGAAACCGCATGGGCTTTCTTCGCCCGGTCAAGGTGATCTTCGGCAAGCCGATACAGTACGAGGAATATACCGGTGGCGGAGAATATGAAAAAGATGCCGCGTACATTTCAAAATACATCTTTGCGCGCATATGCGAGCTTGGGCGCGAGGACGTCGGTGATAAGAAGAAATGAGCTGGAAGTTTGAAAGGGTATTTCCTGAGGGTGGATTTGTCCGTGTTGCCGGAAGCGCCGGTTTTTGCTTCGGCGTTCGCAGGGCAACACAGCGGGTCGAGCAGGCGATAAAAGAAAAGAAGCCCGGCGACCGCCTTTACACGCTCGGAAAGCTGATACATAATGACAGCTATCTCTCACGTCTTGCCGATGCGGGCGTTGAGGTGATATGTGAGGAGGATATCCCGCGTATCTCACGCGAAGCCGTCAATACAGATTCATATGTTTTCATACGCGCTCACGGTATTACCAAAGAGACCGAGGAGTTACTGAAAAGTGCGTCGCGGGAAAATCCGCGCTTTCACTGTATTGACTGTACCTGTCCGTATGTCAAGAAGATACACCGCATTGCTGCGGAAAATTCGGGTACTGACGGAAAAGGGGAACGGGAGTTCATACTTATCGGTTCTGCGGAGCACCCCGAGGTAAGGGGTATCATGAGCTACTTTGAAGGCAGAAAGAATGCATATGCTACTGCCGAGGAACTGCGTGTTGCGTTAGAACGTGAAAAGATGGATTATAATGTAAATACAGTTCCTGTTGTGGCAGCTCAGACCACTCAAAAAATATCTGAGTGGAAAAAAAGTCAAGAAATTATCGAAAAGCTATATACAAGAGCGATAATTTTTGATACAATATGTAATGTTACGGAATCCCGTCAGCTCGAGGCGGAACGGCTTGCGGCGATGTGTGATCTGATGATAGTTATCGGCGGACAGGACAGTTCCAACACATCAAAGCTTTGCGCGGTCTGCCGCTCGGTCTGCAATAATACGATCAGAATTGCAGACGCGGGAGAGCTTGGCGGAATCATTCCGAACACTCACCTTAAGGTGGGAATTGTCGCCGGTGCTTCAACGCCGGACGACATAATAGAGGAGGTATTCAAAACAATGAGCGAAACTAAACTCGACAAGGTTGAAATTGAAGGTGAAAACTTTGACGAAATGCTCAACTCAGCGTTCAAAACTTTAAATACAGGAGACACCGTTACCGGTACAGTAATCGCCATAAGCGATCTCGAGATGAAGCTCGACCTCGGCGCTAAAGTAACCGGTATACTGACCGCCGATCAGACTACAGACGATGCTTCTGTAAAGCTGAGCGAGATGTACAAGGTCGGCGACCGCATAGATGCGTTCGTCATCCGCGTCAGCGACGTGGACGGTTGCGCGATGCTTTCAAAGAAGCGCGCAGACCTTGACAAGAACTGGCACAAGATTGCCGAAGCCAAGGAGAACAATGAAACGCTCGAGGCTGTTGTCACCGAAGCGGTAAAGGGTGGCGTTGTGGCTTCCGTTATGGGCGCCCGCGTATTCATTCCCGCATCCCAGACTGCACTTCCCAAGGAAGCTGATCTTACTCAGCTGGTTGGCAAGACGGTTAAGTTCAAGGTGATCGAGGTCAAGCCCCAGGGCAAGACCGTAATCGGTTCTATCCGCGCTGCGGCAAGAGAAGAGCGCCGTGCGCTGGAGGACAAGTTCTGGTCTGAGATCGAGGTCGGCAAATACTATCACGGTACCGTGCGCGGCATGACCGATTACGGCGTGTTTGTTGATCTGGGCGGAGTGGACGGAATGCTCCACAAGAAGGATCTTTCCTGGAGACCGATACATAAGCCCGCAGACATTCTCAAGCTCGGCGATGAGCTTGACGTGTTCGTAAAGTCCTACAACCCCGAAAAGAAGCAGATTTCCCTGGGCTACAGAACCGAGGAGACTCATCCGTGGCGCGTTTTCAACTCGCTTTACAAGCTGGGTGACGAGCTTGACGTTACGATCTCAAGCATCATGTCCTACGGTGCTTTTGCCCGTATTACAGATGATGTGGACGGACTTATCCATGTGTCACAGATAGCCCTGACCCGCGTTGACAATCCTGCCGATGTGCTTCAGGTCGGTCAGACTGTCCGTGTCAAGATCATAAAGATCGACGACGAGCAGCAGAGAGTAAGCCTTTCCATCCGCGCAATTCTTGAAGAAGCCGAGCAGGCTGAGGACTCCGCTGACGAGAGTGCAGAGGTGTCCGAGGATGCTGCGGCAGACGCAGAATAATTTTTCAACCGTATAAACTATGCCGGCGACGGTTCATATCCAAGGGTTTGAACCGTCGTCGGTTTTTGTTTTTTGCAGAATGCACTTCTTGACGTATTAAAGTGCGTTTCCCAGCGTCACCAGGAAAGAAACAGATAATTATTTGGGATTATGTACTTGAAAAAACTCGTATTTGGGTATATAATGTTGTTATGACGGTAAACACCGCATGTCATCTTTTGAAAAAAGGTTGGTTTACAAATGAGTATCAGAGATTCGATCAGAGTATGCCGCGACTATAATGAGATGTCGCGTATGGCGGCGGAGGTATTTGCCGACTACATAAAGAATAATCCCCACGGTATTCTCGGACTTGCCACTGGTTCTTCTCCCGAGGGGCTTTACGCTTGCCTTGTCGAAAAATATAATAAAGGAGAGCTTGATTTTTCGGGAATAATTTCCTTCAATCTTGACGAATACTATCCAATAGAGCCGGACAACGACCAGAGCTATCGTTATTTCATGAATCATCATCTGTTTGACCATGTGAATATCAACAAAGGGAATACATTTGTTCCAGACGGCACTGCCGCCGATCCTGACGCCTTCTGCCGTGCATATGACGAGCAAATAAAGGCGGCAGGCGGGATAGGTCTTCAGCTTCTTGGCGTTGGGCAGAACGGACATATCGGCTTTAATGAACCTGCGGACGAGCTTATAGGAGGCACGCATCTTACCGAGCTTACCGAAAGCACTATAAAAGCCAATTCGCGGTTCTTTGCATCTGCCGACGATGTACCGCGCCATGCGATAACTATGGGCATTGACAACATCATGAGCGCCGCAGGTGTGGTACTTGTAGTATCCGGAAAAAACAAACACGACGCGCTTATGGCACTGCTCGACGCGCCCGAAGATCCGCATGTACCGGTGACTCTGCTTCGCAGACATAAAAACCTTATGGTATTCTGCGACGAAGACGCTTATAACGGCTGAAATTATCTGAATTTTGGAGCATCAAAATGACCGATGAGGTAATGATGAAGGAAAAAATCAAGGCGGAAGCGCAGGCGGTTCTTGAAGAACTGCTTGAGTCCGCTTCGCTTCGCGCGGGGGACATACTTGTAGTCGGATGTTCGACATCAGAGGTCGTTGGCGGTACGATAGGGAAGAATTCTTCCGCTGATGCCGCCGAAGCGATATATGAGGCGATAGCTCCGGTGCTTGCCGAGAGTGGAATATGGCTTGCCGCGCAGTGCTGCGAGCATCTTAACCGAGCGCTTGTGGTTGAGCGTGAGTGCGCCGAGAGATATGGTCTTGACGAGGTCTGTGTTCGTCCGCAGCCCCACGCCGGAGGCTCATGGGCAACAAAGGTTTACGATTCCATGAATGACCCTGTAATGGTTGAGCGTATATCCGCTCACGCCGGAATAGACATCGGTCTTACTCTTATCGGTATGCACCTTCGCTCGGTGGCTGTACCGGTACGTACCGCGCAGCGCACGATAGGCTGTGCGGCAGTTGTGACAGCGCGTACAAGACCCAAGCTTATCGGCGGAGCGCGAGCGGTCTATCCCGACGGTTTTTCAAGGTGAATCGCACAGTGCTGTATCAGCAACACGGTGCGGAAAAAATTTTTCTCAGCTTTCTCAAAAGACAAAAAAATAATTGACATACTGCCGTCCTGTGTGATATAATAGAATCGTGAATTTCGCTTGGGGAGGAGGGGTTACTGATATGTGCGCTTGCGGGCGACAGACATATATAGTCACCTCCTGTAAGGGCGGAGTCGGCAAATCGACCGTGGCTGCAAATCTTGCTGCAGCTCTTGCTTACAGCGGTCGGAGGACGCTTATTATCGACTGCGATTTCTCAAACCGCTCGCTCGACTTGATCTTCGGTTGCGAGGACAGTGTTATTTACGATATCTGCGACCTCACCTCCGGTCGGGTCTCTCCCGACAGGGCAATAATCAGAAGCGAAAGATGTGACGAGCTGTTCTTTATTCCTGCTCCGCTTGTTACAAGTGAAACATTTGATTCCGAACAGTTCCGTCGTGCGCTTGACCGTGCCGCGGATTCGGTAAACGCTGAATTTGTTATAATTGATACTCCCGGTGCTTCGGACGGAATAGTATCAGTCGTTGCTCCGGCAGCGCAGGGCGCGCTGATAATCGCATCTCACCAACCGACATCCATACGTGGCGCCGAAAAGATGGGCTACATACTCGATGAGCTTGGAATCGGAGAGCAGTACCTGATAATAAATATGTTTGACACTGCTTCGGTGCTTTCGGGCGACAGACCCGGAGTAAACGAACTTATTGACAAAACACATATAAGACTTCTCGGTGTTATCCCGGCGTCGCCGACACTTGCGGCAGAGCAGGAAAAGGGCAGACTGGCTGTTGAAGGGAAGCTCACGAAAAAAGGCATAAAGGTAAAAAAAGGCTGCCGCACAGCGGCAGACGCTTTCCGGGAGACGGCTATGAGGCTTTGCTCCGAGCGCGTGCCTTTAATGTCTGACATGCCGGAGAGGAAACGAAAAAAACTGTTATATACTTAAAAAAATCATTCTGAAAAGTGAGGCGGAATAATGGAAATAGCAATTATTGCTCATGACTTGAAAAAGGAGCTTATGACACAGTTCTGTATCGCTTACTGCGGAATACTGAGCAAGCACAGCCTTTGCGCCACAAGCATTACTGCAAAATATATTTCCGACGCCACAGGACTTCACATTGAGCGTCTGCTGACAGGTCATCAGGGGGGCGAGGAGCAGATCGCACTTCGCATAGCATACAATGAGATTGATCTTCTGATCGACTTCCGCGATACGCGCCCCGAGTCTACCCATAACGAGCGCGAGCAGGAGTTGCTCAGAATGTGTGACCTTTACAATATCCCGGTAGCCACAAACATCGCCACTGCCGAGGCGCTGATAATTGCCCTTGACCGCGGAGATCTTAACTGGCGCGAGTATGTAAACCCACATTCAAAGATCAACAGCAGAAATTAAGAGCGACAATAAAAACAGCGGGACATGTTTACGCGGATCGTGCACGCACAGAGAGAGGACAGAAGCTGAGAGTCCTTCATGCGCACCGCGTCGATACCACCCGTCTGGTAAAATGAATATCTGCATTTTGCATCAAGAGTGAAAAGCTCGGGTGGAACCGTGCGGTAAATTGCCACACCCCGAACAGTCGTTATGACTGACGGGGTGCGCTTTTTATATATAAAAAATTTAATGCTTTTGCATTACGGAGGAATTGAAATGAAGATCACATTCGGAGAAAAAGCCTGCTTGTCGGATATTCCGATAAGCGTATATGACGCCGCGCGCGCCGCCGGCGCCATAAGCCGCGAGCATATTGCCGCGAAGGTAAACGGCAAAGTATGCGAGCTGACCCACCTTGTCGACGGCGACGCCGAGATCGAACTGCTTACATTTGCCGATGAGGACGGCAAGCACGTTTACCGTCACACCGCCTCTCACATTCTGGCACAGGCTGTAAAACGGCTTTACCCCGACACAAAGCTGACAATAGGTCCTGCTATTGAAAACGGTTTTTATTATGACTTTGACAGCGAGATCTCCTTCACTCCCGAGATACTTGAGAAGCTCGAGGCGGAAATGAAGAAGATAATCAAGGAAAACCTGAAGATCGAGCGTTTTGAGCTGCCACGCGAGGAGGCTGTAAAGCTCATGACAGAACGCGATGAGCCGTACAAGGTTCAGCTTATCAATGAGCTGCCGGAGGGTTCGGTAATCAGCTTTTACCGTCAGGGTGAGTTTGTTGATCTGTGCGCCGGACCGCATCTTTTCTCGACCGGTACTGTAAAGGCGGTCAAACTGACTCAGTGTACGGGCGCGTACTGGAAGGGCGACCAGAACAACAAGATGCTCCAGCGCGTATACGGCATTGCTTTCCCGTCCAAGGATGAAATGAAAGAGTATCTTGAAAAGCTCGAGGAAGCCCGCAAGCGCGATCATAACAAGATCGGACGTGAGCTTGAATACTTCACCACAGTGGATTACGTCGGTCAGGGTCTTCCCATAATGCTTCCGAAGGGCGCGAGGACGATTCAGGTGCTCCAGCGCTTTGTTGAAGACGAGGAACGTCGCCGCGGATATATCCTGACCAAAACTCCGTTTATGGCAAAACGTGAGCTGTACAAGATATCCGGACACTGGGATCATTACCTTGACGGTATGTTTATTATCGGAGATCCGCACGATGAGACTAAGGAATGTCTTGCTTTGCGTCCGATGACCTGCCCGTTCCAGTATCAGGTTTATCTGAACAAAAAGCGCTCATACCGCGATCTTCCCATGAGGCTTGGCGAGACGTCAACACTTTTCCGCAATGAGGACAGCGGCGAAATGCACGGACTTATCCGTGTCCGTCAGTTCACGATATCTGAGGGACATCTGGTTCTTGCTCCCGAACAGCTGGAAGAGGAATTCCGTGGCTGTCTTGACCTTGCGCAGTATATGCTGAAGGCTTTGGGATTTGATCAGGACGTCACGTACCGTTTCTCACAGTGGGATCCCAATAATACGCAGAAATATGAGGGAACTCCTGAGCAGTGGGATGAGGCGCAGGGGATCATGAAGCGTATACTTGACCATATCGGTCTGAATTACACAATAGGCATTGATGAGGCGGCGTTCTACGGACCTAAGCTTGACATTCAGATGAAGAATGTTTTCGGCAAGGAGGACACGATCATCACGATTCAGATCGACCTGCTGCTTGCAAAGAAGTTCGGTATGGAGTACACAGATAAGAATGACAAGCGCGTAACGCCTTATATCATTCACCGTACATCTATGGGCTGCTACGAACGCACGCTTGCTCTGCTCCTTGAAAAATACGGCGGAGCTATGCCAATGTGGGTAGCTCCGGTGCAGGTGAAGATCCTTCCTATCGGTGTTGAGCATGAAGAGTATGCCCGCAAAGTATACGACGAGCTTGACAGGGCAGGGCTTCGTGCGGAAGTGGACGCAAGAAACGAGAAGATAGGATACAAGATCCGTCAGGCACAGCTTGAAAAGGTGCCGTATATGCTTGTGGTCGGCGACAAGGAGCGCGAAGAAGGAACGGTTGCGGTTCGTTCCCGCCGTGCCG
>ULVD01102157.1_pt1 | contig 23086 bp, 1 predicted proteins | sample 1959101 | NCBI WGS metagenome assembly ULVD01 (sample SAMEA4835777, study PRJEB28245) | human gut metagenome | biome: gut microbiome; material: fecal sample | place: Denmark | collected 2008
TGTGGATACGAGCAAAGTGGACATTCTTGCCATGCTTGTTTTGATTTTTTTTCATTGCCACAGTTGCTGCACTTCCAAATTTTTGCCTGCGCTGATTTGTAAAGTTTTTTTGTTTTGTAAAGTTTGTCCAAAGTTGAAAGAATAACGCTGTGTTCGTATTCTACGTCAGCAATCAACAACAACTTTTCGCTTATGTCTGCAAAGCCTTCATCCTTTGCTATTTTTGCAAAATGTGGATAAATATTTTTTGATTGCGAAAGTTCTGCACCACTGCAACCTTTCATCCCCTTTTCCAAGTTGCATTCTTCAAAAGGATAACCGGCAGTGATTTCAATATTTTTGATATCTTTTCCCCCATGAGTTACAAGCAATTCATAAATTACACTTGCGTGTGCCATTTCGTTTTTTGCAAGCAATTTCATTGTATCCGAAATGTATGAAAAACCCTGTGCTTTTGCTGTTTTTGCAATAAATTGATATCTTGCACCGTCTTGACATTCACCTGCAAACAATCTTGCCAAATTTTCTTTTGTTTTTGACTTTTCAAAATCCATAACTATTTCCTCCAAAACAAATTTTTGCCAATCTTTTTTGGATTTATACTTTCATTTGCAATTCACACAAAGCCAAACAGCAAAGGGCGCAAGTTTACTTGAAAGTGTTATTATTCAAGTTCCTTGCACCCCCTGCTGTTTTCACGTGTACATATTTATTTTTAACAAAATTTCTTTAACAAACTGCATTAAAACAAAATAAACAAATCATATTTGGAACTTCGAAAAACTTTCTTCGCACGAGAGTCCGACTAAGCGCACTTATGTGGACAGAAAAAGACGGCAAGAGGCAAGTGGAAACTTAAAATGTGTTGGAGAGAGCGATTCTGCAGACATCAAAGATGTCGAAGCCTAGCGGTGCGACAACACTTTTAAGTAAGACACTTGCCCTTTTGCCGTCTTTCTGAAAACACCCTTATTTAAGCGGCTTTTTGGGGATATTCAACAACTCACTGCTTTGTCTTTGATATTTTTTGCGTTTAAGGTGACGCGTTATAACAAACACAACAGTAATGATTATCAAAAGTCCAACAAAACTTGTAACAACTATAACTGCTATTTTGTAAGTTTGTGTTGATTTTATAAATTTTGCATAATCGGTTACATAACCAAACAATCCGTCGTAACAAGTTACGCTGTAATACTTGTCAAGCACAACATTTTTGTATCCATAGTCAAATCTCATTGTTCCGTCGAATGGATTTTCTTCTGTTCCGATTGGAACCCAGAAGGCATCTTCGAAATCAACTGTCGAACTGAGCACGTAATAACCCGATGCATAGTTAACTTTGTTGTCGGCATCAACTGGAATGTTGTTGTTGATAAGATAACACATCATTGCAAATTGTTCTGGCGACATGATTGTGTAAGGATTTGCTTCGGTTCCAAGACCTTCAAACATAGATTTGCTGTCAAGCCAATAAATCTTTTTGAACTGAATTTCGATTATGTTTCGCTTTGTCATATCCAATCTGTTTGAAGCCAATGCAAGTGTTCCGCCAGATGTTGTAATTTGAACAAGGTCGGCTATGTCTTGGCCGTTAAGGGTTACTTTGTCCAAAACAAAACGTTTGTTTTGAATTATTTGGAATATATTTGTTTGCAAATAATCTGTCGAAAGTGTAAAGCCAGAAGAGATTGTATTTGACTTTGTTTTTACACTTCCCGAATTGGTGTCATAAATGATTGTGTAACTTATGTTTGCCAAAACAAAGTTTGGTGTAAACATCAATTCGTTTCTGCAGACATCGTCAACTGTTACTTGATAACGGTCAAACGTGCTGTTTGCAACACCGTTTATTTGCCAGCCGTACAAATAGTATCCCGCTTCGGCAGTATATTCAAAACTGATATAATCGCCAAGTTTGACAATGTATTTTCCGTTTTGCATAACTGCTTCGGCACCATTTACTTTGATTTTTGTAATATGACCATGTTCGGTTTGTACAAGTTTGAGTTCGGTTGTACGTCCGTCAAAGTTTGCGCAATAAACTTTTGGTCTGCTGCTGTAAGAAACTGTCATTGAAGAGTTTGCCGAAAGTATGGTTTGGTCATTTTGTTCTGTCCAACCCACAAACACATATCCACGGTTTGCTTCGGCAGAAAGTGTTGCACTTTCGCCATCCAAAAGATAAACAGTTATTTGTCCATCTATCGTTGCCTGTCCGCCGCCAAAAACAGTGACTGAAACGGCAACTTTGTAATAGATGTAAATTGTTTGTTCAAACACAGTTGTATCTTGTGGAATAACAAACGATATTGTGTTGTCGGTGTATTTTTGTTCACCGATTTGGATATATGCGTATTGATAATTTTGATTTGCTCTTGGAGCAATAAGGATAACTTCGTTGTCAACATAGTACTTGAACTGCGTGTTGCTTGTAAAGTCCCTAAGTGCGGTTGGCAATGTGTTTGAAAGTCCGATTTGTTCGCTTATTGCCTGGTCGCCTGGAACGTAAACTATGTTGTAAGTTACATACGCTGTTTCCCAATATGCATAAAGTTCTGTATGTTCAATATTCCAATTTGTAAGAACGTTACCGTTGCTGTCAACGTATTTGAGTCCATTTCCTTGAATTTGTGAGTACCAACCAACAAAGAACATACCTGTTTTTGTAGGTCTGATTACATCACGGTCAACTTCACCAAAGTCACTGTTTACCGCCAATTCAAATATACGGTCCTCGGTTGTATCATCTGAAATGTGGAATGTAACAGGATATTTTGTGTATGTTACAAAAACGTAAATTTTTGCGTTTTGCGACATATTTTGTACATTTACGCTTATGCGTGATATATATATACCATTGAGTCCTTGACTTGAAACATTGTCAAGATATTGCACGGTTGTTTGTCCTTCAAAGACAATTCCAATCAAGATTTTGCCTTCGGAGTTTGTTACAAATTCATAACCATTCAAAAATTCGGCTGAAAGCGAGAATGATTTGTTTGTTTTTGCAACAACGCTTACCCTTGGTTTTCCGTTTTCGCTTGCACAGTTTTCTGGTGAAACCAAAATGCGGTTTTGTGCGGTCAAGTAATATGGCGAGATAGTTCCGTCTTGTCTGTATTCAACAAAGCCCACGTCAAATTTGTTTTCGTTTGCTTTGATTGTAATCATAACATTTATGTCTGTTACGTATCCGTCAAGAGTTATGTTGCGAAGACTTGAAATGTCATATTTTGTTGAACCGTCGTCGTCAATTTCGATATTTGCAATCGAGTATCCTTGTGCGATTTCAAGTGCAAATCTTGTTTGTTGATTTGATGCGGTTTCAAAAGTCAATTCAAACAATTTTTCATCGTCACCAATTTTGTGAATATATGCGATATCCTGTGTCAAATCAAGATAGATTGGGTCACCGTTTGCATCATAGCCATCCAAAAATCTGGTTTGTATGTTTATGTTCAAATCTGATGGAGCAAATACGGCACGTACAAGTTTGTCACTTGTTACAAACATATCTTGTCTTGTGCTTGTTGTTACAATGCTGTCATCAACCCAGTTTTGAGTAGTTGTATCAAATATTTGCCATTTTTCAAACTTGTAACCTGCGTTTGCGATTGCTTCAACCGCTTCGGCATCTTGTCCGTGTTTGATTGTCTGGCTTTGATTTCCGTCAATGCGTCCATTTTCCAATGCGGAATATTCAATCGTATAAGTTTTTATTGTTACAACAAACAAGATTTGTTTGTCTTGGTCGATTGTAACGCTCAAACTTTGTGCGTCGGAAATTTTTGCATCTGGATCCAAATCGCTGAACCAGCCAAGTGGGTTGTATGCGATGTTTGTAACATTTGCACTTGTCACAACGTCGGTCAAATAATAATACGTGTTGTAAGTTATTCCATCAATTTGTTTTGTGCCAACAGCCGTTGTCAAAAAGTCAAAATCAACATAATCTTGTGGGTTTTGTGCAAAAGCAAGTTGATTGCCTTCCAAAATTGCAACTTTTGGAACAAGTGCAAATTTGAGTCTTTGGAACGGAACAAGGATATCTATGTTGCAGGTTATGTTTGCAACTGTTACAAATGTCTGACCGTCCACAAAGGTGATACTTACGTCACCGGCAGAAGACAATTCTTTTTGTATTTGCCACAAAGAAGTGTCAAACAAAGGTTCATATCCAAATCTTGCAACAGGTTGAATTTTGATACTTTCGCCTGTTTTTATGCCAACTTGTGCAAAGTTTTGGTATTCGGTTGTAATCAAAGTTTCGCCGTCTGCGTTAACTTTGAACACATTCAAATAACCCATTGAAGAGTCTGTTTCGTTGGTTGTTGTATCCAAGCCAACAGATATTTTTACAATGTTTGTTGATGGTTCAAATTCGACTGTGCCCATGCCGTCTGTGCAGATTTGACTAAGGTACAATTTGTCAAAGATGTCACCTGAAACGTTTGCGCCTTCAAAGTCTGTGCTCAAAATGCTATAACCTGTGTTTGGCTTGATTTTCAAAGACAGTGTTTCGCTTGAATAAATCTTGATTGTGTATGTTTTGTCGCCGTCATAACTTACTATATTTTGGTCATCACGTGCTTCGGCACGCATATCTTGTTCAAGTTTTTCGGCGATGTCAAAATCCAAACTTCCCCAGTTTTCATTGAGTACAACTTTGTATGTATGAAGATTTGATTTGTACAAGATTTTGATTGTAAAGTCGCCCACCATGCGAGAGATATCAAACTTGTGATTTGTGTCAAAGTTGTAATCAATCAAAAGGTCTGTGCCGTTTTGTTTGTCGGATGTGTAAGCAAGTGTGTAGCCTGTCACATCAAAACATTCAAATGACAATGTATCGGTGACTTTCATTTCGATTGTCCAAAGTTTGCTTGTTCCAAACATTTGGCTTGTAACTTTTTGTCCAAGTGACGTTATTGTTATATCTTGCAATGAAGGTATAGTTTGTATTTGAGCGATTATGGTGTTTGCCTGCCAAGTTGCAAAAAGTTCTTTGTCTGTTACAAGGTTGTATATTTGATTTTCAATCCAAACGTTGCCGTCTTGGTCAACCCATTTTTGGAATGTATAACCTTTTCTTTGTGGAACTGGCAAAATGTCGACTGTTTGGTCAAATGTTGCCACAATGACTTTTTGCACTGTTCCGTCAGCAAATTGTCCGCTGTCTGCGTTCAAAAGTGATGCATCTTCCGTGCCTGTGTTTGCATTCAAGGTTATATCAAATTGTTTTGCTTGCCAAATAGCGTAAAGTGTAAGTGTATCCAAAATTGTCACGTTTTGGCTTTCAAGTGTGTTTGTGTTTTTGTCACGTGTCCAACCAACAAATGTATAGCCACGTCTTGAAATTTCGCCGTCAACAGGAAGCGTTACAACGCTGTATTTGTCAAACGTTTTTGAAATTGTGTTTTGATTTTTTGTCCAACTGTTGAATGGTTGATTTGTTGCGATTGTTTCAGTTGTGTCAAAGTCAAGTATCAAATCAAATTGTTTTGTTTTGAACTTCAAAAAGATTGTCATGTTCTTTTGCATTGTGATTTCAAGTATGTTTCCATCTATTTTGATTATTTCACTTTGTAAAAGTTGTTTTGCGTCGATTGATTGTCCTTCAAAAAAGCCAACAAAATCAAAGTCGGCATTTGCTGTTACGGCAATTTGCAATGTATCGTTGAATGTTGCAAACTTCTTTTGTCCAAACGTATATGGGTTGCCGTCAATCTGAACGCTTCCACCGTCTTTTTGTGTGTTGTAATCTTGTCCGTCAAATGTAACCATGTTCAAAACAAGTGAAAGTGTGCCATAAGAATATCTTGCATAAATTGTCTTTGTTGTGTTTGGCATTCCAAATGCTTGATTTACCATTGTGGTTTCAAGTATTTGATTTCCGCCTTCTTTTTGGTCAAACCAGCCTTCAAAGTTCCAACCTTCTGCCCAAGGTGTTGGCAAACTGTCAAATCCTTTTGCATTGAGTCCTTCAAGCACTGTTTTGTTGTAAAGAAGGTCAACAACTGTGTATTGCAATGGTGAATGGTTGTTGCAGATTATTTCGTCAAAGCCATATTCAAGTTTTACGGTTATTGATTGGTCGACAATCGCACCCATTGCTGTTGTGTTTTGCAACTGATAACAATCTGCATCTGCTCCCAGAAGCACGATAGATACAAGGATATCTGTTTGCGCTTGTGATGTTGCAAATGTTGCACTTGCCCAAACGTCGTCACCGTCGATTGTGCCAGTCAAGGCAATCTGTCCGTCAAAGGTGTTTGTTCCGTCATAGAATTTTTCAAAGTTTGCACTTGCCACAACTGGTTTTGGTGTGATTGTAAGATATGCATCAAGCAAACTTTGGATAAAGTAGTTGCCTGTTGTGCAACAAAGTGTGTTTTGCAAAATTTTGTATTTGTTTGGTTTGTATTTTGCTTGCGATTGTACAAACAATTTTCCGTCAAATTGCGTGTAATCAACTGGAATATCAAAGTTTTCGCCGTTTTTGCCGAATATTTGATAATCAAATGTTACATCTTGGTCAAATTCGCCATAGACAAGTGTTTTGTCTTGAATTTCAACTTGCACTTGCATTGGGTCAATTTTTCCGTAAAGATTTTCAAATGCGCTATCCAAACGATAGTTTTGTCCATCGCCTGTGATTTGAACATTGATTTTTATTCTGTTGTTTGCATTTGCATCTTGATAACTTGCAACAAGGTTGACGTTTTGTCTGTCAAGTTCCAAAATGTCGTCTGTAAGAAGCAAATCACAATCTGTTGTTTTGTCATAAACTTTTGTTACTGGGACATTGTTGTAGAAAATCGTTTTTGGAGTTATTTTGAAAGTGTATTCGCTGTCAAGTTCAAAGTTTTCATACTGACTGCACTCAACCGATTCAATCAAAATTTTGTATTCGCCAACATTTTTGCTGTTATTTTGTATTGCAAATACAATTTTTGTTACGTTTGCCGTTGGAGCAAACACAAGGTTTGAAAGGTTGAAGCAAACGCTTTCGATGTCAATTTCGTGTCCGTCGTAAACCTTTTGCAAAAGGTCTGTGTTTGCAAAACCAACTTTTACGGTTGCTTCGGTTGATTTTGTAATTTGGAAACCTTGGTTGTCGGTTGGGATATTGTCCACTATTTCAAAGTTTGCATTTGTGCATGCGGGCGATGCAAGGAAGATATCATAATATCCGATTTCTTCACCTGTCACTCTTTCAAACAAAACTTTTACAGTTTCGCCTGTTGTTTCGCTTATTACATCAAGTGTCAAAGCAAAATCTGCGGTTGCATAAGGTTTTGAGAACATTCCCCTTTTGATTTTTGATGAAATGTCAATTTGTGCTGGGGTTATTTCAAAGTCTGTGTTGTCTTTGCCTTCCAAAACAAAGTTTGTATCGGTTACACTTGTTTTCAAATTGTAAACGCCAACATTTTTGCTTGCTGCGATTTGTCCCTGACTTGAAACATATGTTTGAAGTGTTGGGATAGTTATTTGATTTTCGCTTGCATTTTTTATTTTTGCAACAAACGCAGGAATTTGAACTGTGCCGTTATATACAAATGATGTATCTTCAAATTCGACAACAAGTATTCTTTGTGTTATTTCAACTTGAATTGTATTTGACCTTGCTGTCACAATATAATCTGTTGCACCGATTGTATTTTTGGCTTTTGCGGTGACAACAACATAATAACTTCCGCTTTGAGATATGTTTTCGATTGTCAAAGAATTTGCATCAACTGCAAGAATGTTGTTTTCAAAATACCACTCAAAGACAAGTTCTACGTCAGCGGTGTAACTTGCATTTGCACTTATTGTGATTTTGTCGCCAAATTCACGTGATTGGAAATCGCTTGAAATGTGTACTTGCAAATCGTCTTGATTGATTTGCCAAATTGCATAAAGGTCAATGTTTTGTGTGTCATTGAATGTAAAGTCTTGATTTTCTGCAAATTGAACAGTTGTGTCGTTTGCACTTGCTGTCCAACCAACAAAACCAAATCCGCTGCGTGTGAATGTATTTGTCAAAAGCGCCAATGTTTGTCCGTACTTGAAACTTTGAGCGTTCATTGTGCCTTCGCCACCATTTGAATGATATGTAATATTGTATATGTTTCTTATATAGTATAAGTTAAGAACCAACGAGCCGTCTGCTTTTACAATGCCCGATGTAATGTTGTTTATATTTGCTTGGTCGAATGTAAAACCTGTGTAAACTTTTGTGATTGCATCAACTGTTGTGTCAACTGTTCCAAAAAGTTCGTCGCTTTCAAAAAGAGTGAAGGTGTCATCATCGGCATTTTGCAGCCAATAATTTGTGACATATTTTATGTCACCCCTTGCCTGCCATTTTGCCCAAAGAGTCAAATCTTTTGTTATTTCAAACGTTGTGTTTGTTTCATCTTGGGTATAAGTTGCCATGGTTTTGAAATTTTCATCTTCAAACCAGCCAACAAATGTGTATCCTTGGCGAGTTGGCAACGCCAAATCGACAGTTGTTTGATATTTTTGTGTAAATGATTTGTCCACTGTCACAGTGTCATTGTAAACAAACGTGATTGTAAATTCTTTGCGAGCAAAGTAAACTTTGATTGCTGCGCTGTTGTCGCCCAATATTGTCACTTGCAATACTTGACCTGGGTTACTTGTTTGTTCAAATCCAGCAAATGTCAAAAGGTCGTATTGATTTTGAACAACGTTTTGGTCGAATATTTTGATTTTTCCGTCTTCAACTTTTGCAACAAAATCTGTTTGACCTTGCAAGGTCTGTTCTTTTTGTTTTGAGTATGTTCCGTCAAGGTTTTCCAAGAAGTATTGCAAAACAAATCTTGTATCTGTATTTGCAACAAATTTTGGAGTAAGCACAAGGTCATTGTTTGGCATTGTGGCATTTGTAAAGTCAAACTTTTGTTCGCCATTGTACCAACCGTCAAAGATGTATCCGTCTTTTTGGTCATCTTGTGGTTTTTGAATTGGTTGTTCAAAAAGCATTGTAATTGTTTGGTCGCCCAAGATATATTTGTATGTCAAATCAAAAGATTGTCTTGTAAAGTAAAGTTGTACTTTTGTTGTTCCATCTGGACTTACAACAAAGTCAAATGTTGTGTTTTGGGTCAAATCAAAATCAAAGCCAACTTTTCCAAGGTTATAAGATTGAGTTTTTTCTCCATCTTCCAACACAATCAAAACGTATTGTCCGTCTTGATTTTGTATTTTGATTGCACTCAAACTTTGTGCGGTGATTGTCTTTGATGCTTGGTCGTAAGAATTTTGGAGTGTTTGATAAAGACATTCAAGTTCAAACGTTGTGTTTGCCTTTGTCCATTTTGCCCAAAGGGTAAAGTCGTGACTTGGCATCGTGGCATTTGTAAAGTCAAACATTTGTTCAAAAGTAATTTCGGTGTACCAACCGTCAAAAGCAAAACCCTTGTTTTCTATTGGGTCGATTTTTGAAATTGTTTGTCCAAACTTGTATTGTTTTTGGGTATTTTGTGTGTTGTTGTAATCGTTATGTACAAGTGTAAGGGTGTAAGTGTTGCGTGCAAAGTACACTTTCAAAACAAGTGTATCTTCACCAGACACTTTGCCCGACAAAACGTTTTGTAAATTTGTTTGGTCAAAGTCAAAGCCTTGGAACGATTGCAAGTCTTGCTTTTTGACAACTGTTGAGCCATTTTTTACAAGTATTTGAAGTGATTGTATTTGAACATCAAAGTCTGTTGTTGCGACAAATTCTTCGGTTTTGCTTGCAGTGTTTTTGTAACTTCCGTCCAATTCTTGCAAGTAATATTCAACCTTGTATTTTGTGTTGTCGTTTGCAACGTATTTTGCGTACAATGTCAAATTTTGTGCTGGCATTGTTGCGCCTGCAAAATTAAACAACGTTGCAAATGTATCTTCCTTGTACCAACCGTCAAAAGTATATCCCGCTTTTGTTGGGTCAGTTGGTTTTTCGATTGGCTGTTCAAACTTGTAACTTGCAATTTTGTTTTCTTCACCATTTGAAGTTACAAACGTCAAATCAAAGATGTTTCGGTCAAGTGTGACAATATATTTTGCGCTTGAATCTGCCAAAACGTTTATGCTTTGACTGTGTGACAAAAGGTTGAAGCCGTCGGTTAATTCAAGTGTAAAGATTCCCCTTATTTTTGTTTCGCCGTTGTATTCACAAAGAACAATCTTTCCATTTTGCAACTCACCCACAATTTTGTTGTTTGTTGTTGCTTCAAATGTTTTGCTTTGAGTTGTGTAATCGTCATTTTGAATATTTTGTGTAAGTATATCCAACGTAAACGATACAGTGCTTTCTTTCCATTTTGCAAAGATACTTGCATCTTTTGTGACTTCATAAGGCATTGTAACTTTGTTTGCAAATGTGTTTTCGGTGTACCAACCGTCAAATACATATCCAGTTTTTGTTGGGTTTGGTTCGGTTATGGTTGTTTGGAAGTATTGTGTGATTGTTTTGTCTGCTTGTCCGTTTGAATACACAATCGTAACTGTGTACTGTTTGCGTTCAAAGAAAACTTTGAGTGTCAAACTTCCGTCTGCCAAAATAACGCCTGAAAGCACTTGATTTGCGTTGTCTTTTTGTACAAAGTGTTCAAACGTGCGAAGGTCGATTGGACTTTGTCCGCTTGCAACAATTTTGCCATTGGTTATTTCAACTGTGTTTCCTGTTGTGCCTTCAAACACATCTTGTTCACTGGCATCTGTTGGATAATTGCCCTGGGCATCCATTTTGAAGTATTGAACTGTAAATATTATACCGTCTGCTGCAACATATTTTGCCCACAAAGCAAGGTCATACGCTGGCATTGTGGCATTTGCAAAATCAAATACTTGGGTTGTTGCACTGTCGGTGTACCAACCAACAAATCTGTATCCTACTTTTGTTGGGTCGGCTGGTTTTGTCAATGGTGCGCCGTATTTTAAAGTGCTTGTTTGGTCGCTTTCACCATTTTCAAACTTGTATACAAGATTGTATTCATTGCGGTCAAATGTAAGAGTTATGCTTGTTGACCCGTCCGCCAAAACCGTCACAGTTATTGGCAATGTATCTTTGAGTGTAAAGCCGTTGTCAAATGCTTTTTCAAAATCAGTTTTTACAAAAGTTTCACCATTGTATTCGGATATCTTGAAAGATTTTCCGTCAGCATCAGTTTCAACTTTTATTTGATTTTGTGTAAAAGCAAAATATTCGCTTGTTTTGTCCGTGTATGTTCCGTCAAGGTTTTGTTCTTTCAATACAAATGTGTATTTTACTTTTGCCACTGACCATTTTGCCCAAAGTGTCAAGTCTTCTGCTGGCATTGTGGCATTTTCAAATTCAAACATGTTTGCAAATGTGTCTTCCCTGTACCAACCGTCAAATGTGTATCCAACTTTTGTTGGGTCGGTTGGCTTGTCAAGTGGTTGGTCAAACTTGTATTTTGTCGTTTGATTTTCTTCGCCATTTGAAAGTACAAGTGTAAGGTCATATCTGCTTCGGTCAAAGTTGAGGTTAATTACTGTCGAATTGTCACCTGCAACGCTTTGGTCAATGGTTGTTGTTGCCAAAACAAAACCTGCAAAAGATTGAAGTGTTCTTGTTTGAACCAAAGTTTCTTTGTTTTTGATTTGCAATTTTCCGTCAACCAAGGCAAGTGTATAACCTGTTATCGACGTTACCTTTTCGGTGTATGCACTTTCATAAGTATACAAAGTTTCATCGTTCAAATCTTGGAAGTTGTAACGGATTTCAAATTGTGCGCTGTCTGCTTCCCAAACTGCATACAATGTCAAATCCTGTGCTGGCATAGTTTCGTTTGTATATTTTTTGTCTGGGGTTTCGTTGTACCATTGTACAAATCTGTATCCCGCTCTTTGTGGTGCGGTCAAGTCAATTTGCTCGCCAAACTTTTTGGTTTGAACATCTTTTTGATTGTCAAAACCAAAATCTTTTGTAAGTGTGTAATTGTTGCGTGTGTATTCAACTTTGATATTTGTTGTTCCGTCACCTTTTACTATCGCAACGTCTTTGTTGTCAAAGTCAAAAATTTGTACGTTATCTGCAAATATTTTTGAAATACTAAATCCCGTTTTTTCAAGTAATATTTTTTCTTTTTGATTTTGATTTGTAAGGATGCAAAGAAATCTTTTTGTGCCGTCTTGAACAATTTTGATTGTATCGTTTGAAGTTGCATTTTTGCTTGTCACACTTTCGTCAAACGTTCCTTGCAAGTTTTCGGTTGAAAGCACAAGGTCAAACGTTGTGTTCGAGTTTGTATAGTTTGCAAAAAGTTTCAACTCTTTGTTTGGCATCTGTGTTGAAAGGTCAACTTTTGTTACAAAGTTTGATTCAAGATAATATCCTTCAAACTTGTAACCAGCCTTTTGTGGTTCGATATCAAAACCCGCATCTGAAAGTGTGGTTTGATACTTGACTTGTTTTTCAAAGTCCGCCTGTCCGTTTGCATAATTTACTGTCAATTTGTATTTGTTGCGGTCATATTTCAATTCAAATGTTGTTTCTTGTGTTCCCGAAACAGTCGTTTGATTGCTCCATCCAACAAGCGAAAACCCTTGGTCGTCAATAACCATTTTTGTTCTTTGTGTGCCGTCGCCTTCGACTATCAAATAGTGAATGCCGTTTTCTTCACTTACAAAGATGATATCAGATGTTTTTGCATAAAGAGCAAATTGTTGTGAACTGTAGTTGTCATCCAAAATATTTTGGATCTTTTTTACAAGTACAAAGCCGACTTCGTTTGAGTTCCATTTTGCATACAGCACAAAGTCATTTGCTGGCATCGTATGGTTTTGTTCAAAATTAAACTTTGTTTGGAAATCTTGGTCACTATACCAACCATCAAATGAATAACCTGGTTTTTCAAAGTTTTCAAAACTTGGACTTTCAATCAATTCCCCAAAAAGCAATTCTTTGTATTCGTCTGCTTGTCCGTTGTTTTTTACATAATTTATGCGATAGGTTTGTCTGAACGCATAAACTTTGAGCATTGTAAGTTCGGATGTGATTTGTCCAGTCAAGATATTTTTGCCCTGTCCACCCAAAAGTGTGTATCCGTCTTTTATGCTTATTGTTCGTGTTGAAAATTTGTCATATTTTGTTTGCAAGTCTTTGTCTTCGTATACATCCAAAAGCAAAGATTTGTAATCGGTTGAAATTGTCAAATTTGCAAAACTGTCAGTCAATGAAGAAAAGTCATGATATTCAATATTTGGATTTGATTGTCCTTCTTTGTATGTATCAAATGTTCCGTCCAAATTTTCAAAGTACACAAGAACTGCAAACTTTGTATCTTCTTTTGCTTGATAATTTGCAAAGACTATCAAATCGTGACTTGGCATTTTCAGGTTTGCAAAAGTTTCTTCTTTTCCCGCCAATTCAGCATTTACACTGTCTTGGGTGTAAATCCATTTGTCAAAAACATATCCAAACAATGTTGGGTCGGCTGGTCTTGACACGCTTTGTTCATAAAGATAAGTCAAAACAGTCGATGGATTTGTGTTGTTGTATTGAAGTGTAAGAGTATATGTATTACGTGAAAGATATACTTTGAATGTATTTTCACCGTTTCCGTTTGCACTGCTTATTTCAAGCACTTGACCTTGATTGTTGTCTTCAAGTGTAAAACCTGCAAGATTTTGATTTTGCAATGTGATTGTTCTTATGTTTGTTCCATTTTGCAAAACTTTCAGACTTGTTTTGTCTTGCGCTATTTCAATTTTCAATTTGCTTTCGGTTGCAACAGAAATTTCCGCAACTTGACTGCGGGTGTAACCGCTTGTCAAATTTTGTGTGTAAAATTCGATATTCGCTTTTGTTGTAGCTGGTGAAAATTTTGCTTTGAATGTGATTGTCTGTCCATGTTTTGCAATGTTTTCAAGTTCTGTCATGCCCGCTGAGTAAATTTGCAATGATGGATTGAGTGTGCTTGGGTCACTTTGTGATGCGTCAAATTCCCAACCGTCAAATGTATATCCCGATTTTGAAACTGTTGGCAAACTTATTTTTCCGTCACCAAAGCGAACTGTTTTGTCACTTGCGTTGCTTCCTCCGTTGCTGTCAAAATGGATTGTATATGTGTGATTTATTGCAAAAGATAAATTGTAACTTATTTCAAAGTTTTGTGAGTAATCGCTGTTTCCATACAAAACGCTTGGATTTGACAAAAGTTCTGAACCAATCGTAAACTTTTGCCCCTGTACAAATCTTTTGTTTGAAATTGTATCCTTCAAAACAAATCCATTCAAAAGTCCAACACTCGAAACTTTGTTTGTATCAAAATTGATTGGTGTTGCGCTTATATCATAACTGGTTGGCAAAACAAGGCGTTTTCCGTCAACAATCATGTTTGTATCTTTTTCAAAAGCATACATATCTGTTTGTGAAGTGTCGATATTCAAAGTGTATTTTGCAACGTTTTCAAAAATCAAATCACCAAGATTTAATGTAACTTTTTGACGATTTATTGCAAATGTTGCCAAAATTTCACATTCTTGTTCACTTGGCAACTGTACGTTTCCATTTGAAACAAATTTTGCACTAAGGTCATAACTTCCTGCAAATATTGGTAATTGTTGGTTTGCCAATGGGAAACTGTAACCGTTCAAACCAAGCACAGCGTTGTGTGTGTAATATCCAGTTGTGGCTGTGTCGTTGTTGTGCCATGTATACAAAACGTCAATGCCTGTTGGAAGTGCGTGCCCATCAAAGTCCACACCTTCTTTTGTCACAAAGTATGGGTGATAGTCGTTGTCAAAAGTGACATCTTGGCTTGTCAAATAATAGCCATCAAAATTTGTTTGTGGTTTTGTGATTGTCAAACTGCCAACAAAAGTTACGTCATAGTTTTGTTTTGCATCGGTTACAACCTGTCCTGCGTTGTTTAGTATATCCCATTCAACGATGACTCCGTTGTTTTCAATTGAATATTCGCCTACGTTTGCACTTTTTGATGTGATTGTATAACGTATTTTGTGACCTGACAAAAGTCCGCCGTTTTCAAACTCGCCACTGCAAACAAATTTGCTTCCGTCATATTGTTTTGTTTGTTCACCAAAGTTTATGGTTTCAACGGTTTTTTGTGATATTGTTCCCGAAAGGTTTGTGCTGTTTAATTGGAAGTTGCTTGCTTTGTAATCTTGATAATCGTTTATGATTATCTTTGTAAACTCGGTGTACATTCCCGCTTGGGCAGACTTGTAAAGTGCGGAAAGTTTCAAAGTTTCAACTCCGCCCGCAAGCGAAATGTCAAAGAGTATATAATTGTTTCCGTTTTGGTCTTTTACTATTTTGTCGCCGTCATAAACTTTGTCAATGCCGTTTTGAGTTATATCAAGAGTGTAAGGTGTTATTTGAACAGTTTTTGTCAAAGTTTCACTTTGCATTGATGCAACTACGCCAGTTTTGTATTCGAACGACATTTTCAATTGTGCGGTTATAGTTTTTGTTGTAACATCTTTGAAATCAAATGTTTTTCCGTCAAAACTGTTTATGCTTTCGTTTGAGTTGTATGTCCATGTGTAAGTGATTACATTTTGATTTTGCTTTTGCACTGCACCAGTGTATGAAAGAATTTGAAACACAAGTGAAGATATTCTGCCGTCATAAATTTTTTGCAAGTTGTCAAAAAGCTTTTCGCCGTCTGTATAAAAGTATGCATTTATGCCACCAAAATCAAAATCCCAGTCTGCATACATTGTAAAGTCTTTTATGTTTGCAGTGCTGTCATTTATTGTAAAGTTGTCATATTTGTTTGTGCCAAGTGTATAGCCCACAAGTTTAAGCCCATCTTCGGTGTCGATTTCACTGTCATTTGCCAAAAGGTCGATTGTTTGACTTGTCTTTTTGCGAAGAATATAAATTTGTTTTTGTCCTTGACCTGTTGCATTTTTCAAGTTTTTGTCAAGTGTAAGGACTGCAAAGTTTTTGACTTCTGGATAAACAGCCAATTCCGCGTTATTATTTTTTTCAAACAGTTGCAAAAGGTCAAATGTGTATTCAGTGTTGAAATTGACAGTTTCGTTGCCAAAATCATATCTGTTGTCACCGCTTGCCTTCCAGTTGTCAAGCCAAAGCCATGTTTGTTCACCGCCAACATCAACTTGTGAAGACATGAACGTTGCTTTGAGTATTGCATGGTCTTTCAAATCTTGTATATTTTGAGTGATAAAACTGATTATAACTTTTTCGTTTGTGGTTGTCATGCATACGGCGATTGAAACTTGTTTTTTTATTTCGCCTTCATCAAGATATGAACCCGAAAAATAATTCCAACCTTCGCTCAAAGTCTTTGCCTGGCTTTGAGATTTGTCCCAATATTCAAATTTTATATCATAAAGATTTCCAAAGGTTGTAAAATCAACGTCATTGCCGTTTTGGTCTTTCAAATACAAGTTTTTGGTTTTGTCAAAAACAAAGTTCCGATTTTCGCCAACAACCTCTTGAATTTCGTAACTGTTTTCCCAATTTAATTTTGGTTCAAAGTTTGACGAAAGGTCAACGCCGTCTTTCAAAAACTTGATATCTGTCAAAAGTTCTTTGTCAACAAAGTTTTTGCTGCTTTGTGGATAGTAAGTTCCTATTTCAAAGCCCGAAGTAAGTACAACGGCGCCCAAACTGCTGTCGCTGCCTTGCAAAATATATCCAACATCAGTCAAAAGTTTTCTGATGTTTGCATCCAAGTATTCACTGTCACGTGTAATTGAAATATAATGTTTTGAACCATTTATTTGTCCAGATTGGTTTCCAACGTTGATATCAATTTCAAGTGGTGTGATTTTGCAATCAACAATGCCCTTTGTATCAAATGTTTTACTCTTCAATACGCCCAATGTGTATTCATTTCCATTTGTCAAAAGTGTAAAATCATAATTTGAAATGTCATCACCTTTTGTAAGTGAAATGGAAAATGATACATATTTTGCATCTTTTACATTTGCTGTTGGGTTTAAATTTTCATCAACGTAAACTGCGTCTGTTACAACTATGTTGCCTGTTACATAATCGTCAGCATAACGCACTTCAACACCATTGACAAGGTTTGTTCCGTCATAAGTTTTTACATTGTCAAATTCTATTGCTACACCTGCAGCGTTGATTATAATATTTCTGTCAATGTATCTTTCTACTACATCGTCACCATAGCCAAGTCTTAATGTGGCACGATAGGTTCCGCTGTCAGATATATTTTGAAGATAAAGATTTGGTGTGGTTTGTTTTTCAAATGTTGGGTCAATTTTTCCGTCTTTTATTCTTTCCCAAGTTATTTTATATTTTTGACCATCAAAATCTTTGAGTATGTTTTCTATTTGAGAAAAACTATTTATTGTAAACTCATTTGCACCCATTGGCTTGTTTTGAACAAATTTCAATGTAGATTGTAATGTGCTATCATAAGTCATTGATGGCGTATAGTTAAATCTTACATAAAATTCAAATCCGACAAAATCCCATTTTGCATACAAGGTTATTTGTGATGGGGTTTCTTCGTTTTCTGGGTCATAAAGCATATCGCCAAATTCAACTTGTGAACCAGTGTATTCTGGTGTTCTGTAAAATCCACCAAAATTAAAATATTTTGTTTTGCCAAATGTAATGCCTTTGTCAAGTGCACTCCATGCGCTTTCAAATTGTGAATTGTCACCAAACATTTGATTTGCATCATAAGTCAATGAAGTTGTGCAATTTGGTGCAAAAGACAAAACTTTGTCAATTTTTACTTCGATGCGAAGTGGGCTCCACCATGCATAAACAGTTGTATCTTGTGAAATGTCAACTGTGCCGTTTTGGACAATCTGTTTGTTGCCAGTGATGCTTGATGGCGATTTTTTCATATCTTGCTGTGGAACAGTCCACCAACCCAAAAACTTGTAACCTTTTTTGATTGGGGTTATAATGTTACTTGGATATTTTTGACCATAGACAACTGTCAATGTTGCAAATTTTTGATTTGTAAATGTTGTGTAACCTGATGTGTTTGTCCAATTTGGTGAAGCATAGTCAGAAGCAAAAAGTGCGTTTGTTGTTCCGTCACTTTGTTTGCCTTCTGCCGACAACGTAAGCAAACTTTGTTTTGATTTGTATTGTGCATACAGTATTGTGTCTTTTGAAAGTACAATGCTTGAATTTGGATCATATTGCTCACCAGACCCGTTTTGCGTTGTGTTCCACGTCAAAAATTGCAACACAGAGTGCGAAATTACACTTGGCGACTCGGCAACGTGCAAAATTTGACCATAATATCCCGTCTGGGTCAAATCTGTATCAAGCACGTAAGTCCCGTTTGCATTTTGCGACATATATTTGACTGTATATGTCGTTCTTGAAAAGTAAAGATTTGCTTTCGCAGGAACAGTAATGTTTTTCTGAGTTTGTGAAAAATCAATTCCATTGTTTTCATTTTTTGATTTTTGCACGTCAAACTTCAAATTTGCAGCAAGGGTTTTGTCGGTTATTGGTGTTTTTATTTCAAAACTTTTTGTTATATCGTTGGAGTCTGTTACAAAAAGAACCCAATTTGAAGTACAATCAGAGTTTTCCGAAATCATAAATTTGTAAGATTTTGGTTCATATGGAAGTCCAGTTATTCTTTGTGTAAAATCATTGTTTCCACTTTTGTTCAATGAATAACTTCCGTCGTTGTTTTGGGTGTAAATACAAACATCCATTGTATTGTCCCAACTTTCTTCGAATGTAGTTTTGATTGTTATTTTGGGATTTGATATTCTTCCGTCACTTGTCAAGGCAAATTTGTCAAGTGAATATTCAAACCATTCTTCAATCAAAGATTGTGTCAAGTACATTCCAAAATACGTTTTTTCATTTTTGTAAATCACTTCTGGAACAGATACAAAATACGAGTCAGAGAAAATATCTTTTTCACCCATTTTGTAACTGTTTTGATTTTCAAGCCAAAGTCTTACGTTTGAAACTGCAAAATGTGTAGGTGTTGTTGCAAAATACTTGTATTTTGACAACTCATAGCGACCTGTATTTTGATTGTATTCAAAGAAACTTAAATCTTTTATTTCTTTTTGATTTGCATTGTATGATGTTGTAAAAGTTTGATTTGTAAGTGCAAGAGTTGTAACACCATCATAGCCTTGCTGAATCATTGTCAAATCAAAAGTTGTTGGTACAAAGCCAAATACAATTTTATACTCCCCGTTTGCAAAACTTTTGAGTCCATTTATGACAACTTTCAATTTATAATTGCCATTTTCGGTGGTTGTAGACACTTGATAAGTATAATTTTGAGTGCTTACCACCTTGCCGTCTTTGTCTTTTATTTGAATATTGTCAAATCTGAAATAACTTTGATTTGTAATATAAAAACAAAGTTCTGATGTTCCATTTTTTGCAAAATAATGTGTTTCGCCATTTTTTATTTCAGTTGTAATATTTTGGCTTTGTGAAACTTGAAATATGGTTTGTGGCTTTTCAAATATTATTGGATTGCCGTCCAAATAAATTTTCACATCTTTGATTGATGATTGTGTATTGTTGTCAATCATGTCAAGTGCAAAGTCTATTACATTGATTGTTGTAAAAAAACCAATTGGAAACGATGTTAAATTGCTTATAGCATTGCCATTTATGTCCACACTGTTATGCTTTTTGTAATTGTACAAATTCCAAAACAGATTTTCAAAAGCATAGCCAGAAAAACCATACTCGCTTTGTTCGTAAAATTCGCCCTGTGCATTTTCTGTGAAGGGTTTGTTTTGAATATCATAAAAACACTCATTCAATTCTTGATTGTAATAATAGTTTTTCAATTGTGGAAGTTGCGTAGAGTTGTCAATCAAAAATCCATAGTTTTGTTCAACATTTGTAACATTTATTCCACTTTTTGTATAAAGCAGTACAAGAGTTTCCCCACCTTTCAGTTTTACGCTTTTTGCATCTTTTGAACTTACTTTTCCGTATTTGATTGTTATTCCGCCGCCAAATGTTTGAGAAGATCCCTGTTGTGGAAAATCATTTGGTTCTATGTTTGAAAATAATGCACTTATTGCTCTTTTGCAATCTTGGACTGATTTTGAAAATGGCAATATCAAATAGGGTATTATAAAATCTTTGCCCGGCAAAGACTCGGTTTCTTCCGCATTACCGTCATAACTTGCAAAGTCGACTTGCATTTCGGTTGATTTGAACACAACATAAACAACAATATTATTGTGAACATGGTTGATTGTTGCTTGTCCACCACTTGTTTCCAGCAGCGATTTTTGAGTTACATACCAATTGTCACCCGAGTCTGTTCCAAATGTCGAACCAACATCTTTGAATGTAGCATTTCCCGCATTGTTTACTTTATTGTTGGCATCAAGCACAACATAGCCAAGCATTTCAAATCCTGGCAATATCATTGTGTCAGTAGTTGTCTTCAATTTTATATTTGTACAAGATTCATAATCAAAAAATGTACCTGTTTTTGTATAAAACCTTACATCATTTGATGGCGTACCAGTTTGATCGTTATATCCAACGTATGAATCAATTTGATTTCCTAAGACGTTAACCGCTTTTATTTGAGTTTTCCCGCAAGAGTAAGGAACATACAATTCTTCATTGGAAAAATCGTTTGTTGAGGTGTAAAAGTTGCCATTGCCAGTATAAACTACCGATCTGAAAGTGACATTGTTTATGTTTGCGTTCCAAAAATATTTGAGTTTTGTTGTATTTGGGCAAAGTCTGTTGGTTGTTGTGTCTGAATTTGCATTGCTGTCAAATTCAGTGCGTAAATTTTGTTGATAATCTGTGCTATTTTTTTTGGTCACCTTAAACTTGTTTACGTCTGTATCAAGTTCGGCTACTTGTTTGTAAACTGTTGCATCTGCAAGACGAAAAACAGGAGTATAGCCCGCTATGCTTGGTGCATCATCTATGTATTCGTTGCCCGAAGCAGATATTGTACTCAAAAATGTTTTCTTGTCAGCGATGTCTTCGTCTTTTGTTGTAACAATTGACACACTATTCTTTGGATATGTTTTCAAAGTTGTATACGAAACATATTTTGTTTCCGTACCAAAGGTTCCTTTGGTTGCATATTTATATCTGTTTTGTTCGTTACGATCAATTTGTACTTCAAACAAATCGCTGAAGATAAAATTTAAAGTCTGCATTCCTGCTTTGTTGCCTTTCTCTTCAAAAACTATTGATCCACCTGGATCAGGGAATAAAAACGAGTTGTTTTTTGGAGATTCTGGTCTGAGCAAAGTGGTATTTGTCAAATTTATACTTCCATCACTGTTGAGTGTTGTATGATTGTTGTCACTTACATGCAAACTGTGATATCTTTTGTCTGTTGTTTGTGCTTGAAGCGTTACTGAACTTTTGAAACTGTAACCTCCATTTGGATTTGAACCGTACTTTGTTGGTTTGATATACAAAATCAAGTTGTTGGTATCTACATCGTGCAAGTCAAGATTGACTTCTGATGTCACAATTGTTTTCCCACCGTCCAACGAGTACGGTGTTTTGTAAAGAAGATTTCTTAATTTCAAAAAACTCAATGTTACGCCTGACGAGATTGGTGTTGCTGTATTGTTGTCAGCAAACAAGTAAGTTTTTATCTTGTAACCCGTTTCCATCTGAGTTGTTTCAAACCCATAGATAATGTATCCTTGGCTTTTGCCTGTAAAATCTATGCTTGCGTAAAAAATTTTGTTTGTATAAGTTTCATCGTTGGTATTTTCAAGTTGCATCGTGGTGTAATAACCATAAATGTTTTGTTTGCCGTAATAACGTATAGTTTTGTTGTAATACTTTCCGCCTTCAACATTGTTTTTGAGTTTAAGCGAGTACGTATATTTTTGCGCTGTCGAATAAGTATTTGAGCCCAATGCGTTATAATTTTTATTCAAATATGTACCTGTGGTTATGAAATAACCCGAAGTTTTTATTGGTGTTGTAATTTCATAATAATCGTCAGTAAGGTCTTTTATCATTGAAAAATAATTTCCAACACCTTTGAGTTGTGGAAGATATGGATATGAATTACCGTCCTCATAGCCGTTGTTTTTTCCATTGTCTATGTAAAATCTGTCAAAATCATCTTGACCAAACAATGTACGCAAGTTGTGACCTGAACCGCTCATACTTCCAGATGTTTTACTGTCTTTTATGTACCTGTAACCATAAACAAAGCCACCGTTTTCAATTTTACTTTCATAAAAATAACAAAGTTTTACATTCCCGCCAAAGCAAATTGGGTTGATTTTTATGTTCGAAGAAGTACAAGTGTCCGCCTTGCTGACATTTGAATTTTGTATACAAGCGGTTATTACACCGCCGTTGCTTCCAACTATTCCACCTACGTTTACAGAAGAATCTTTGTCAGAATTGTTACCATAAACATCTGCTTGATTTTTGCAAGAGTAAATTTCTACACCTGTGTTTGTTTTTCCTGCAATACCACCAACATTGTTGCAACCTTCAATTTTTCCACTTTTGACAAATATATTTGATATTGCATTTGCTTTTGCCACATAGCCTGCAACCCCACCAACATATTGAGAACTTTGAGTTTTGCAAGTGGTCGAAGACAAAATACTTACATTTTCAAGCACAAAGTCAACAATGGTTGAATTACTTTCTCCATCAGCGGTGCCTCCAACATATCCAAAAAGACCCAAATAATCAACAGATATTGTTGGGTCTATTGTAAGATTTTTTATTGCATAACCATTGCCGTCAAAGCGCCCCATAAAGGACAAACTTGAACTTGTACCAATTGGTGTCCATATTCTTCCACCAAGATCAATATCTTGGATAAGTTTGTATGATTTGTTTTTGAAACTTGAATTTGTAGTTTCATTGTTTACTGCTTTTGCCAAACTTGCCAAATCATCTGCATTTGAAATCAAATAAGGGTCAGTACCTGTTCCACTCCCCCCTGAAAATGAAGTTGCAGCATAGGATAAATTTTGATTTGTGTTTGCAGAAAAACCAAGCGTATTTAGTCCCACACCCCCACACAAGATAGCAATTGATACTGCCAATGCAAAAAATAACTTGTTCAACTTTTTCATATTTTATCTCCTGACAAAACAGACTGATTATTGTTTT
>ULVD01034304.1_pt1 | contig 23082 bp, 19 predicted proteins | sample 1959101 | NCBI WGS metagenome assembly ULVD01 (sample SAMEA4835777, study PRJEB28245) | human gut metagenome | biome: gut microbiome; material: fecal sample | place: Denmark | collected 2008
CATACCTTTGCAAAGCATCTTCCACAAGGTTGTTCAAAATATCCTTGAACGAAAACCCTTGCTGTTTGTACAAATAAAATGCCAATGACCCTGGTATAGTGTTTATTTCGTTTATATACAATTTTTTGTTTTGACTGTCATACAAAAAGTCTGTGCGTATGACACCTTCCAAACCAAATTCTTTGTGCACAAATATTGCCATTTGTTTTATTTGTTTCTCCAAGCGTTTACCAATTTTTGTTTTATTTACTTTTTTGCACAACTTTTTACCCTTTTTCAAATACTTGTCATCAAAATTCAAAAAATCACTCCATGCGTGTGGACTTTCAATTTGTGAAGAAATAATCTGACCATCGACTTTCATTGTTGAACAGTTGTATTCAATCAAATTTTCTACACCTTGTTCAATAATCACCGTATTGTCAAAACAAAAAGCAATTTCAATGGCGGATTTCAAATCATCCAAGTTTTTACATTTGCTTATTCCAACACTGCTTCCAAGATTGGCAGGCTTTACAAACAACGGATATTTCATACCCTTTGTCAAATTTTCGATTTCGTAATCTTGACCTTTGACAAGGACTTTGAAATTTGTTATTGGCAAACCAAGGAATTGGAAATATTTTTTTGAAGACCATTTGTTCATGCAAATCGCACTTGCTTCAACACTGGAACAAGTGTATGGAATGTCAACCATATTCAAAAGCCCTTGCAAACTTCCGTCTTCGCCACCCGTTCCGTGACAACAAATCAATGCACAATCAATATGTACAAACTTTTTGCCAATCCAAAAACCTTGCACTCCACCGCCAAAAGTAACAGTCTTATGTTTTTTTGGATTGAAATCTTTGAAAGTTGCTACTTTGTCATAATCTTTTCCAGTCCAAAACTTTCCTTTTTTGTCAATGTAAACAGGAATCATTTTATATTTTGTGAAATCAAAGTTTTGAATAACTTGTTTTGCAGTCACAACAGAAACGTCACTTTCGACACTTTTTCCACCAAAAATTACACATACATTTTTCATATATTTACCTCGTATTTATTTATGAAAAATACATCAGTTCGGTGAAAATACACACAAAAAAATCCCTTTGAAAAGTCAAAGGAAATTTTGTAAATATATTTGTTCAATCAAGAAATTTGAAACATCTTTGGATTGCTTGCTGTTCCAACGTAATAAGAACCGTTGAACAAATTTGAGGAATTTTTGAGTCCTGTGCAACCTGCAAACGAGTTTGTTCCTGCACTTGCCATTGTTTCGGGCAGAACAAGTGATACAAGATTTGTGCATTGACTGAATGCATAATCACCAACTGAGGTTGCATTGCTTTGTGTTAAGTTGATATCCGTTGCTTGCTGTGAACATTTTACAATTCGCTTTGACGTTACGTCACACAAAACTTGACCATTAAACGACGTGTATCTTGTGCCATCTGCGACAATTTTTCCTGTTACTGAATAATCATTTGCGCTTGTTGTCATTTCGGCATCAAATGCAACAACAAGATTTTTGATTGTGCCACTGACAAAACCTTGCGAAGCAAGTTTCAACGAACTTGGCAAAGCCAAATCAATATTGTTAAGATTTTTGAGTGCATTTGCATTTATTTTTTTGACATAACTGCCAAATTCAACACTTGTAAGATTTGTGTTTGTTGTTGCGACGTTTGTGCTTGCATCCCCAACTTCCAAAACTGGAACACGAGTATCTGCAACACCGTCGCCATTTGTATCAACCATTGCTGTATTTGGAATGACAAGTTTGTTGCCATAAGTTGAATTGTTGTCAAATTTTGTAAGTCTTGCACCAGCAAGAGCTGCTGTGCCATCGCTTGATTGCCACAAGGCGTAAGTCAAAGGTGAAGCAATGGTTTGTTTTATTGGTACAAATGTATAGCCATCACTTTCGTTTTCATTGCGAAAATATCTTTTCATTGTCACCTTGAATCCAATATCAAAACTTGTAATTTTTTGAGTTTGGTCGGCAACACTGTAATAAACACAATATTCATCGCTGTTATATTCGCTTGACGCACTTTCCAAAACAAGTGATGATTTGTTTTGAATTCTGGTTATGTTACTTGCGGAAAGTTGGCTGTCTGAAACATTTGGTTGAATGTCGATTTTCACTGGAAAGTCAGAAAAATTTTTGACTTTGATACAGATAGATGCAGACTGCAACATATTGTCGCTGTTGGAATAAAACTTTACACTTCCAATTTGCCAAGTTGCCATTGTATCGCTTGTTTGAGTTGTAAAATCCAAATACTTGCCTTGAGTTTGAACTTTTGTATTGGCTGTATATGTTGATCCCTCTGCATTCTCATTTGGATAATCATTTGAAAGAATTGTTCCAGAAGAATTTTGTACGCCGTTCAATTTTCCAAGAACCAAAACGTTTACATTGCTGGCATCGTAAGAAATTGTACCTGTAACTTGCAATTCAGGTTTTGTCGCAGCAAAAACACCCATGCCAACCATTGCAATACATACAATCATGGCGCAGATACAAACAACAAGTTTACCGCGTTTCTTCATGTTTTTTCTCCTTTGATAAAAAACAAAAAATTGCAAAAAGTCATAGTTCACCCTTTTAAAGGTTCAGCATTATTATACATTACAAAAACAAAAATTATCAAGCAATTTGCACGTTTTTTTTTGTTTATAAAAATTATTGCTCAAAAAACAAAAAAAATAACCAACAAATCATAACTTTCGGTTATTTTTTTCATTTATTAAGCAAAATTGTGCTGATATCTTTGTTCAAGCAAACTTGAAACGTCAGCATCCACCGACAAAAATATTTCGGTGCTTTTGATTTTGCATTCAACGTTTGCAAAACCTGCAAATGTTGTGTTCACGCATTCTTCTTTGGTTATTTTTGAAAAAAGTCCCGTGCTTTTGTTGATATAAAAACAAAACGTCAACGAATTGAGTTTCACATTTGTTGCACCGCTTTCCTTGAACGTTGCATAGTATTTTTCGTCCATTTTGTCGGGATAAGCGCTGATTTTTACAACGTAATTGTTTTTGTCACTTTTATCAAAATACAGCACTCTGCAAGTTTTTGGATTGACTTCGATATAAAAATTGTTGAGCGGGTTGCGTTTGCGCTTTTGAGTCCAATCCGTATAAGGAAAATTTTCCAACTTGTCTGGAGCGCATTTTTTTGTTGTAAGTTTGTCAAAATCATAATTTGATTTGTTTGATATCGTTTTTATTTTCATATCAGTTTGGTCGGTGTAAAAACATTTGTAAGTATTTTGACCAAAAGCAAAATCTGTTTTGTACCATTCTTCCAAAAGATTTTGATTGCCACTTCGATATTTTTTTGTTATGACGTGTTGACTGTAACCCAAACTGGATAAAACCTGTGAAAAATACGAATTGAATCCCTTGCCGTTTGTCAAAACGTTCAAACCGTAATTTACCGCTTGAAACCCATCAGAAAACGTGATTGTTTGATTTTCGTCGTCGGTCACAGGTTTTTCGTCAACAACAAGTTCGGGCGGTATTATGACATCGGCTTCTTTGTCAGATTTGCCCTGGGTGTCTTTTATTGTGCCAAATCCACCAAGTCCCACAACCAGTGCGATAATTGACAACAAAAGCACGCACACACAAATATATCTTCGGCGTTTATACATACGCTTTGTTTTTCTCCTGTAAAAAAAATTGCAAGAAAGTATCCGTTTTATATGCGTTCAGTTTAACATTTTTATTGCAACTTGTCAACACCATTATTTCGCTCCAAGCGTTTTATTTCGACAATTTTTTGATTTTTTATTTCAAGCAAAAAGATTTTGTTTTTTCCGTCTTTTCCAAGTGCGACAAAATACCCTTTTTCACGATTGTAATTGTACGGTTTTATTTTGTCGAATTCGCCAAAATATTGGTCGAAAACTTGCTGGTTTTGAATATCCAAACTTTCGTCAAGCATACTTTTTGCACAAAAAAAATCTTTTGCTTTGACCGCTTGGAAAAACGCGAACGGAATAAGCCCTTCTTGCACAGGCATAATCGGTTTGCCTTCAAGGTACACCAAATCGCAACTTTTTTGCACCAAATTTCCGTCTTTTGCTTCCAAAACTATTTCGTTTGCACGATGCGCGATATCGCAAAGTGGACTGACAACCTTTATTTGATTTTTTTGTATATCTACTTCACCATGCCATGTACAAAACTTTTGCAAATTTTTGTCAAAACAAACCAAACGTTTTTGTTCGCCTTGCGCAAGCAAAAGCGGAATGTTTTGAAAACTGACAAATTTGAAATCGTCGAAGTCAAAATCCAATTTGCAAAAATGCCGAGTATTTTCGATTTGCAAGCAATAAATTATTTGTTTTCCGACAAAAACACTTTGAACAAACTGTCCGACTTTGTTTGTGTAACCTTTGGACGGATATTGGCATACAAAAAACGGCAAAAGAACAACCGAGTATTCGTCGTCAAACAACTTTTCAATCAAAACGTGCCCGTTGTCGACAATCTTTCCGTTTTGCATAGTGACCATATAACTTATTCCATCACCAATTGGATAAACGAAAAAACAATCGTCGTCTTCAAGTTCCAGACAAACTTTTGTAACTTGTGCTTTCAAAAAAACTTGTTCTTGTTTTTTGACAAGACAATCAAACTTTGAACAAAGCCAAACTTTTTTTGACATAAATTTTTCCTTTGTAAGTATGTTTATTGGACTTTGTTCAAAAATATGTCCCAATTAAACCAAATCAAAATACATTGAATAAAAATCAAAATCGGGGTCAATAATTTTGCAAGAAAACAAGGAGTTAAAAATGAAAAAATATTGTATGTGGAAAGACGCCGAAGTAAAATGCCTTTTTGATTTTGTGCAAGAATACAACAAGTCAAACAAACCGCTCAGCCAAGCGTTCAAAGATTATGCCCAAAAATCCGGCAGAAAACCCAACAGCGTCCGAAATTATTATTATCTGGAACTGTCAAACCTGATCGAAAACGCGTCAAGAGCCAAAAAACTTGATATCAGCCTTGCTTGGCACAGCAAAAAACAGGCAAAGTTTTTCAGCGAAGAAGAAACCAACCAAGCCATGAAAAAAATCGACGAACTTGGTAAATGTGGCTATTCGGTGCGAAAAGCATGCCTTACGATAGCAAACGGAAACATAGAAGAAATGGTAAGATTGCAAAACAAATATCGTGCAATTACAAAAAAAACACAACAAAGACAATCAAATGTTTTGACAATGCCAAAACGTACCAACAAACTTTCGGACAACGAAATCAACAGCTTGTTTTTGGGACTTGTAAGGCTTGTCAAAAACCAAGCAAAACAAGAAGCAAATTTAATTATGCGTGACGACAAAGAAAAAGCAAACAATATGCTTAGAAGTGCAATTTTGGAACTTGCAAACAAAGACCGACAAATTGCAAACTTGAAAACACAATTCGAACTTTTGAAAAGCGAAAACGTCAACCAAAACAAAACTATCCAAGAATTGCGTATACAAAACGCAAAGTATATGCCCACAAGCAAAAACAACAAACTGAAAAAATGGACCGAAAAAAATATCAAAACAAAAAAACAAAACAAAAATATTCAATAATATCTTCAATAAAAATCCAAAAACATATCAAGTTTTTGGATTTTTGTTTTTTTCTTTCATATAACTTGCCACACTGCTGTTTTGGTCTGGTGGCAAATAAAGTTCGACCAAAATGCTGTCTTCGCCGATTTTGCAAATTTGACTGTAAGGAATAAAAATTTCGGTATTTTTGCTGAAAACATTCCAAAAATTGTTGTTGCCGGGGACAACAAAACCACATATTCTTCCCGACTGCAATTCAAAAACGACGTCAAGAATATGACCGAGTTTTCGCCCATCAACCACATTTATAACTTCTTTGCATCGCAGTTCCAGAAAAGAAGACTCCAACAAATCCACCCTTTATACAAAATAATATATGAAAGCGAGCAAATTAAAATTACATCCGACGTCCGTTTTTTGATTGCCGGGTTTGTCGACAAAAAAAAACTGCCCAAACATAATTGTTTGAACAGTTTGAAATTATTGATTGTTTTCAAGCAAAAAGTCAACTATTTCGCTTTGAGATGGCATTCCGTAATAACTCATGCCGACTTTGAACGAATAATCCTTGTCGTCGTCACCATCTTTTTGAACATCGAATACAATTTCGATAAAACTGCATCCGTCCGCTTCGGCAAACTTTTGGTGATTCAATACCGAAACCGAACCAAAGCCGTTGAGCGACGGTACGGCAACGAAATATTTTGACATAGGATAAGTCATTGCAACCGCCTGTCCGTTCGTATTTATTATTCCGCCACCGATATCGTTGTTGAATTTTTCGGTTCTGACAATGGTTTCTTCACTGTTTTTGTAAAAGGTAACTGTGCCGTGCGATGCTTCTTCGTAAACAAATTCACTTTCAATGTTGGTCTTCACCTGTTTTACAGGTCCAACCGAAACAAGACCTGTTTTGGCATCAAAACTGCGAGTGTAATAGTTTACAGTCATTTGTCTGTCGCTTGCCAAATAAAACCAAATTTCTTCCAAATATTGTTGCTTGTTTGGCATAATTACAATTGACTGATATTCCGCCTTTTGGATATGCTGGAACGCTTGGTTGTCACTGCTGTTTACAAAAAACGCATTTGATGGAAAGTCTTGGAGTGCGGTTGCTGGATAGATATCAAAAACGCAGCCGTAATCGGTTTCGTCGTCGATATTGAGTGTATTTTTCATGTGAAAGTTTTGCTTTTTCGCCCAAATTTGGTCAAGTATAAAAGCGTAATCGTCTTTGGAAAAATAATTGTTTGGATTGGTTTCGGAAAATTTTTGACTTCCGATTACGTTTGTCAAAATATATTCTTTGATTTTTGCAAGTGCGTCTTGACTTATGCCGACGTAACTGCCCTTTGTGACAAGTTCGTTCATAAGTCCGGTTGCTTGCACGTTGCCACCAACCAAGGTCGCGCTTCCCAAAATATTTCCCGCAGTTGAAAAGTTACTTTGGTCAAAAACCGTTGGAGTTTTGCCCAAAACGATTTGCAGCGTTGCAACTTGCAAAGGTTCGACAAGATTATCCCTTATCATTTCTCTCGTACTATTTACTATTTCATTTAGATTATCTTCACTTTTGTAATAATCGATTATGTCACTACTCTTTTTTGTATCATTTGCAAGTGAGTGCAAATCATTTTGACTTGTATCCCACTTCCAAGATATGTTTGACTTTGTGTAATAAAAATCCGACGTAATTGGGTTTTGGGCTGGGTCGATTGGAATGTCGTTTGCGTTTGTCAAAATTTTGGTTGAATAATGTATATCGCTGAAATAATACACAACGTATTCTTGCCACTGGCTGTCGTCTTTGTTGACTGATTCCCCGTATTTTTGTTCGTAAGCCGTTTGCGCGTATTTTTGTTCGCGCTCTGGTACAATGGCAGAATTGTCGTTGTTTGCGTTGTAATAAAAAGTTTCAAAAAGTTCTTCCAAAGTGGTTTGGACAAAAGACTTGTAATAATCAAGATAATTGTAAGATTTTGGGCGATAATTGACTTTGAAGCCTTGTATTCCGCCAATGAAACTGGCACCTTCACCGCCACCTGCGTCAGCAAAACCCCCGCCAAAAAAAAGCATGACTGCAAGCAGGATAATGCAAGTTATTGATTTTAAAATCTTGGTTTTCTTCGATTTTTTTTCCATACGTTTTTATTGTATCATTATTTTTGATTTTTATCAAGTTTTGAAACACAAAAAAAAATCGATAAAAAATGCAAAAAAAAATAAAAAACTATATGCAATGCAAAAAAACAAGGCAAAAGTGCGTTTTGCATCAATTTTGCCTTGTTTTAACTATATATCTTTTAATTTTTATCTGCTCATTTCAGATTGACTATATCTTGACAAATTAAGATTTTGCTCAATACTGTCCAAATAGTTTTGATAGTCCATTCCTGCTTGTGAAAATACGATTGTGCTACTTTCTTTGAAATTTGCATATGCCTTTTCTGACATAACCGCTTCTTCAAAGGTTACTCCAAAATCTTTGTAATAGGATATCAAATCACAGTTGTTGATTGTTGAAATAATTTTTATATCGTCACCTTTTTGACACTTGTAAACACCAGTTATGTTCATTGCGTAATCACCCGTCCTGTATTCCGAAGTCGACAACTTTGTAATTGTGTATCCGCTTTTGTAAAGGTTGGAAAGTAAACTGTTGTTCCTTGGAGCAGCAAGCATCAAATCGTGTACAGCATTATTTGTTTTTATAGTAGTTGAACCATGGCTTATATTTTCTCTGTCCACTTTTGTAAGATATGAACTTGCGATTTTGAGTTGTTCCAAAGTGTCCGCGTTTTCAAAATCGCAAAGTCCGGTCAAATCGAAGGTTAATCTTGCATAATTTCCACCTGCGGGATTGGAACCGTACATAAACAATTTGTGATTTGTATACGTTACGTGGTCTATGCGAGTAATAGCGTTTTCCATATGTCTTTTTTGCATTCCATACTCAAAGCCGGCTTTAAGATTTTCAAAGATTTCTTGTTTGAGTTTTTCTTGTTGCATGCTGATTGTGTGTTCAAGTGTTGTTTTTTCGCTGGCAGTGTAACCTTTGCTTGCGTTGGCGCTCACTTCAAATATAATTTTTTCGCCGTCGTTTGCTTCGGCAGGGATTTCAAATATGTAAGAATTTGTATTTGTTTGAAATTTGTTGTTGTCGATTGTCACGGTGTATCCGTTTGCATGGTCGACGCTGTCCCAACTAAGCACGCCGTTTTTTTCGTCAAACGCAAGGTTTTCCGGTTTTGCAAGTTGAATTTCCTGTTGTTCGCCGCCGCCTTGGTGTTCACCGCCGCCTTGGTGTTCGCCACCGCCGCCTTGGTTGCCGCCGTTCGGGTCGATTTCGACGATTGGTGGTGTGTCGGGACCTTTTGACCGGTCAACCATTTTGATTCCGACAAGTGCACCGACCGCCAAAATGCCCAATCCCATAAAGGCAAGTACGGTTTTCAGGCCCTTTTTGTTTTTCTTTTCGTTTTCTGCCATAAATCAAATCCCTCTTTTAGTTTGGTATTTTTATTTTAGCACATATTTTGGTTTTGTCAATCCCAAAGTTTTTCAAAACGATTTGCAATGCTTTTCAGGGCGAATATATCAAAAAGTTGAAGCCGAGTTTGAAACAATCGACAGCATGCAAAAAAGTCCGCGTTTTGGTTTTGGTGGGGTTGTATTCAAAAAAAGAAAAAAATCGCAAAAACAAAAAAGTTGGCATAAAAGTTTGCGAAATGGATATTTATATGGTAAAATGATTGCGAATGGGAGGCAGTTTTCGATGATTCACTATATCTATCCTGCTGTATTTTTTAAAAGTGAAGATGAATACAAAGTTTTGATACCCGACCTTAATCTTACAACCGAAGGCAACAATATTGAAGAAGCGTATTTGTATGCCAAGGATTATTTGCGTGCATACTGCACCTATGCTTTGAAATTTGACATGGACGTGGAATTCCCTTCCAAGTTTGAAGACATTGCAAAAAAATACAAAAACGCAAACACAATGTTGCTTTCTGTGTCGCTTTGCGAAAAAGACGTAAAAAAGAAGTAACGTACAAAGCGAAAAAAAAACAAAAGTCATCGAAATTCGGTGACTTTTTTTTGTTTTGCAGATATTTAAGTTTTTTTTTGAATACGTTTTGATTTTCAAATTGTCAAAACAGCGGTTTGTCCATGGACGCCGGAACCTGCAAATCCAACAGTTTCAAAATTGTTGGCGCGATATTTGCAAGTTTGCCGTCGACACAAAGTTTTTGGTCTTTGTATCTTTGACTCACAAGATAAAGCGGAACCGGTGACATACTGTGCGAAGTTACGATGTTGCCGTCCTTGTCAAGCATAACGTCGGCGTTGCCGTGGTCGGCGGTTACGATACAATCGCCGCCAATCGAAAGCGTTGCAAGTGCGATAGCATAAGCGCATTTGTCAACCATTCTTACCGCTTGTTTGGTTGCTTCAAAGTCGCCCGTGTGTCCGACCATATCCGCATTTGAAAGATTTACGATGACAAAGTCGTATTTGCCGGTGCTGAGTTGTTCAAGTACGTTTTGTGTTATTTCGACCGCTTTCATATTTGGTGTTTCGGCAAAATTTTTGACGTTTTCGCTTTCGATCAAAAGCCTGTCTTCACCGGGATACGGTTTTTCTATGCCTCCGTTGAAGAAGAACGTAACGTGTGCGTACTTTGTCGTTTCGGAAATATGATATTGTTTTTTGCCGTTTTGGCTGAGGATACAAGCAAGGTTGTCATCGACCGTTTCGGGTGCGAACGCGATATGCACGTTTTTGAAATCTTTGTTGTATTGGGTAAAGCAAACGTAACAAACGTCATGCAGGCGTGCCAGTTGCATACTTTGAACGTTTTGTTCGGCAATCGCTTGGGTAAGTTCCCTTGCCCTGTCCGCGCGATAATTGAAAAATATTACGCTGTCGCCGCTTTCGATTTTTTGCGGTTTGCCGATGATGCAAGGTTCGACAAATTCGTCAAAGACGCCGCTAGAATAACTTTGCTTCAAATATTCTTGTGCGGATTGGAAATATTTGTCCGCTCTGCCAAGCACAAGTGCGTCGTACGCTTTTTGTGTGCGATCGTATCTTTGTTCGCGGTCCATTGCGTAAAATCTGCCCATAACGGTGCAAATGCGGGCGTTGCTCGGAAGATACTCTTCGGTCTGTTTTACAAAGTTTATACCGCTGTCTTTGAGTGTGTCACGGCCGTCCGTGAAAGCGTGGATACAGATATTTTTGACGTTGTGTTTTTGCGCAAGGTCGACAAGCGCTTTCAGGTGCGACGTTTTGCTGTGTATTCCGCCGTCGGACAACAGTCCCATGATATGCAATTTTCCGCCGGTCAGTTTGATATGATTTATTGCGTCCAAAAGGACTTTGTTTTCAAAAAAACTGCCGTCTTCGATGCTGTTGTTTATTTTTGTCAAATCTTGGAAAACCACTCTGCCTGCGCCCATATTCAGGTGACCGACTTCACTTCCGCCCATTTGACCTTCTTCCAAGCCGACCGCCCTTCCGCAGCATTGCAACGTTGTAAACGGAAACATGGCTTTGAGTTTGTCCATATTTGGCATTCCCGCCGCCAAAACCGCGTTTCCGTATTCTTCCGTGCGATAACCCAAGCCGTCCATAACAACCAAAGTGACCATAATTTTCTCCTTTTTTTGTATTTTATCACAACAAAAAAAATATTTACAAAAAAATTAAAGTCAAAACGCAAAAAAATTGTTTTTTACGGTATTTTTCGATTGTTTGACAAACGTTTTTTTATATTATATAATTCAAAAGATAAAAAGGAAAAAATATGTTTGGATTTCGCAGTGATGGAAAAAAATTGAAGAACGTCGACCCTATTTTGCGTTTTACAAGTTACGTTATGAAAAAGCGTTACGATTCGCAAGTTGAAATGGTCAAGGACATAAGGTGTGAAGAAATCGACCGATTTATAAAAGAACGTCTTGCACAAGGTATCAAATATACATATATGCACATATTTATTGCTGGCATTGTAAGGATGTATGCATTAAGGCCAAAACTCAATCGTTTTGTTATGAACGGACGCATTTATCGCCGTGAAAAAATTTATATCTCATTTGCAATCAAACGTCATCTTTCGGACGAAGGCGAAGAAACGACTTTGAAAATCGGGTTTACGGGAAAGGAAACCTTGCTTGAAATCAAGGATATGATTGACAGTGAGATTGCAAAAAATTCCGTTGCGAACGTCGAAAACAAAACAGACAAATTTGCACGCAGATTTTTGAAAATGCCACACTTTATTTTGAATCCTGCGTTTGGCATGGTCAAACTTATGGACAAATGGGGTATGCTTCCAAAGTCGGTTATTGAACTCAGCCCCTTCCACACAAGTTGTTTTGTTACAAACATGAAGTCGATCGGTGCGGGATACGTTTATCACCACCTTTACGATTTGGGTACGACCGGATTGTTTGTTGCGATCGGAAAGGAAAGATTCGAGCCATGCATTGATATGTTTGGCAACGTCGAAGTCGGCAAGGTTGTAAAACTTGGACTTGTCGTCGATGAACGTATTTGCGACGGACTTTATTATTCAAAATCTGTTCGTGTTGGTTCGAAATACATTTCAAACCCTTCACTTTTGGAAGAACCGCTTGAAGAATTGCCCGTTGACCCGGAAGCATAAAAGATTTGAACGAAAAAAATCATACGTGTGATGCGTATGATTTTTTTTAATTTGAAATCTTGAACATAAAAGTTATTTTGCAAGCGCGATATGTTCAACCAAATCAACCAGTTTGCAAGAATAACCCCATTCGTTGTCATACCAAGCGACCAATTTTACAAAAGTTGGATTGAGCATAATCGAAGCCTTTACGTCAAACACGCAAGTACGTCTTTCACCAATAAAGTCCGATGAAACCAATGGTTGTTCGCAAACGCCGACTATGCCGTTGAGTTCGCCTTTTTCGGCTTTTTTGAACGCTTTTACTATCGCTTCCATAGTTGTTGGTTTTTTCAGTCTGCAAGTCAGGTCGACAACCGAAACGTTGATTGTCGGAACGCGGAAACTCATGCCCGTCAACTTGCCTTTCATTTCGGGGATAACTTCGCCGACCGCTTTTGCGGCGCCGGTTGACGACGGAATGATGTTTGCCGAAGCGGCACGGCCACCGCGCCAATCTTTTTTGGAAGAACCGTCAACAGTAAGTTGTGTTGCGGTTGTTGCGTGAACGGTGGACATAAGTCCTTCTTCAATGCCGAACGCGTCGTTTACGACTTTTACAAGCGGTGCAAGGCAGTTTGTCGTGCAACTTGCGTTTGAAATTATTTTCATGTCGGGTGTATAAGTGTCTTGGTTTACGCCCATAACGAACATTGGCATATTTTTGCCGGGTGCAGAGATAACGACCTTTTTTGCGCCTGCCTTAAGGTGTGCTTCGGCGCTTTCGTAACTTGTAAATTTGCCGGTGCATTCCAAAACGATATCTACGCCGTCCTTGCCCCATGGGATAAGTGCGGGTTCTTTTTCGGTGTAAAATTTTATTTTTTTGTTGTCGACAACAAGTTCGTTTTCGGTCGATTTTATTTTGCGGTGAAACTTGCCGTGAACCGTGTCGTATTCCAGCATATATGCCGCATAATCGGCGGTCAAGAACGGATCGTTGATTGCAACAACCTGAATATTTTTTCTTGAAAGCATTTCACGAAGTGCCAAGCGCCCTATACGACCGAAGCCGTTGATTCCTATTTTTATTTTTTCCATAATATTCTCCTTTACAAAATTATTATATCACAACCAAAAATCTTTAAACAACAAATTGACAAAAATAATCACACAAATAAAAACGCTTGCATATCCTATTATGAACGAAAATCAAGGAGGTTTTTATGTCTTTTTACATCAACAATACAAATCCCAACAGACCGGGACCGATTTGTGGCAACCCAAACAACGGAATTTGCGAAAAAGCACTTATCGAAGTTACAAAAGTTTTTGATGCTTGTGTAAGGAACGAAACGGTAACGGGGGTTCCTCTTACAGTGACCAATTTCAATCCTGCAAACCCAACATTGCCATTGACGTTTATTTCGGCTGAAACCGATCCGACAAGTCAAGCAACGATTTCAAACGTAATTATCGATCGTATTGCCGACAGACCCAATTATGCGTACGTAAGTGCAACGGTAACAATTCCGGTAATCATCAATTATCGTGATGCAAACGGCGTTTTGGGAACAGCCACCAGTACTTATCAAACAAGTCAAAATGTGATTTTGTTTGTTCCACAACCGTCGCTTTCACCGATCCAAATCAAAGTTGTGGGAACATTCTCGTCAACTATCGGAACATTTACTGCTCCAGACACGTTTACACTTACAGCGTGCGTGCAAATCATTTTGAAAGTGACTGCGCAAGTTGATATGTTGGTTCCAAGTTATGGATATCCAACTATCCCAGCATGTCAAGCGGCGCCCGAAGCGGTTTGCCCTGGTGCAGCCGAGTTGCCACTTTATCCAACCGCAGTTTGCCCTGGCGCGCAACAATAATTTACAAAAATTTGGATATTGCGTTGCAAACTATTTGTGCGCAAGAATCAAGTGTAATTCTGACGTCTTTTGGCGTCAGAATTATATTTTTGTATCTTGCGGGCAAATTTGGATCAAGTCCGCCAGCAAAAATCATTGCTGGAACGCCAATGACAAGGCAATCGACGCCAAGATTTTTTTTGTTTATGGTTTTGTTTGTATCGCCAAGTGCACCACCAGGCAAAAGACCAATATTTGTAAGTTGAAAAGAGCAAGTAAGTCTTTTGATATTTTTTGTGCCCAAACTGTCAACCAAGACCACCAAATCAGGTTTGACGACTTTGCAAATTCCGTCGACGACGTCAAACGAAAGTATGTTTGTGTTTTCAAAAACGTTGGGTTTGATTGCGAACAGATTTTTTTTGAGTTCAAGTTTGTTCACACACAGCGGTCCAAAGCAATCAGATTCAACGTATTCGTTTCCGATGCCTGCAATCAAAACTTTTTTGGGTTTTGATTTTACAAACCTTTTGAAATACTTGAAAAAAATTTTTTGGGTATATTCCGTGACCACGTCGTCGCCGTACAAAAAGTTTGGTGAATTGATGATAATATAGTCACCTATTTCCCTGCCGGTTTCATTTTTTTGTGCCTCGGTTTTTACAAAACTGGAAGCGACCGAAACTTGATGACTGAATTTGTCATCGATGTCAAAAAAGTTATTTTTCAAATCTGTGCTTGGCTCTTCGTCATAAAATTTTTGCATAACATTTCCTTGTGCTTAGTATGCTACTTTTTTTTGACAAAATACTTGATTTATTTTTTTTATTATGCTAGACTTTGTAAGTATTTCAAAAGAAAGGCAATTTTGTATCAAAAACAAAATCTTTGCTTTGTAAAATCAATAAAAGGAGCCAAACAAGATTATGCCAAATATCAAATCCGCAATCAAAAGAGTGGACGTAAACGAAAAGAAAAATGCACAAAACAGAAGTGTAAAATCAAAAATCGCTACTTACACCAAAAAATTCAAAACTGCATTGGCTGAAAACAACCTTGAAGAAGCAGACAAGTTGTACAAACAACTTATTTCGCTTTTGGATGCTGCTGCTGGTGAAAACGTTATCCACAAAAACTGTGCATCACGTCGTCAAGCACACTTTGCAAAACTTCTTGATGATGCAAAAAAAGCCTAACAAAAAAAAATTGAACGCATACGATTGTATGCGTTTTTTTATTTTCAGATTACAACAATAAGCACGATTATCAGCGCCAAGATAGCCACAATTATAAGTCCAATCAAGGCATTGAGTTTGAGTCTGCCCATATCCCCTTGACGGTTGGTTATTTTTTCTTTTACTTGCTTTCTTATCACACTGTCATTGGCAACGTTCTTTGTTTGTTTTTTGTTGTTCGCTTTGGACTTGTCGGTTCTTTTGGCAAAAAAGTCAAATTTGAACTTGGGTTTTGAATGTTGTTTTGAAGTTTGAGTCTGTGTGTTTTTCTTTGAAAAATCGCTTTGGGGTTGAGTTGTGTCTTTTGTATGCGTTTGATTTGTCCCAAACGAGTTTGACTGATTTTGTTTAGAATTGTTTTGGGTTGTTTTTTTGTTCAACTCTTCAAGTTCCATCTTTTGCAAGTATTCGTCAAGTTCAAGTTTTTTGACTGGATTTGACAAAAATTCAAAGGCTATGTTTGCGTCGGCGGTTATTTTTTGAGCATAATCGATATCACCCTTATAAACGTCGGGGTGATAAGTTTTCAAAATTTCGATGTATGCCCGACGAATTTCTTGTTTGCTTGCAAATCTGGATACGCCAAGTTTTTTGTAATAATTTTCCATACCTTTTTATTATAACAAATATTGTTTTGATTTGCAAGATTGAAATTCTGTGCAATGCACATTTTCAAAACTGAACAATTCTATTTGCAACCAAATTGCGTTTAAAATTGCAAAAAACTTGCAATTTTTTGATTGCAAGTTTTGAATAGTATATTATTTTATGCTTTTTATTTTCTTGGGCGTTTGTTTTTTTTCATCTTTTCAAATTGCAGTTGCTTGAAAGTTTCGCTTTCGCCTTGAAGTGCCCATTTCTTTTTTTGCCATTCATAGCGTTTGTCGCCAATGATATAATCGTAGATGATTACAAACAAGCCTTGGATAAGATAAAAATAGTAACTGAACAAACGATAGATAATCAAAGCCCAAAACATTCTGCCTTCCAAAAACAGGTTTGCAAACACTGCTGTAAATGAAAATTCGTTCATACCTGTTCCACCTGGAAGTGGTATCAAACTCGCGGCGATTTCTATCATTGCTGTTTTTACAAACATATCAAGCCACAGTGAGATATCAAATTCAACCATTCCGCAGTACACGAAAAATGGGAAAGAATAAGTAATCAAAATGATGACGATAGACAAAATGTACAGACCAAAGAACATACCTTTGTTTTTCATAAAACTTTTGATAGATGTTTGATAATCTTCGACAGTGCTCATAATTTTGTTGTATTGTTTGTCATAGTTTTTTACAAGTTTTATTTTTTGCAGAAATTTGAGTATTTTTGCGACCAGAACCCTGCCCACACCTTTGCTTATCGAAAGCAAAATCAGTCCGCCAACCAAAACAATATTGAGAACAAAACTGAGCAAACTGACAATTTTTACAACTGTTGAACCGCCAAGCAAATTGTGCGTCATAGAATATATCACGCAAAATACACTTACTGTCATAAATGCAAATTGACCGATAAAGTATTTTTCAAGTGGCACCGAGATTGCGGTTGAAGCGCTCAAACCTCTTTTGTTAAGGTAATACACTTGAAATGGTTGGCCACCTGTTGCCATAGGGGTAATGTTGTCATAATATCTGCCAAGTGCACTGACTTTGTAACTGAGTGTTGGTCTTGATCTTCCTGTTGCTTCTTTTATCAACATATTGAATCTCAAAGATTTGAGCACCATAAGCAAAACCAAAAAACCGACAGCCATCAAGAAATACCAGCCGTTAAGGTTGTATTCAAAAAGTTGTCCAAGGGATATGACCCCTTCTTGCTTTATTTGATAAAACAAAACACAACCGACAACAACCAAATTTATCATAAAGAAAATAAGGTTTTTAATTTTTTTCTTTTTGCTTTTTGATTCCTTTACAACTTGTTCAACTTCGTCAAGTTGTTTAAGGTTATTTCTGCCGTCAGAATCATTTTTAAAAACAAAACAAGAGCCTTTTTTCAAAAGGGCTCTGTTGTATTTGAAGGCATTTGCCTTGTTTGATTTTAAAATTGGTTTCAAAGCACATAAAGTGTAGCAGATGTCATACGCTTAGTCAAGCAAATCCTTGTAAGCATTCTTGTATTTTGTTATTTTGAGATTTTGTTTTAAAATATTGATATAAGATGCTTGATTTACTGAGCTTTCGGAAATTGAGATACTTTCATATACTTTGTCGAAAAGCGTTTTGTTATGCATTGGGTTCAAAAGTGTTTGGGAAAGAGTTTTGATATCTTCTTCTACAAATTTTACATCGTCTGCATTTGCAAAATTGAAAGCGTTTTTTACTTTGCCAGCATAATAGATAATATGCACACCATGTTCAGAAGGGACAAATCCACTTATTGCACCGTAAATACCGTCTTCGTCAAGTTTTCTTGATGCTTCTGTAAATGATTCAACCATTTTTGATGCATCTTTACCAATAACATACAAATATTCGCTGTTCAATGCACCTGGGTCTTGGTTGTATTTGTAAATCATTTCTTTGAATGCTTGGTCTTTTTGTGCGTCTGTCGTTGCACTTGCAAGGACAGATTGAATTTCAGAAAGTACTTGCTCACTTGTTTTGTGTGAATCTTCAACAACTTTTCCGTCGGCGTCTTTTTCAACGGCAACGATTTGTTTTACAAGTGCATCAAGTTGTTGATTGTAGTACGTTTCAGATATTTCACCTTTTTCTTTTTGGGATTTGAGATTTGAATATTCGGTCTTTTGTTCGTTGCTAAACTGAAGCAAAACGTGAGTTACAAAAAAGTAATCATCATTTGGCACGTAATTTACACTTGAATAACTTGAGGTCATATCATCTGAAAGTTTGCTGTCATCAATACTGTATTTTGTCATATCGCTCAAAATCATTGATTTATATTTGTTCAAAACGTCGTCAACAGTTATTTTTGAAAGTGTTGTTGTGTAAGAAATATAATCTTGCATTTTTGAAATTGTTTTTGAATCAAGTGAGTTTTGATAGATACGTTTGATTTCACGTTTGAAAACTTCGGCTTTGTCGGTTGACAATTTTTGCCCTTCTTCATTTGCCAAAAGCAATTTTGTGTATCTTTTTATTGCTTCGGCATTGATACGAACTTTCAATTTTTCTTGGTCGTCCATTCCATCTTCCAAAACAGTTTTTTCCATAACTGCTGTGTAAATTGAATTCACAATTTCGTTGATGTCTTCGCTGTTGCAAATAAGCGCTTGATTGTCGTCGTCTTTTGCACTTTCAACAACCTTAATTACATAGTGACCATTTTCAAAAACAACTTTAGCTTTTGGTTCATAAGGTTTGTAAGCAGTGTTTTCTTCTTCCTTTTTTTCAATTTCTTCGGCGATTGTTATTTCCCATTCTTTTTTGATTTCTTCAACAAAATCGTCCATGTTTGTAAAGATTGAATCATAAGTATCTTTCCAAAGGTTGTTGCGCTCCAAGTTTGTAAAAGTGATTTTGTCCTTGCTGTCTTTTATCAAAACTTTTTGATTTATAAGTGCGGTGATTGTTTTGTCAAGTGCATCGCTGTAACTTGCACCATTTTGCACGAGTTGAGCACCATAGTTGTTGAACGCGATAATCAATTCTTTTTTGTTGATATTGATTCTGTCACCGTTTTCGTACTCGATTGAAACAACGGTGGTATTGTAATATTTTGCCAAGTTTCTTTCAAAAAGTGTACATCCTGAAAGAACAAAGCAAAAGCAAAGTAACATACATATAATTAACGCTATTTTCTTTTTCATGTCTTCTCCATCTTTTTTACCAAATCATTATAACAAAACAAAATCATTTTACGCAAGCAAATTTTGCAATAAAAGTTTTTGTTTTTGTTTGAAAAGCCAAAATCAACGCCATGCATTTGGTGGCAAATCATTTTTTTGAAATCTTTAACTCAAAAGTTCGATGATTTTTTCGACTTTTGCATTGATATTTGCTTGAGTGTTTACAAGTTCAATTATTGGCAAAGATTCAAATTTTAATACAAAGTCCTGCTTGCATTCTTCGAGTTTTTCATGCAAATGTGGACACAAAATATTTTCGTCTTTGTAAATATAAAGCCTTGCTGTCTGTTCGTTTATAATAACCCTTGCAACATTGTTTTGTTGTGCCAAATTTTTTATAACTGCTATTTTGCAAAGATTGTCGACTTCGTTTGGAACATCACCGTAAGTTTGCTCCAATTTTTGCAAATAATTTTTTGCTTGACTTGTGTCCAAAAGACCGCTTATATCATTGTAAACTCTGATTCTTTCATTTTCTTCAAAAATATATTCTTGTGGCACAAAACTGTTGAGCTTGATATCAATTTTGACTTCTTTTTGTTCTTGTTTTTGTTTTCCTTCCAATTCTTTTATTGTATCGTCAAGCATCTTTGAATACAAATCATATCCGATTTTTTCGATATGTCCGTGTTGTTTGCTTCCCAAAACACTGCCTGCACCACGGATTTCCAAATCACGAAGAGCAATCTTGAAACCACTTCCCATGCTTGAAAATTCACTGATTGCTTGCAAACGTTTGAGTGCGTCTTCTGTAAGAATTTTGTCAGGCTTGTACATAAAATACGCATACGCCAAAATATTGCTTCTGCCAATTCGACCTTTGAGTTGATAAAGTGACGAAAGTCCCAATTTGTCACTGTCAACAACTATCAAAGTATTTGCTTGTGGGATGTCTATGCCATTTTCAATAAGTGAAGTTGCAATCAAAATCTGAAACTCGCCGTTATACAACTTCAAAACTGCATCTTCAAGTGTTTTCGCACTCATTTGCCCATGCGCAATGCCAATTTTTATATCTGGCAAAAGTGCTTGAATTTTGCTTGCAAAATCATAAATAGTTTCAACACGATTGTATACGATAAAAACTTGACCACCACGATTGATTTCTTTCATGCAAGCGTCTTTGATGACATTTTCATCATATTCACAAACAAACGATTGCACGGGCAACCTGTTTTTTGGTGCAGTTTCAATGAGTGATATATCCCTTATCCCCGTAAGGGACATGTGCAAAGTTCTTGGGATTGGTGTTGCACTGAGAGTCAAAACTGAAATATCGTTTTTCAAGTTTTTGAGTTTTTCTTTTGCTTCGACACCAAATCTTTGTTCTTCGTCCAAAACCAAAAGTCCCAAATCTTTGAATGTTATATCATTTGACAAGAGTCTGTGCGTTCCAATAAGCAAATCAACTTTGCCTTCTGCCACTTCTTTTACAATTTGATTTTGCACATTTTTTGGCACAAGACGGTTTATAACTTTTACATTGACCATAAAATCTGCAAAACGTTTTTTTGCATTTTTGTAATGTTGCTCTGCCAATATTGTTGTTGGACACAAAAGAGCAACCTGTTTGCCACTTAATATCGCTTTGAAAATAGCACGAAAAGCAACTTCGGTTTTGCCAAAGCCAACGTCACCACAAACCAGCCTGTCCATAATTTTGCCACTGGTCATATCTGACTTGATATCATTTATTGCACAAAGTTGGTCGGGTGTTTCTTCATATTCAAAACAATCTTCAAATGCTTGTTGTATACTGTCATCTTCGGCAAACTTGAATCCTTTGATTTGGCTGCGCTCGCTGTAAAGTTTCAAAAGGTCAAAAGCAAGTTCTTTTATACCTGCCTTGGCTTTTGCCTTCAATTTTGCAAATTCCAAACCACCAAGTTTGTTAAGTGTTGGATTTTCTTCGCCACCAACGTATGCTGACAAACTGTCAGTTTGTTCGGTTGGCAAATACAAAATATCGCCTTTTTGATATTCGATAACAAAATAATCGCGTTCGATATTTCCAATCTTTATTCTGCGAATTTCCTTGCATTTTCCAATGCCATGAAAATTGTGAACGACAAAATCACCAACTTTTGGCAAGAACAAAGATGCTTTGCCTTTTTTTGCAGCGCTTTTGCTTTTCTTGACAAGGTCGCTTGTTGCGACAAGCAATGGATATCCATCGACAAGCACACTTTGATACAAATAATCTTCGGTTATTTTGATTGTATGTTTGTCAAAAGATTTTGCATTTTGGTCACTTAGTGAAATTCCCCTTCCAATCAAATAATTTGAAAGGTTGGTCTTTGTGCTTTGGTCACCTGCAAACAAAATTATGTCATTTGCATTGCGCAAAAGATTCAGGTCCGAAACCAACGCATTGTAATCAAAAACATATTTTTTGCTTGGGAAAGTGCGAAAGTCAAAAATTTGTTTTGGCTCAAAAAGCGGAGTTCCCATCAAATTTTCAAAAGCAATTTTTTGACCGGCTGTTTTCAAAACATCGTTTTTGTTTGCAAAAAAGTTCAAATGAATTTTTCCAACAAGTCCGTTTTCATAAAGGTTGAACAACGTGTTTTTGTTTGATGAATCAACAAGGTTTATTGTTTGAATCAATGTTTGTGGTTCATTGAAAATCACTCTGTCGCAATCAAGAGTTTGCAAAAAACATTGAGTTTGTTCAAAAACAAAATTCCACGCAAGTTTCAAATTGTTTGGTTGACGAATGACTTCTTGCACAACTTGCTCTTTTACTTCTGCCAACTTGCTTTTGTTTACAACGTTTTGCGTGTCTACATTTTTTATATTTTCAAACAAAGCATCTTGGTCAGTATCAAAAAATAGCGTGCAAGGAAAAAGTACAAATTCTTCAAGATTTTGTTTTTTGTTCAATTCTTCAAACGAAAAATTGTAAATTTCTTCCAACTGGTCATCAAAAAAACTAAGACGAGTTGGCATCTGGTCGCCAAGGTTGAAAATGTCGACTATGTCACCACGAATGCTGTATTCGCCTTCGCTGCCAACCATATCCACTTTGCGATAACCATAATTTGAAAGCAATTTTGAAAGATAAGAAAACTCATAATTTTTTCCAATTTCAAATTGGGTACTTTTCAATTCTTTTGGCAATTTTTGAAACAATGCGTTTGCAACGACAATCAGAATATCAACAGTTTTGTTTTTGAATTCGCAAACACATCGCAAAAGATTTTTTATTTGTGACAAATCTTGTGAGTAAACAAATATTGGGCTGTCATATCCACCACTGACAACTTTTGCAACCTTTCCCAAACTTTCAAGTTGCAACCTAAGAGTATTTGCCGAAACAAAGTCACTTGTCAAAATTATTGTTTGACCGTCAAAAAGCGATGCAAAAAAACCTCTTTCACCAATTCCAAGATTTGTAACAGCAAAATCTTGTTTGAAAGATAAAATTTCATTTATTTGATTTTTGTCAAAATATTCTTTGATATCCATATCAGTTTTTTTGTTTTATTACTTGAAGTATTTTTTCGCTTGCTTGATTTATACTTTCTTCCAAAATTTGCATAGTGTCAGTGGGAATTTTTGAAAGCACAAAGTCTGCCAAATCACCTTTGCCACGACCTATGCCAATACGCACTCTTTTAAAGTCGGTGCCAATGTTTTGCACAATGTTTCTTAGTCCGTTGTGGGTACCACCACTGCCATTTTCACGATATCTTGTTTTGCCCACTTCAAGGTCAATATCATCTGCAACAACCAATATATCTTTGTCATCCAATTTGTACTTGTTTTTCAGTGCCAAAACAGCATTTCCACTCAAATTCATAAAAGTTTGTGGTTTTGCAAAAATTACCTTTTCGCCATTTATATTTGTGTGATAAGTGATACTTTGACATTCGTTTTTCTTTGCCAAAATTTCCAAATCCTCAAGCATAAAGTCCACTGTCATAAACCCGATATTATGAAA
>ULVD01032539.1_pt1 | contig 22922 bp, 10 predicted proteins | sample 1959101 | NCBI WGS metagenome assembly ULVD01 (sample SAMEA4835777, study PRJEB28245) | human gut metagenome | biome: gut microbiome; material: fecal sample | place: Denmark | collected 2008
CGACAGATTTCAGAGTCATCTTGAAAAATGTAAACTACATCATGTGCGGTGCTTCCGCACATGATACAGCACATGATGCCGCACATGATACATCTGTGATCAGCAAGCAAAACTTGCTATTGGAATTTTGTGCAGACCCTAAAAGTCGAGATGAAATGCAAGCATATATTGATGTTTCCAGCCGTTCTCACTTCAGCAAATATTACCTCAAGCCTTTATTATCTTCTGGTAAACTTGAAATGATGTTTCCAGACAAACCCAAAAGCAAAAACCAGAAATACACTACCGTTCATTCCAAATAACCAAGAAGCAGGGCACTGGGTCTCATCTCCCATTGTCCTGCTTCTTTTCATTCCAGATTATATTCACATCATTTACCCATACATCCAATCCTGGATCGCAAATTTCAAATCCTGCACCTTACCCAACAGCCAGATCGCCGCAAGCGGCAATCCCATCGGGCTAATCAAAAAAGCTATAACCAGCAAAATCACACCATTCTGCGGGGAATAGGTAATCAGCACAGCCACGCCAAGCAGAGCAATTACCGTGCTTAGTAGGCCAAGCACCAGACTGGATATGTAGATCAGCCCCGTGCAGAGCCAAACAAAAAGCGTCAACACCAAAATGACTGGTGCAGTTATGATCATCAGCAGACATTTCAAAAGGTATACTAATCAGCCCTAAAATACCAATAGTTAAAAATACAATACTATAATTTCTATCTTTTTTGAAAGAAGTTTTATTGTTATCAATTTTTTCAACAACGTCTCCTGACTTTAACATTTCATCAACTGGAATATCAAATTTCTCACTTATTAGAATAAGTGTATTAATATTTGGAACAGAGACTCCCATTTCCCATCTAGACACCGCCTGTCTTGTTACTCCTACCATTTCAGCAAATTGTTCCTGAGAAAGCTTGTTATCTTGCCTTATCTTAAGAACTGCCTTTGCAATGTTTTGATTACTATCTTTTACTTTCCTCCTCCTTTTGTTTGATTGTATTATACAGTTGATATACCATTTGGGCAAGCAATACAACTTTACATTTTCGCAATTAACTATTGCTTTTTGTTTTTTCATTTATATAAACTTCTTATTTCCATTTTTTCTGTAAATCGGCTTATATATGAAGCAGTCATTTTTAGAGCAAGTTTCGCCTGAGTAACTCAAAACTCACTTCGTGGCTTTCGACTTTCCGGCAATCTTGATGGGGATTCTGCTCCCCATACCCTCAGATAATACAGTTTTCACTAATATGCATACTTGGCTCCTGTAAAAAAACAGTCGCATCGTGATCATATCTATCACGAAAAATCCATAAATTTTTTTATTGTGTTACCGCCTGATATTTTCAAATCGGCTTTATATATAGAAATATCTTTATTTTGAAAGGAACTATAAAATGGCACGACCAAAAAAAGATAAAAACTTACGGCATACTCGTCATATCATGCTCCGTCTCACCAATACTGAATATGAAATAATTGCAGAAAACGCAAAAGCTGCAAGCCTCCCGTTAGCAGAGTATGTCCGTAAACAAATAACAAATAAAAAAGTAATTGTGAAATATGAAATTGTGGCAGATTTACCGGAGTTAAAAAAATTAAATGCTGAATTTGGAAAGATTGGTAGCAATCTGAACCAGATAGCTCGTTACTTTAATACTGGTGGACTTCATTCCCAGGAAATGCGCAACGAAATCAAAAAGAGCATTACTGAAATTTATAAATTAAAATACGAAGTAATAAAACTGGCTGGAGATTTTATCACTGTCAATGCAAATAATAGAAATAGCGCAGGAGAAAACTAATATGGCAATCCTGAAGCATATTGCAAGCAAAAATGCCGATTATGGAGAAACTGAACGCTATCTGATTTTCCAACATGATGAATATACACAAAAACCAATTCTTGATGAAAATGGGAATATGCTTCTTCGTGAAGAATATTATCTGGATGGTATAAATTGTGATCCGTTTACATTTGATGCAGAATGTCGGGAAACTAACGCTTTCTTTCATAAAAATCAATCTTTTAATGAGATTAAGTCGCATCACTACATCATCAGCTTTGATCCTAAAGATCAGGAAGAACATGGTCTGACCGGAGAACAGGCACAGAAACTTGGCGTAGAATATGCCAGAGAGAATTTTCCCGGACACCAGGCTCTTGTCTGCACCCACACTGATGGTCATAATGGCAGCGGAAATATTCATGTGCATATTGTAATCAACAGTGTGCGAAAATATAATACAGAACCACAGCCCTATATGGAATTTGACCGGGATTCAAAAGCCGGATATAAACATCATCTTTCTGACAGATACAGAATCTACTTAAAGCAAAAAGTTATGGATATGTGCCGTTCCAATGGACTAAACCAGGTAGATCTTCTGAACCCCGCAGAAAAGAAAATATCTGAAAAAGAATACTGGGCAAAACGCAGAGGTCAAAAAAATCTCGATGAACACAATGCAGAACTGAAAAAGAAAGGACTTACTCCAAGACAGACAACATTTCAAACGGAGAAGCAATACCTTCGTGATGCGATTGATGCAGTTGCTTCACAGGCAACATCACAAGAAGAATTTTCCAGATTGCTGTCTGATAGATATAATATCACATTTAAAGTCAGTCGTGGCAGATACAGCTACCTGCATCCTAATCGTCAAAAATACATCACTGGAAGAAATCTCGGAACGCTTTATGAAGAAAATCATCTTATGCAGGTATTCCAGGAGAACTCCAACAGGCAACACGCTGAAAAGTCACATTCTACTGACAGACCAGTTACAGATTTTTCAGAACAGTCAAAATCGTCAGCTTCTGTCCAAACTGACGAAACTACACACTCTTTCCTTTTTATAAAATCTGATTTACGACTTGTAACAGATTTGCAGCACTGTATCAAGACACAGCAAAGTCAGGCATACGCACAAAAGGTAAAGCTGTCTAATCTTAAGATGATGGCTCAGACAGTTGCCTATGTACAGGAACATGGTTTCCAGAGCAAGGAAGATTTAGATACTGCCCTTTCCAATGCCTCTGCCCAAAGCACTGATGCCAGAAATACTCTGAAATCCACAGAAGACGCTTTAAAAAATATAAATGAACAGATTCATTACACCGGACAGTACCTTGCCAACAAATCCATCTATTCCGATTACCGAAAAAGTCGAAATAAAGAAAAATTTTATGACGATCACCGGGCAGAACTCACTCTTTATGAGTCTGCTCTCCGAATACTCAGAGAAAAATCACAGGGTCAAAAACTTCCTACCCTGAAAATGTTGCGTGAAGAAAAAAATCGTTTAACAAAATTGCAGACCGTACAGCGGGATGAATTTAACACCCGGCGTGAATATGAACGGGAACTTCGTACAGTATGCTCTAATGTAAATATTATTCTTAGGCACCCGCATATCCAAGAAACTCTGCACGAAACCTCACAAGGACATTCCTACTTCCGCTAAAAATCTCAATGAGAAAATTTCCAAATTATTTTTCATTTTCTCCATTGACTAAATTCATTTTATCGCATATACTATAAATAGGAAAACAGGCGACATCCTGTTGGTGTGGCTGACACCTAAAATCCGAAACGAAAGCCGAACGTGGATCGGAGAGTTGGCAGGCAACAGAAAAACCTGAAAGCAAAGCCAGACATATGAGCTGGAGTGTTGGCGGACAACAGAAAAATCAGTCTATAAGGGAGATGCACAATGCTACGGCATTGTAATCTCCCTTTAAATATTTTTACAGATTTCAGAGGTCATAACATGGCAAAATATACCAAACAACAAGCTATTTCCATCATCACAGATTGTGCCGTTAAATATAAAGAGAATCTTGACGGATATCAGCTTTTATTCATTTTAAAAGATAAACATAAACATATTTCTTCTTTGGAAGTAAGTTTTAATCCGTATAATTTTCTTCACCTGACAGGCATAAAATTAGCAGATAAAACTACTGCTACTGATTTTTATGAGCGTTGTTTGAATCATAAGTTAAGTCCCGATGATTTTTCATTTGCCCCTGATGGAACTACACAATTAAAACTAGAAATTCTGCCACAACTTATGGTCAAAAATATCTCTGCAAAAATGGTTGGAGATTTCAATGGCTGCAACCCGAAATTATACACTGAAAAACTAGCTGGTGGCGTAAAAGCCTGTCTTGGCTTTGTAAAAACTCCTTATTCTGAATATGTACCAAATACGGTGTTAAATATAGATATTCGGACTGCTACCAGACTTCCATTACAGGTCATTGCTACATATCGCCGGAAAAGATCTGACTCCGTATATAACGAATTAGTTTACAAAGCGAAAAAAATAGACTGGGACAATATCACTTTTCCAAAAGATTATGATTACCTATCCAAACCAAACATGTAAAATTAGCAGTTCAATAAATAGAGGGAACACAAATTATTCTTCTTATGTGTTCCCTTTATTTATTGAACAAATACTTTTTATCTGTTTTTGCGTTATGAATTTCTCCTTTTTTCTTTTCGTACTTTATATTTTACTCCATATTTCTGAAAATATAGTTCACGTAATTCTCTATTTTTCATAACATCTTTAGCTACAATCCATGTCAATTCTGCTTGTATTTGTTTATCATTTTTATCAATTTGAGGAAAACATTTTTTTATAGTTTCCACATCTCCAGCCCATATAGCTTCGTTTATTTTTTCAAATAATCTATCTTCTTCGCTTTCTTCCATATCTTCAAATGCTTCTGGATGTTCTGCATAATACTCAGCTTCTGCTTCTGCCCTCTCAGCCCATTGTTCTACATATTCGTCTGAAAAAAGATATACTTCATTATAATATATATCGTCTAAATGAGTCTTGATCCACTTGTTTTCTGCTTCTATTTGTACTTCAATAAACTTAAACATTCTTGCTAATCTATTCATAAACAACAACATACAATGATTTAAATGGACGCTAGTATAATACTTGTCTTTATCCAACATATTATTATCACTCAACATATGGATACATTTCTTACATTCATTTATCAGTGTAAAATGTTTTAAGTTATCATATTCTTCTTGGGTAATAATATTGTCCAACAACAGGCTTTCAAACGGTAGACCTTCATACTGACTAATTATCTCTTTAAAATACACCAAAGAGATAGTTGAAAATTCTTCTAATTTTCTCTTTTCTTTTTCCTCAGTAATACTCTCTATATCAATCTCCTGCATTTTCTTAAAAAAATCTGAAATTTCTTTTGTTTCTTTCATAGGAATAAAAAATAATGTCTTCTTTTCTTCTCTTACTCGATATTCATCAATGTTTAATATAATATGAATATATAGCTTTCTTACTGAATCACACAATGGACTAAATATCATCTTTTTATATTTTTGTAATTTTTTTCGCTCGATTTGGGCATTTATAATTTCCAGATATAACGTAACTAATGCTGATGTAATAATTCCTGTTCCAATTCCAACAGCAATATTTCTTCTGTCCGAATCATTAATCCAACATGATGTGTATACTACTACTGCTCCACCAAATATAATTGCAATAATCGCAACATAGTTCCAATTTCTTTTTTCAAAAAAAGCCTTTATTTTCGTCATTACTGAAATTAAATTTCTTTTTATTTTCCATTTTTTTATCCACACTATATTCAGTTTCTCCATACTTCTATTAATTATGTCTTGCTTTATTATAATATCATATATCCCTATCTATTTAAAGTTTATGGTGTATATTAAATTATTACCTTACATAGAAAAAGCCAGCCACAATTATGTGACCAGCCTCTCTTCTACTTGCTCTATTTTTTGGTACGTTCTCCCTCAGATTCCATTACCTGTTGCATAGCTTTCTGTCCAGTGCGTCTTGCAACTTCTTCCTTTTTCTCATTCAGTTTTGCAAGGACAGATTCTTTTTGACGGTTCTTTTTATCTTTTGGTGCAGCATTATTCTTAAGTCCGTCAATCATATTATAATTTGCTTCCTCTGTGATTTCCGCACTTCGCAGGTATTCTCCATTCTCCATGTACTTCTGCCAGTTATCCAATTTCGGTTTATAGCCTTCTGTCTGCTCCTGCACTGGCGGATGCAGAGAATCAAGAATCTTCTGTTTTACTACATCATCAAATCCGTTGTAGGTGCTGTCTACAAGCACATTACCTTTCTGATCTAAGACTACATACGCAACATCTTTCCCATACTGCTCATGTTCCATAAGAAAATAATTTTTTCCCTCTACCAACAGGTAATCTATTACTTCCCATGTTCCGTCTTTTCCCTCTATTTCATATCCAACTGTATCTTTTGTAAGTCCACCGCTTTCTGAAGATGTGACTTTCATAAAATCAGGAATCTCTATAAAAGTGTCTTTGTTTACATAGTAAGTGGTCGTGGCACCATTATCATTAAGGATCAGCACATCACTGGTACTGACTGCATGACCTTTATAATTATGGGGCTGTTTCTTCTCCAGATCCTTTTTTATCTGCTCTGGCGTTTCTCCCGGTTTCATTGTTCCAAGATACACCTGTTCATAATTTGCCACCTGCACCGGAATCTGATCCTGTGCAAGTTCTTCATAGGTACGGAAAAGAAGATTTCTCAATTCCGGTTTCTTTTTTAACTGATAAACTGCAAACTGACTTCTACTCATTCTCCATCCACCTCCAGATCTGCTTTATAAATTTCTACCATTTTCTGCAATTCTTCATATCCCTCATCGCTAAGATAATAGAGCTTCTGAATCGTTGTAAAAATCAGCAGCTTCATATCTTCGTCCAGATAGGAAAAAATCTCATCCATTGCTTCCATTGTCTGTACCCGGTTTCCTGCATCAAAAATTGCCACTGCTATATATTCATCTTCCTCAAACCTTACTATCATAATGTTACATCTCCCTTCTTATGTGCATTGGATTTTTCTTTCGATGTATTCTGCTCCTGCTCTTTTATTTTCGCCTGACGCTCTCTGAGTGCCTGAAGAACAGATTCTTTTCTGCTCTTTGGCTGCGGAACATTTTCTTTTTGTACAGGCTTCTCCGCTATTTTCGTAAGCTCCTGCTTTTGAGCAAAATATTTTTCCACATCATCCATTGCTTTCTGTACTAATGGACTTTTCTTATAATGCTGAATCATATCCACCTCTTCCCGATCAACTTTTCCAAGTCGCATAAGGTCATACGGTCCGTCGTAATCACTTCCATCATGCAGTTCAAATCCAACACCTTTTATTCCATTCATGCGATCTGCAGGAATTGTTTCATAAATGCGTAGGGCTTCTTCCAAGGTAAGGTTCTCATGATACTCACCCATAACAGGAAATTCCATACACTCTGCAACATAAAAAGTAATCGTGGCTTCTGGCTGTTCCTGCTCTGGTTGCCTGGTAAAAACAGAGAGTGTTTCCGCATTTTCCAGACGTGAAAGCAATGATCGGGCAGTGACTACATCACTGTCTATATCCGATTCTTCCGACACCTCAATCAGCCAGTTTTTTAAACCTGCTGTATCCTTGTTCAAAATATCCTCTGTGATTTTCTCGACCTGTTCTTCCCTATTTTCAACGGTATCCTTATATCCATAAGTATCATACTCATAACTAAAATTATCCAAGTCCACTGCGAGTTTCTTGATTTCCTGCTGATCAAGATAGGCTTCTGATTCCTTTATATACTCTGCCAGAGTAATTCTTTCTTCTAAGATTGGGTTAATGTCTACTTTAATGCCTGCTATTGCCATACCATAAGAATTCAATTCGTTAAAAAAACTATCCTCCCGAATATTTCCCCGATAAGAAAGCACTACATCAAGATCAGAATCTGCACGATACAGGTCATCTCTGCTTCTGGAACCATGTACTCTCGCCCCAATCAATGTAACTTCATTTTCCAGTCCCATTTCTTCCAGAACAGCTCTTGCATGAAATAAAACTTCATATTCAATTTCTGCCCTCCCCATTCCATTCAATGCTGTTTCACATCTGCCAAGTTCCGAAGTGAATCGAACATCTCCACTGGCCAGCACTTCTTTAGAATGACTGATTACCTTATCCCGAAACTCCCTGTCATCAACTTTTACACATTCAACATCTTCCAAACCTTCATTTTTCAGGCTGGCATACATTGCTTTCTGAATAGAATCTTCTGGATTTCCACAGGCATCTCCTGAAATTTCATGAAGTTTCTGATCATAAACCAGGTATTTATAGCCTTCCTCAGTCGGTTGCACTGTTAAATACATACCAGACATTTTAAATTGTACGGTTATTCCTTCATAATTTTTTAATGCCGGTTCCCTGTCATAACCATCAAAAAAAGCCTTTGGACAATTACGTTCAAACTGTATCTTCTCCATCCTCTCTTCTTCTGCATATTCAATTTCTGCATACAGTTCTTCATAATCCATCACATTTGCACCTTCTAGGGGCAATCCTTCTTCCTCTAAAATGTTCTCCATTGCTTCTGAAATAGAAATATCCGGATTATCGTAGACACCACCATCCAGTTCCAGATAGTCCTTATCATAGAATGTATAATCATAACCATCTTCTACTGTCTGGATTGTAAAATACTTCTCTCCAATCTGGTATGCTATCTCTGTATCATGCCCTGCCAAACTGTTGCGTATATCTTTAAAAGTATTGTATATCTGCGGATTCAACCATCCTTCCACTTTCTGACAATCATAGATCAGCGTATCTATTCCATTCTTACACTGGATGAAATCAAGACTGCCTCGCAGCGGTGCCGTATTTTCAATTCCAAGAGCTTTCATTTTATGGTTTGGCAGAGAGTAATATGCTCCGAGGGCAGCTCCAAGATCCTTATATCGCTCAATCTTCATTCCACCTTTTGCTGCCAGATCTTCGATCACATAATATTGGTCAATATAATGATTTTCTGGCATTTTCAGGTCAATGCCATTATTTTCTCTGACTTTATGTATCTCGAAAAAACTGAATTTCTGTTCTTCCCCCTGCTGATTCTGTCCGGTCAATGTCGGCTCCCATGTATCCGTACTGATTGACTGCTGTTCCATGATTTTCATAACTGTTCCGTCTGCTAAGATGACTGTTGCCTGGTCTGGAATGTCCATCAGGTCATATACCGTTGCACCATTTTCTTCCAGATATTCTGAAATAGCTTCCCTGGCTCCTTCATCAAATCCATGCCAGATGTCTTCTGCCACCAGTGTTCCATTTTCCGATACGATAATATCTGCCACGTCCTGACCGTATTCCTCACTCCTCATCTGGAAGAATCGCTCCCCATGATACGTTTTCATATCCATCGCATACCAGGTGCCTGTATGTCCGTCTGCTTCATACTCTCTTGTAGTTTCAGTGATATGCTGATTTTTCACACCAAGCACCTCTTCCAGTTTCCGGGTACGGATTTCTTTTCTTGCCATATCAATAAATCCATTCAGGACTGCAGGATGGCTGCCCACAATATAGTCCCTGTTCAGATTTATTCCTCTGCTGATATTTTCCGGAATATCAATGCCATCTGCCCACCGTTTATTGCCATCAGAAAATCTTCCATCATAAGAAAGTTGCTTTAATGTGTTTGCCAGAACAAAGGCAACACGTTCTTCTCCATATTTTCCGATCACATCTATCGCAGTATCCGGGTTCAGACTCATGCCATCAAAGTTTTCTGTGATTGCCTGTTCGATTGCATTTTTACAGTCAATATTCAGTTTTCTGGAATCCAGGTAAGCATCTACATTTCTCTCCTGCATAGCCTTTTCCAAAGTTCCCATATAAACTTCCGGATATGCTTTTACCGGATTGGCATTTAACATCTCAGCTCTCTGTGCCACAAAGTCCGGCAGTTCTGTAAAACCAAAGGAATCCACATAGTATGCGGTTAATCTGCCGCCCCGGTTCATAATGATCACATCACTGACTGACATGGAATGCCCGGTAAAATCGTTTGGTCGTTCTATATTAAAACGCTCAAAAAGATTGTCCAGTGTCGTAGCATCTCTCAGTCTTTCACTGTAAACCATCTGATAGTCTTTGCCATCTACGGTAAATCCCATTTCTTTTGCCGCTTCCAGACTTAAAAATTGGTACCCTCTTTCTTCCTGTCCGCTGTTGATCTGGTAAATTCCATAGCGGTTTCCATCACTTTCTAAAAGAAGTGTTTCTTTGATTTTTGCTTTTTCTTCCGGTGTCATAACCGTTTCCTGACTTCTCCGGTAATTTTCCCATTCAAATTTCGTCACTCCGAATAACCCGTCATGCTGTAAAATATCCAGTTCCAGATTCATAACCCTCTGTGACTGTTCCTGACCACTCACTGCTCCGGTCAGCCCGTAAACTGTTACTCCCTCATGGTGCAGTTCCACTGCCCGTTCCCTGGTAAGCGGAAGCATACTTTCTGAATAAAATCCGGCTTCATGCAATTCTGATAAACCGATCATCGAATCCGGCAGACTGTCAATCTGTTCCTCCGCTTCTCCAATCAGTTTTAGTACCGCTTCCCTGTTTCCATCCAGAATAGATTCTGCAAGATTCTCTGCCAGTTTTTCCGTTGCTTCCCTGTCATCCAGTTTATAAGCAAAATTCACGATAAGGTTTCTCTGGTCATTGCTGAAAATCGTCCGTTCCTGTTCCAGACGGTTGATGGTCTGCTCCGCATACTGCATGACACTCAGTTCTTCTGTCTGCTCCACAGCAGTTACTTCCTGCTCTGGCCTTTCGATATGAAGTTCCTTGAGTTTTTCCTCAATCTGTCCGATCATATCAGCAGAAGTCTTACGGATGGTGTCCATAGAAGCACGAAGCTCTTTCATATTTTTACCGGAAGACCAGCTCGCAATATAGGAAAAGGAATACTCCGATGTATCCAGTCCAAAATGGTTGCATACCACATAGGCAACACTTTCTGCTTCCACTTCCCTTGTAAGCTGGTCTTTTACGATGCCCTCTGCTTCCATCTGGTCACGATCATGCAATACTGCATGTGCCGTTTCATGCACCGCTGTTTTCATGGTCTGTGCTTCACTCATGCCAGGCTGGACAGCGATATATTTATCGACAAGCTGATAAAAGCCTTTCGCCTCCCCATCAATCTCAATAAAACGGATGGGAACCGGGGCAACCGTTTTCAGTGCTTCCATAAAATCATGGTAGATCAGAACATCCCCCTCCAGTTCTGATACCTCAAACTCTGGAATCGGTTCTCCTGTGGTCTGACTGACATCAAATACTGTCGTAACCCGGAATCTTGTAATGACACGCTCTACTACTTCTGTTTCCGGCTGTCCATCTTCCCCGATCACAATCTCTCCTGTTTCCGGATCAGTTTTTTCAATCTCCTGTTTCTCTTTAAACGGAGCCGGGGCAATGATCTGGATGCCTTTTTCCCCTCTTTTTACCTGCCGGTTAAATTTCTTCTGCCATGCCTGATACCCCGCTACCAGTGTCGCTTCCGGTTTCTGCATGGCGATCAGCAGAGTATTATTGAAACTGTAATTATGGAACTTTGCCATTGTATTCAGATATTCGCTATACTTTTCTGATGTGAATATTTCTGCAACACCCTGTTCCAACTGCTCTGTAATCTGCTTTAATTGTTCTTCTCTGTTTGCCATAATCAAATCCTCCATAGAAAAATCCCGCCAAAGCTCTGGTCACTCTGACGGGATACCCTTTATAACTCCTGTTCATGTTTCTTTTTAGGTTTCTGCTGTGTTTCTCTTGTCTGCTCCTGCTGTTTCTGTTCTTTCAGTCTTTCCAGAACAGACGTTTTATGAACACTGTCAGCAATTCTGTCCTGTCGTTCCTCCGGCATGTTTACTTCCGGGTTTTCCCCGATTCCCTCATCTGCCAGAAGATTTTCTCCCCCTTTCTCATCCATGTTGAGCATGGCATTTAATTCTGCCAGACGTTCCATTTTTTCACTCAGTTCCGCTTCTTTCGGGAATGGCTTCTGCACCTCTTCCTGTGCGGTCTTTAACTGCTGTTGTACCGTTTCCAGATTCTGCTCGGTATCTGCCAGCTTTTTCCCGATTGCAGAGAGTGCATTATGAATTCTCTGGATATTGCCCAGAGTATCCTTTCCGAACTCAATCTTATAAGAACATTTTCCCTTAATCGTCATGGTATAAGTATTCGACAGGAAATTATATTCTGAAGAAAGTGCAAAACCATGATATTCCCCGATCTGCCCTGCTGATTTCACGGACTTCAAGCCGGATGCTGCTGAAAGTAGTGCAACTCCCGCTTCTTTTTTATCGGTATACAGCTTTCCACCGACTGTCATTGCAAAGTGGTCATTATCCTGTAAATCTATTCCTTTAACCACATCTGCATCCACACGCATACCGGCAATCTTCTCTTTTAATGCGGTAATCTGTACTGGATACCGCTTTGCAATATCCGATTCCAGACGATAGATCTGACTGGTGTGGTTTGCTTTCAGAAGTTTCAGTTTACTTACCTGCACATCCAGATCCATCTTTTCTTTGATGTATTCGTTTCCTGTTGCCAGTGCCTTGATCTCTGCATAAGATAGAGCTGTATCATCTACATCTTCACAGGCACGCACCGGGGATTTACTGGTCATGATCTGTGAAATAAACTTCTGCTTGTTTTCCAGAATCTGCCACATGTACGAATCGAACGTATTTTCCGTTACATACCGGAAGATTTTTACCTTGTCATTCTGGTTTCCCTGTCTGAGAATACGTCCCTCCTGCTGTTCCAGATCAGACGGTTTCCAGGGGCAGTCCAGATGATGCAGTGCAAGTAATCTGTCCTGGACGTTGGTACCAGCACCGAGTTTCGGAGTGGAACCCATCAGGATTCTTACCTGCCCTGCCCGCACCTTTGCAAACAGCTCCGCTTTTCTTACTTCCGTATTATATTCATGAATAAATGCGATCTCCTCTTTCGGGATTCCCCGTTCCACCAGCTTGTTTCTTACATCATCATACACGTTGAATGTTCCGTCAGTTTTCGGTGTGCTGAGGTCGCAGAAGATCAACTGGGTAGCCTGTGTATCTTTTCCGTCCTCCCATACCTGGAAAGCATTCTCCACACAGGCATTTACCTTGCTTTCCCCTGCATCCGGTAGCATATCATTCAAAAGCCTCTGGTCTAATGCACATTTTCTTCCGTCATTGGTAATCTTGAGCATGTTATCTACCCTTGGATCTACTGCACCGCCCCTGACCTGTTCTGCACGTTCCGAAAAGGCTTCCACCATTTCTTTCTGTTCCTCACTCGGCTTTAATACTTCATTGATATATTCTGCTTCCGGTACAGGAAGATTCAGCATATCTGCAGTCTGAATATCCGCAGCTTCTTTAAATATGGAAATCAGTTCTGGAAGATTAAAGAAACGGGCAAATCGTGTTTTTGCACGATAGCCCGTCCCTTCCGGTGACAATTCGATTGCCGTAACTGTTTCTCCAAAAGTTGCTGCCCACGAATCAAAATGTCCCATTCCCATATTCATTAAAGTATCATACTGGAGGTATCTCATAATGGTGTATAATTCAGTCATACTGTTTGATACAGGTGTTCCCGTTGCAAACGTGATTCCCTTTCCCCCGGTAATCTCATCCATGTACCTGCATTTCATAAACATATCTGAACTTTTCTGTGCATCGGTCTGTGAAATGCCTGCCACATTCCGCATTTTTGTGTATAAAAAAAGGTTCTTGTAAAAATGTGACTCGTCCACAAACAGCCTGTCCACGCCTAGTTGCTCAAAAGTCACTACATCATCCTTTCGTGTCTGGTCATTCAGTTTTTCCAGTTTTGCTTTCAGGGTTTTCTTTGTCTTTTCCATCTGCTTGATCGTATACTGCTGTCCCGCTTCCTCTTTTGCTGCTTCAATAGAATAGGTAATATCTGCGATCTGATCTTCCAACAATGAAATCTGCCTTTCCCTGGAAAGCGGGATTTTCTCAAACTGGCTGTGTCCGATAATGACCGCATCATAATCCCCTGTTGCGATTCTGGAACAGAACCGTTTTCTGTTTGCCGGTTCAAAGTCTTTCTTCGTTGCCACCAGAATATTTGCTCCCGGATATAAGCGTAAAAAATCGCTTCCCCACTGTTCCAGCAAATGGTTCGGAACCACATAAAGACTCTTTTGTGCCAGTCCCAGACGCTTGCTCTCCATACCGGCTGCGATCATCTGGAACGTCTTGCCTGCACCTACACAGTGTGCAAGCAGGGTATTATTTCCATAAAGGATATGTGCCACCGCATTTTTCTGATGCTCCATCAGCTTAATTTCCGGATTCATTCCGACAAACTGAATGTGACTGCCATCATATTCCCTTGGCCGGATGCTGTTAAACCGTTCATTATAAATTTTGCAGAGTGTTTCCCGTCGGCTCATATCCTTAAAAATCCACTCTTTAAACTCTTCCCGGATCAGTTCCTGCTTCTGCTGTGCCAGGGTGGTTTCTTTCCGGTTCAGTACCCGGTGTTCCCCATCCGCATCATGTATTGTGTCATAGATTTTTGTGTCACGCAGATTCAGTGCATCCTCCAACAGCCTGTAAGCATTTGCCCTTTGTGTTCCGTAAGTTGCGGTGGAAAGCGGGTTATTGCTGCTGTCCACGTTCTTTCCTTTTACGTTCCATTGTCCGGTCACTTCTGCATACTGTACTTTGATACGCTCATAATTGATATGCTGTCGTGGTGTATGGAATGTTTCTGCCATGAACTCTGTAATATAGTCCGGCGAAATCCATGTTGCACCAAGCCTTGCTTCAATCTCGGAAGCGTCCAGATCTTTCGGCTGTACCCGTTCCAGTGCCTGTACATTGACCATATATTCCGGGTGGTTCTCTGCAAACTGCTTTGCAATGTTCAGCTTCTCCCTGACATTCCCGGAAAGATACTCGTCGGATGGCTCCCATTTATCCGTAAGCGGATTCTTGAAGATAACACCTGTAAGCTCCTCTGTGACCTCCTCCTCTGTTTTTCCGGTAAGCTCCATCATATAAGGAATATCCACTTTTGCCTTTTCCCCGATAGATACCGCCAGTGCCTCACTTGCAGTATCTACCGATGTTACCGGCTCTGCCCTGCGGATCGTCCTTTTCGTAAATATGTCTGCTTTCCGCTTCAACTCGCCCTTTTCGTCCAAAAATTCAAGGGAAGTCAAAAGGCAATAGCTGCTGTCCATGCTGAACGCTCTTTTATTCGCATTGCTGCTGAGTAGTCCATATTTTGCAGTAAAGCTGTCATAAACCTGATTCAATTCAGCCTGTAAGCTGGCAACCTCTTCATCACTGCATTCTTCCAACTGCCGTTCCAGAAGCCTGTTTGTTGCATCCCGGATGGCAACCATGCCTCTGACACGTTCGCCTGTCACAACGGGAAGTTCCATCTTATTCATAACAGAATTTTCCCTGTAATAAATATCCTCTCCGACAAGTGCAAAGCTGAAGTTCTTAATGTTCGGATCTGCCGGTATGGATACCACCTGTTCTTCCAGTTCCGTATCCAAAATCTCCTGCTCTGTGATAGTTCCCTGGATATACTTTACCGCTTCTTTTATCTGCTCTGCCAGATCTGCTCCCTCTTTTGCCTTTACTGTTACTTCCTGTTTTCCGTACTGGGTACTTTCTGTTGTGAAATCCCCAAGCACCATTTCCGGGTGGTCAGCAAAATAAGAATTGACCGTATAGCCTTCTGATGTGGTTTTTAACTGTACCCAGTCTGGCTCTGTGATCGCAGCCCTGTCCCTTTTCTGGAAAAACAGAATATCCGCAACCACACTGGTATTGGCATTTCTCTGGAAAGCATTGTTCGGTAAGCGGATTGCCCCAAGCAGGTCTGCCCGGTTTGCAAAATACTGTCGGACTTCCGGATTCTGTTTATCCATTGTACCGCTTGATGTGACAACTGCCACCACTCCTCCCGGACGTACCAGGTCTAAGGATTTTGCGATAAAATAATCATGGATCATAAAATGGTATCTGTCATACTTGCGGTCACTGACCTGATATGCCCCAAACGGTACATTTCCAATCACACAGTCAAAAAAGCTGTCCGGGTAACTGGTTTCCTCAAATCCCTGTACTGCAATCCTGTTCTTCTGGTAAAGCTGTTTCGCAATCTGCCCGGAAACCGGATCAAGCTCCACGCCATACATATTTGCAGCACTCATGCTTTCCGGTAAAAGTCCCATAAAGTTACCAACTCCACAGGATGGTTCCAGGATATTTCCCTGTTTCAGTCCCATATTTCCAAGTGCTTCATACATAGCCTTGATAACTGTCGGAGAAGTATAAAAGGCATTCAGCGTTGATGCCCTTGCTGCACTGTATTCTTCTGGCGTGAGGACTCCTTTTAACTGCGTGTATTCCTCTGCCCAGGCACTGTTTCTTTCTTCAAAAGCCTGGGGAATACCGCCCCATCCAACATATCTCGACAACACTTCCTGTTCTTCCGATGTTGCTAATCTCTGATCCTGTTCCAGTTCTTTCAGCAGCCGGATAGCTTCCATATTTGCTTTAAACTTTGCCTTCGGACCGCCAGCACCAAGGTTATCGTCCGTAATATGGAAATTATGAGGTTCCTGTTCCTGCACCTGTTCATTCTGCAGATATGGTAAAAATTCTCCCTCATAGCCAAACAGTTCGTTCTCCCCTGGAATATAATTTCGTCCTGTTTCCATACACCGGAAAATATCAGCTTTTGATGAACCACTCGCTTCGTAGAATCCTGCATAGGAATATAAAATATCTTCTTCTCGCTCGTAGGTAGTCAAGTGCAATTCTGTATTTCCTCTTGTCTGGTTTACCAGTTCTTTCCCTTCCAGACCTTGCGGAAGAATCCCCACTGCTTCAAAATGATACCCCTGATATTCAAATACATTCTCGTCCCACTGTTCCTGTACAACTACATCTTCTGGCTCAGATTCTGGTTCCCCTTTTTGTACCTCCTCCATTTCTGCAGACGATTCTTCCACTTCTGGTTCTTCTGTATTTTCTTCTGGTTCGGAGGCACTCACAATATCAAATAAAGACATCTGGTATCCATCTAAGCCATCTGCCTGATCTGGTACTTCCTGTGCTGGGAAAATCGTATAGCTGCCTTCCACATACTGATGTACTTCCGTCAATAGCTGTAATTTCTTCTCATAAGTTTCATTCACTGATTCAAAATCCAATGGCAGCATTGCCAGTGCATCGTCCATCGCCTGTAACAATTTCTGCGACTGCCCCGAATCATTCAGCATAACAGGAAGTTCTTTTCTTGCTTCTTCATTAAAGAAATCCTGCTTGAACGGACGCTCGATTTCTTCTGGCAGCCTTGCATAAAAACTGATCACTTTTCCTGCAATCCGTTCCCTCTCATATTCCGGCATACGGGAATAATCTGCGGAACGTAAGAACTGCTGGTTATCAATCAGATAGCCGATTCTTTTTGCAACTTTTGCCCAGGGCAGCAACACCGAAGTATCTGGATTCCCATAGTCCCCTCTCTCCAGCTTCAAACCTTTCCCATCATAATCTGCATGTGAATTGTCTGCTCCACATAAAGCATGGCTCTGACCGCCTATCCCATATTTTTCCTTGATAAAATCTGTCCTTGCCTTATCATCTCCATTCAGAAGATAAAAAGAATAGGTAGAAAGCCTTCCATCCGAATACGGACCGCCACCGGCAAGAAAAGCATCTATTTCATCTTGAGTAATAAATACCTTATGTTCCTGCCATGCGAATTCATCTCTGGCATTGTATGGAATTACTTCTGCTGCAAATTTCTGAAACTGACCGGATATTCTGATTGGATTATAGGTGCGGAACCGCATAATGCTTTTATCTTCCTCATAAGCCATTGCCAGTCCTTCCAGACGCTCGTTCAGATCTGCCAGCCACTCCGGCTCTGTTAGTTTCTCTTCCAGATAATCAGTAATTTCCGGATAAATACTGTGAAGATGTGGTAAATCCTCTTCATCAAAGACAAGTTCTGCTACACCCTCTGCCATATCCGCTTTCATATAGGCAAGTGCCTGGGCATGTTCCTTTATCGCATTCTCCCTTGCAACATCAAGTACAGACTGTGGTGCATACTCGCCTTGCTTCAAAAGCTGATGGATACGACCACTCACATCTTCCCAGGATAAAAACGCCTTATCCAGAATCTGATCGGTAACCGTATGCCCTACTGCAATCTGCAATCCCGTTTCGTCAAACCAGACAGAATATTCCATGCCATTGATTTCAAAGCCCTTTCCACCAGTCCCATACTCCCGCTTCACAAACTCTGTATATTCTTCCGGTGTCTGTTCACTCATAAAATTATAGATAATACGAAGCTGGCTCTTGCTTCGGTTTCCTCCGGTTCTTAAAACCTCATCGACCACCTCACTTGGAATGGCAATCTCCCCGGCATAGAGGGCAGCTATTCTGTTTTCGATTTCTCTTTTCTGTTCATTTACAGATGGAAGTTCGGGCAAAGATAAAGCAGAGGCAATTTCTTCCTCTGCTTTACTTAACTGATCTTCACTTGTGTCTTCAATTAGCTGTACACCAATTCCGTCAAGATGCTCTCTTCCGCTGTTGCCGTCAGACTGTTCATATGTGCTGTCCACGCCATCGGGTTCTCCTCTTTCGATGGTGCCGGATTCTTCTCCAACAGTTTCGCCATCTGTACTTCCAATCTCTTCTGTGCTGTTTTCTCGATCTCTTCCAGATGGCTGTTCAGTTTCCCGGTCAGTAACAGGCTCTGATACAGGCTGTTCTTGTGTTCCTTCAGAAATGTCCTCCGCAGCATTCCGTATTTCCCAATCTGTACCTCTGTCTCCTGGATTGTCAGATTCGGAAACAGATAATCCCCTTTGCGATGATATGTCAGTCCCATGCTCATTTCCTCCTTCATCTTCCTGTGAATATTCGTTTTCTATGATTCTGTTGTTGTTTTCTTCACTTTCACGAATTAACGTGTTAAATTTATTATAATTCCTTTCCTCAGAATTTTCAATACCCTTTTTCATTTCTTCTAATGAAATACGGTGTACAAATCTTCCAATATCCACTAGCACAGACTCACTGGCCATGCTCGTCGCATTTCCAATAAATGTCAGCACTGATAAACTGTTATAGTCTGTGATATGTACGAAGTCCATTTCTTCCTGCCGTTCCAACGGATCAAGTCCGCATCTGGAAGCCAGCGTATAATAAATGCTGTCTGTCAACAGACTGCGAAATTCACTGCGTATGGTATCTTCTTCCAGCTCCTCCAGGTACGTTCCTTCCATCACATATGTCAAGCCATCCAGGTATTCATCCAGATTTTCTTCTACCATATACTTTGCTGTTGCCATCAGTGCATCAGAAAGACTTCCTGTATCTTTAGCTTCCAGTCCATAAACTTCTTCTAAATGGTTTAATAACTCCTCCTGTTGCTTCTCCTGCAACCGCCACAGGTAAGGGGTTCTTCCACCTTTTACCTTATGAGTATCCTGAATATCAAATACATATCGGAGTCTTGTTTTCTGCATGGTTTCATCCAAAAGAGCAATTCCCTTTGCTCCTCGGTTTACCCACCGCAGCATTTTTTCATTCCATAATTCCAGCGAAGCACAGGCAGTTGCTTTTGGACGCTGCGCGTGGATCAAAAGCTGATCCATAAATGGATACCGATACAGTCTGGCTGCAGTATCCAGATAATTCATCCAGTCCCTTGGTGAACTGCTGATACGGGTTGCATGATACTCCGCAAGTCCCCGTATCTCATCTAAATGAGCCATAACTCATTCCTCCTTCCGTCTGTGCCTTATTTCTTCTTTTTAGGAAATTCCAGACTGAATCTGGCTTTTCCATCTTCTAACCCTAATACCAGATCGGCATCAAATTTGCTGTCTTTTTTCTTGGAATACAGTCCTTTCACATGGGTACGTCCATTTTTCAGAAGCTCCACCGCCATCTTTTTATCCATCGACTTTTTCATACTTTCCAGAAAGCGGTTCGACTTCCACAGAGCAAACTGACAGCTTCTGTCAGAGCAGTAATAATTGGTCTTACCCTCATATACATCAGAACCGCATACCGGGCATTTCCCGATTACTTCCTTTGCAATCTGAAAACGGTTCCGTTCTTCTTCCGAAATTGCCCTGCACATAGAAAGAATCTCATTAATCATGGATACAATCCCATTCATAAATTCATCTTCCTGGATTTCCCCCTTTTCCATCATCAGAAGCTGATTCTCCCATTCTGCTGTCAGGCCTGCAGATTTCAGATTCTCCGGCATTACATGAATCAGCTCACATCCTGCTACGGTAGGAAGAATCTGTTTTCCTTTACGTTCTGCATAACCGGAAGATACCAGCTTCTCAATGATATTCGCTCTGGTTGCCGGTGTCCCAAGTCCTTTTTTCTCTGTTTCAGAATCAAATTCCTTATTCCCCGCTGTTTCCATCGCAGCAAGCAGGGTATCTTCGGTAAACATCTTCGGCGGGGAAGTATAATGTGTACTCTTCTCTGCCTTCACAGAGGCAAGAGTCATTCCTTCCTCATATCCTTCTGGAAGTTCTGTCTTATGATCCGGTTCGTCAGGTTTCTTATCCTTTACACAGTATTTCCGAAAGGCTTCTTCCACTTCTTTGAAGCCCATCTGTACAGGCAGCTTTCCCTTTGCAGTAAATTCATGTTCTTTGCACTGTACGGAAATTTCTGTCTGCTCATAAAGGTACTCTTCCCCTGTTGCCTGAACAAGCTGCTGTCCGATCAGCATCAGCAGATTTTTCTTTCCACTGGAAAGTCCTCCCATGCCTTTTTCCATTGCTTCTTTTGTCGGCAGTATTGCATGATGATCAGATACCTTTGCATTATTAACCACACGATCTATGTTACCTCTAGTCTGTCCAGATTCCAGAAACGGAAGAAAATCTGTCATGCCTTCGGCAAGCATTTTTACCGTTTCTTTCATATCTTCGGTTACATACTGACTGTCTGTTCTCGGATAGGTAACCATCTTTTCTTCGTACAGCTCCTGCAGCATATCCAATGTCTTCTGGGCAGTGTATCCAAAAAAACGATTTGCTTCCCTCTGCAGACCGGTCAGATCATAAAGTTTTGGTGGGAAAGTCTTTTTCTGCTCTCTTTTTACCCTTGTGACCAGTGCTTCTGTCCCATCACAAAGTTTTCTTAATTCTTCCGCTTCCATTTCTAACGGGATACTCTCTGATGTTACCATAAGTTTCCCATCTGACAGAGAAACCTTATAATAGGCTTCTTTCTTGAAATGCTCGATCTTCTCTTTTCTTTCCGTCAGCATGGCAAGCGTCGGTGTCTGTACCCTGCCAACTACCAAACGCTTAAAATATCTGGTTGTGTAGGCTCTCGTTGCGTTCATTCCAATCAACCAATCCGCCTGTGCCCTGCATACCGCAGCATTACAAAGCCCTGCATATTCTCTCCCGTCAGTTAGGGACTGAAATCCTTTCTGAATGGCTTCATCTTCCATTGAACTGATCCACAGACGCTTCACTGGTTTCTGACAGCCTGCCAAATCATAAACTCTTTTAAAAATCAGTTCTCCTTCTCTTCCGGCATCACAGCCATTGACCAGATATGCTACATCTGCCCGGTTCATTAAGCCGCATAGCACATCAAACTGCTTCTTTTTATCTTCTGATACCTGAACTCTCCATACTTCCGGAATGATCGGCAAATCCTCAAACTGCCATTTTGCATATTTTTCATTATAAATTTCCGGTGGTGCATATTCTGCCAGGTGTCCCAGACACCAACTGACAATGCAACTGTTCCCCTCCAGATACCCGTCCTTTCTCTGATAAGCAGATAAATTTTTTGCAAGGCTTTGTGCCACGCTCGGTTTCTCTGCAATCACTAAAAATTTCGCCATGTTTTCCTCCTGTTCCTGTCAAAAAGGCAGTCCATAAAGAACTGCCCTTTCTCCATACCTTATGCTTTTTTGTTATTTCTGCTGATCTTCCGCATTTTCTTCATCTTCATTGATGTAACTGTCATCAGCAAATTCCAGGCCTTCCTCTACAATACCGTCCTCTTTTTTCTTTCGGAATTTACTTAAAGCAAAAGCAGCTAAACCACCGAATACCAGTACAATGCCGCCGCCCAGGATCGCAGAACCAAACATTTTATTACCACCGGATTCTGGATTCACTTCTGTTTCTGGCTGTACGGTAGTTTCTGGTTCTGGTGCTGCAGTCGTTTCCGGAAGAACAACTGCTGATTCCTCTTTTTTCTCGGTTTCCTCGTTTTCGTCTAAGAACTCTGCCAGATCATTTTCATCTACCAGTGACATCATGTACACGTTCTCGGAAGTACCGGAACGGTCAATGACCATATAAAAGGTATTTCCATTCTTTGTCTGTACAGTCAGAAACTGCTTGGAACTGTCATTCTCCTTATCATCCACAAGCTGTCCGTTTCCCGGTGTGGAAAACGGTGTTTCCTCTGTGGTAGGCTGCTCTGCCGGCTGTTCTTCTATCACCTGTTCCACTGCTTCTGTCTGCTCTGCATTTTCATTTGCCTGTGCAAATGCAGTCACACTGGCAGAACCCATCAGTATTGTTGACGACAACATAATCATCAAAATTTTTTTCATTACTTTATTCTTCATCTTCCAAATCCTCTCTTTCTTCTATCAGTCCGGTTAACATTTCGCTATCCATATTTTCTTCTTTCTTTATACCTGTTTCAGAACTATCCATAGAAAGATTGCCCTCTTCATCAAACTGCATGGTAACTGTTCCGTTCTGAATTCCATCCAGAAAAGTCAGCATCTTTCGGCTATCCATTTTCATGGAACGGATTGCCTTAATGATTTCTGCATCTTCCATCTGCTTTTTCTGGATTCTCAGTTGCCTTACATGCTCCTGCAATTCCAGAATCTTGTTTTCAGTTTTCTGAATATCATCCAGAACCTTTTTTAATCGCA
>ULVD01056038.1_pt1 | contig 22773 bp, 15 predicted proteins | sample 1959101 | NCBI WGS metagenome assembly ULVD01 (sample SAMEA4835777, study PRJEB28245) | human gut metagenome | biome: gut microbiome; material: fecal sample | place: Denmark | collected 2008
CGGTGTTTGTTCCGCACAGCAGTTTCGGCGACGTGTGCGACGTCGGAGAGTTGTATTTCGGTCAGCGCACCGAAGGCGGTTTTTCGGGGCTTACCAACTTTCTCAACACGACGGCGCAGGCAATCGGACTGTTTATCGCGCCGCTTATCGTCGGTTTTGCCGGGTACGAACAGACAACCTACGCTTCCCTTGCGGAACTTCCGTCGGACGTTGCGGCAACACTTACGTCGGGCACATGGTCGGACGGTGTAAAGCCATGGGTAATCGTCGATCGTTTCAGGTACGTTATGTACGGCGACATGGTGCAAATTCAGCCTATAAGCCAGCCCGAAGGCGCACAAATCGGCATACTGATTACATTTACCGTAGTACCTATTGTCGTACTTGTCATCGGCATGATTATCGCTTCTCGTTTCAAACTTACGCGTGAGTTGCAGCAACGTATAGTGGAATGCAACCGTACCGCAGACAAGACTACCGAAGAATACAAAAAGACTCGCGAAGAGTTGCTTTCTCAGTTGTAAAATGGTAAAAATTTTTCCTCTCTATTCCGGAAGCGGTGGCAACTGCACGCTTGTGCAGTCCGACAACGCCAATTTGCTTGTTGACGTTGGTCTCGGCTGTCGCGCGACGCTTTCGGCACTTAAAATGTACAATCTGTCACTCAGCGACATTACGGCAATTGTAGTCACGCATGAGCACAGCGACCACATCGGCGGCATTTCCTCTTTTGTTTCCCATTCGCCGGTACCCGTCTACGCACCCAAGGCAATCGCCAACCTTGTGGCAAAGCGCGCCACCTGTTGCGACGTGTCGGGCATCGCCGACGCGACGGAAATTGCCGACCTGCGAATAGACAGGTACGAGTGCAGTCACGATGCGACGGCATGTTACGGCTACCGTTTCAGCGACGGAACAAACTCTGTCGCGACGGTCACCGATACGGGCTGTGTGACGACGGGACTTGTCGACTTTCTTGCCCCTTGCGACAGGATACAACTGGAAAGCAATCATGACGTGGACATGCTGAAAAGCGGTCCGTACCCCTATCCCCTCAAACGGCGCATATTGTCCGACTTCGGACATTTGTCCAACGCCCAGGCAACGCAGGTATTGTCCGACCTTGTCGGCAGCAACGTAAAAAGCGTAATTCTCGCCCATTTGTCCGAACACAACAACACGGCGGAACTGGCGTTTAACAACGTTGTAAACATGTACGCGGACAAGGGACTTGTCGAAGGACGCGACATAAGCGTGTATGTTGCCAAGCAACACGACAACACGGTGATAAAATGAACGACAAACATGCGGCGGCCTCGCCCGAACGCGACGAGTCGCAACAACTTAACAAAAACGACGCCTTTATGTGCTTCGGTATTACCGCGCTTGTGTACGTCGCTTTGTCTGCGGTGTTCGGCTCGGTGCAGAATACTGTCGAAAAGGGCAGCGCGGTGTGGTGGATTTGCCTTGTAGTGACAAGCCTCGGGTTGGGCGCGTGTGCCGCCGTGTACCTGCGTTGCACCCACCGAAACCCGTGGAAGCAGGCTGCGCTCGACGTTGCGCCGAACCCACTGCATACGGTGTTTGCCTGCGTGTGCGTGCTGGGGCTGATGTGTTTCATGGCACCCCTTACCAATTGGATTTACGACCTTATGGAAAAGGCAGGTTTGCCCCGTCCGTCGGTGGATTTACCCCGCCAACTCGTGCCGCTTCTTCTTACGGCAACCTTCGTGCCTGCCGTTTGCGAAGAACTTGTCTTTCGCGGCGTGGTGGCGCAGGGGCTTATTCGCGGCATGCGCAACAAAACCCTTGCCGTAGTTGTTTCGGGCGCGCTGTTTTCACTGTTTCATGCAAATCCGGCGCAGACTCTTCACCAGTTTGCCGTCGGGTGCCTGCTGTCGGTACTGCTTATTCGCGGCGGCAGTTTGTGGAGTTGCGTAATCGTCCACTTTGTCAACAATCTGGCGGCGGTAGTGTGCGAGTTTGTGTTGCCCGAAGCAGTGTTTACAAGTTGGATTACCTGTCTTGTCGGCGGCGTGGTGGCAATCGGAAGTTTTGTCGCATATATTTTGCTTGTAAAGCCTGCGCCGCATGCCTTTGACCCTGGCGAGCGACAGACAACGCCTTTTGCGCCCGTGCCGACGATGTTGTTTGCGTTGTCAGTTGTCGTGTTTGTTGTATTGTGGGTGGTGGCATTATGAAATACAAACTTGTCGTAGTTGGTAAAATCAAGGAAGAATACTACCGCGAAGCAATTGCGGAATATGTCAAGCGTATAAGCCGCTTTGCCTCCGTCGAAGTGACGGAAGTTGCCGAGTGTCTGTTCAAGGGCGAGCCTAACGTCAAGGAAATCGACAAAATTTTACTTACCGAAGGGCGCAATATTCTTGCAAAGTGCGAGGGCTACGTGGTACTTCTCGATACGCAGGGCAAACAACTTAGCAGCGTGGAGTTTGCCGAAACGCTGGAAAAAGCCAAACAGACCTGCGCGACATTTACATTTGTCATCGGCGGCAGTTACGGCTTGTCCGACGAAGTGCGTGCCCGTGCCGACCTTCGCGTAAGTTTCGGCAAGATTACCCTTCCGCATCAACTTTGCCGCGTGGTGCTTGCCGAGCAACTGTACAGGGCGTGCGCCATAAACAACAACATCGCCTATCACAAATGACGGTAATTTAACCCTGTTGACAAATCCGTCGATTGTGGTACAATTTAACTACTAATTACACCAAGGCGTTTGTCCGATTTGCCGCTTGCGGCGGCGTTCGGAACGGCGCAACCCCGTGGAAAAATCAGACTATGGAAATTTTTACACCAAATCAGTTGTGGGCAGACTTCGACCCCGCAACGGAACAACTTGACAGCGACGTGTTTGCCGTCCGCGATTACGACGGCGTAGAGGTCAAAAAACTGTACTTCAACGGTACGGTTTTTCCAAACGGTCACAAGACGCGCGTACTGGGCGTGGTTTGTCGTCCGTCGGAAGGCGACGCTACCAAAGGCGTGCTTGTCGTGGGCGACTACCGCAAACCCGTATGCGTCGACGACCTCGTGGCGCTTGCCAAAAACGGCTTTGTGGTAATGTCGGTGGACTACGCAGGGCGCGGTAATCTCGGCACAATCTACCCCGAAGAGCAGGACTATCTCAACGCAGACGTTGCGGAAAGCCTGTACTACGTGGGCAACAGCGTCAAGGATAACAAAATTTACGAATACGTCAAAAATACCCGTCGCGCAATCGGCTACATGCTGGCAGAAGAAGGCGTTGACGAATTGTCTGTCGTCGGCGTGGAAAGCGGATCTTATATCGGCACAATAGTGCTTGGCACCGACACCCGCATTTCGCGAGGGACGGTGGTGTTCGGACCGCTGTACGCGACCTACCCTCTAAACGAAGCCGACAATGCCGAACTGTCCGAACGCCTTGCCGAAGAGGACGTTGCGCGTGCCTGGACGATGGGACTTGCTCCGCAAAGTTACCTTATGCAGATAAGCGCGCCGCTGTACGTGGTAATTTCCGCCAACAGCGCAAACGTGGATATAGTGGAAGCAGGCAAAATGTACTATCGCGTAAATGACGACAGCCGCCTGCTGATACTGCCTACGACTCTGGATTACCTGCCGCAAAAGTACATCGACAGCGTGGTTGACTGGCTTAAAGGCGAAACGGTGGAGGAGGACTTCGACCTTACGTCATTTGAGGAAAACGGCAGTTACGGCTTGAAACTTGCGACAAAAAGCAGTGTGGAAAATACCTCCGTCTGGTACTGCGTCAATCCGTCGCACCCTGCGCGCTACTGGACAAAGGCAGACCTTACACCATGCGATGACGGTTTTACTGCGGCAATCGACGTGTACGAAAAGGATTGCGAAGTTGCTGCGTTTTGTCTGATTGACGGCAAAGTTGCCGTTTCGTCCGCGCTGACGGAAGTGAAAGTGCACAACGCTGCAAATGTCAGGTTGCCCGGCAATGTCGTATTCAGCGGTGCCGGCGGACAAAGCCTTATTCCTGTCAGGGAACAGAGCGGTTGGTGGGGACAAAACATCGACGCACGCCTTGCAAAGGGATTTCTGGGCATTGTAGGCATGGAAGGCGACGGTTTTGCCACATTCGGCATATGTGACCCGTCGGTCAAACGTTCGCAATCTTTTACCGTAAGTTTCGACGTGTGTACCGACGTAAGACAAAAACTTAAAATTTACGTGGTGTGCGGCTACGGTCGTGACAACATGACTTATGTCTGCACGGCAAAACTTATCGGCGATGGCAAGTGGCAACGGGTGACTGTCGAAAACGCCGATTTCCACCGCGTGGACGACAGCCGTCCCATGACCGACGAGGATCGTCCCGACTGCCTGGAAATTTTTTCCGAAAGCAAAGTGATTGTAAACAACATCATTGTTGTGTAGTTTATTTGCGCCTTTTAAGGACATAATTAAAGGCGTGATGTTTATGTCGCCGCATAGGGCAAAGACAATTGACTGTGCTGGCGGTGACGACAAACGGAAATTTGTATGACAAACGACGACAAAAATCTGACAAACGACAATACAAACGTGCCTCAAACCGGCGTTGAAGGGCAACAAGCGTCACTTTCGGACAGCGAAAGCGGTGCGTTTGGTGCTGCCCTGCAACAGACGGAAACAACTGCCGACGGCAATGAAGTAACTGCCGGACAAACATTTGCGGACGAAAGTTTTGCAGCCATGCAATGCGTTGACGACGGCGATACGGACGCTGTTTTGCAAAAAAGCGGCAACACTGACGACGCAGAATCGGACGTTCGCGCCGCGCGCCGCAAAAAGGCAGACAAGGTTGTCAACATAGTTCTCATCGTGGCGATCGTACTGCTTGTATTGGCAAACCTGCTTCGTTTCTTTGTGTGGACGGACGTTACCATTCTGCAAAACAGCATGCAGCCTACCTACGACCCCAACGACAAAGTACTTGTCGCAAAACTCAGACAGGTTGACACTTCGGACGTCGTTGTGGTGTACAAATATGACGTGGACAAGTTTAAGGCGTACTTTGCGCCCGCTACGGAAAAGGGTGACGGCGGCAAGTACGAACTGTTGATTAAGCGTGCCGTGGCGGTTGCCGGCGACAGCGTGTGGACAACGGAAGTCGCCACCGGTAAAGGTACTCGCTACGCCTTTGCGATACGCAAAAACGGGCATACGTATTACGAATTTTACGTATTTGACAGCGACCCGGGAGCCGATGTTTACTGCAATTGCGAGGGACTGTCCTCGGGCAGATATGTACTGTGCGAAAGCCTTGACCGGGCAAAAAGTTTGTACGGCGAGCACGTACTTCAAATTACTACCGACAAGACGGGCATGCTTGGCAAATATACAGAAGCTAGTCCTCTGACACTTGCCGACAATCAGTTGCTGCTGCTTGGCGACAACCGCGACAGAAGCAATGACAGCCGGGACATGGGACTGTCCAATTACGGGCGGATTCTCGGCGTTGTGGTAAGGCAAACTTACGACGAGTGATTGACAGTAGTAAACTAATATGATACAATACTTTCACAACCCTATCGAGAGTGACCGAGAGACGGACTCGTTGACGTCACAGCAACCTAAAAAGTTGTTAGGTGCTAATTTCCGCAAGCCGACCGAAATCTACAATCGGTGCGACTTGGAAGATGGGACGGCGAAAGGCTAATTTTGCGCGGTCTTGTCCCGTTCGGGGCAGGGCTTTTTTTTGTCCGAAGCGGGTTTTTGGACGGCAAAAGGTACCGATACGCCTTCGATGGTTGAAAAGGAGAACAAATGAAACCAAGTAAACACAGGTATTTCACGTCCGAAAGCGTAACCGAAGGACATCCCGACAAAATGTGCGACCAGATTTCCGACGCGATTCTGGACGCAATTCTTGCCAAAGATCCCGACGCGCGCGTCGCATGCGAAACGGTGGTGTGCACGGGTACGGTTTTTGTAATGGGACAGATTACGACTACCGCCGTCGTCGATTACGCGCAGATTGTACGCGACACGGTGCGCAACATCGGTTACACGCGTGCCAAGTTCGGCTTCGACGCGGACAGTTGCGGAGTAATCATTTCGCTGGACAAGCAGTCGCCTGACATCGCTCTCGGCGTTGACAAATCCGACGAGTATCGCGACCGCGGCGAAATACTGGATATGTACGGCGCGGGCGACCAGGGCATGATGTTCGGCTACGCTTGCGACGAAACGCCCGAATATATGCCCATGGCAATTACGCTTGCGCAACGTATCAGCCGCCGTCTTGCCGACGTGCGCAAAAACGGCGAAATTACCTACCTTCGTCCCGACGGAAAGTGTCAGGTGACGGTGGAATACGACGAAAACGATCGCCCTGTGCGCGTGGATACAATCGTACTCAGCACCCAACACGGTCCGGACGTCACGGCGGAACAGATTGCTTCGGACATGATCGAGCACGTAATCCGCAAGGTCGTCCCCATGGAACTGCTGGACGAGGACACCAAGTACTACATCAACCCGACGGGGCGTTTCGAAATCGGCGGACCCGCTGCGGACAGCGGACTGACGGGGCGCAAAATCATCGTGGATACCTACGGCGGTTACTGTGCGCACGGCGGCGGCGCATTCAGCGGAAAGGATCCCACCAAGGTGGACCGTTCGGCGGCGTACATGGCGCGTTACATTTGCAAAAACATCGTTGCGGCAGGCCTGGCGGAACGTATTCAACTGCAGGTTTCCTACGCAATCGGTCGCAGTAAACCCGTATCGATAGACGTCAACACCTACGGCACCGGAAAGGTGAGTGACGGCGCATTGTCGGAAATCATTGCGGAAGAATTTGACCTTCGTCCGCGCGCGATTATTGGCAAGTTCGACCTTCAACGTCCCATTTACCTTGCAACGGCAAGTTACGGTCATTTTGGTCGCGAAGGTTTCCCGTGGGAACAACTGGACAAGGTGGAAGAGTTGCAAAAATACTTGCACGTATAAACTTTTTGACGACAAAAATGTCTGCGCTCAGGGTGACAGTTTTGTTTAAGTGCAGACAAAATATCTGTTTGAAAAATTGTGACAGGTTGCGGATTTCCGATATTTTACATCTGACTTTCCGCATTTCCCGTAGACAACGAAAATGAGGTTTGCAAACTTCCGATGTTTTGCGTATTCGGTTGTTTGCAACATTGCAATCTTGTAAGCCGTTGCTTCCGGCAAAACGGCTTGGCAAACAACAATCGGCGAGGTGTCGCATGGCAGACAACAACGTGACGGTTAAGGGTACCGTTGCTTCGGTCGTTTTTCGCAACGACGAAACGGGCTACACGGTGCTTGTATTGGAATTGGTCGACGGAGGTAAGGTTACCTGTGTCGGCTCTTTTGCCAACCTTTCCGTAGGCGCGGTGCTGTCCGTCAGCGGTCACAAAGTCAACCACCGCCAGTACGGGGAACAAATCGTCGCGGACAACTACACGATGTGCAACCCGACAAGCGAGGAAGGCATTGTCAGGTACCTCAGCAGCGGTCTTATCAAGGGCGTCGGCGCGGTCACTGCGCAAAACATCTACGATATGTTCGGCGACGACACATTCGGCGTAATCGAGAATAATCCAATGTTGTTGTCGCGCGTCAGGGGCATTTCCAAAAAGAAAGCAATGGAAATTGCCAACGCCGTGTCGGAACTGAAGTGCATGCAGGAACAGATTATGTTTTTGCAGGGCTACGGAATGACGGTCAACCTCGCGATGAAAATCTACAACAACTACGGCGCGGACACCAAACGGCTGGTGCTTGCCAACCCCTACCGCCTTGTGGACGACATCGACGGTATCGGCTTCCTTACCGCCGACAAAATCGCCGTCAGCATGGGTGTCGATCCGCAAAGCGAGTTTCGTCTACGCGCGGCAATCATTTACACTCTTCGCGACGCGGCGGAAAAGGACGGCAACACCTATCTGCTGTTCGACGCGCTTATGGAAAACTGTTCCAGGTTGCTGTCCGTCGACCTTACTCAATACGGGCAACTTGTTGAAGATACGGTTACCAAACTGGTGCTGGAACCGTCCGTCAAGGTGTTTGAAGTGGAAGGTCGCCGCTGCGTGTCCTTCATTCGCTACTACAAACTGGAAAGCGGCATAGCAAGCAAACTTGTCGCGCTCAATCACGACGTCAAGCGCATTTCCGTTGACGCCGACAGCCTTATCGAACAATTCGGCACGGTAAACAAAATCAAATTTCACGAAAGTCAGTCGGGCGCGGTCAAGGCTGCGCTGGTCAACGGCGTTACGGTGATTACGGGCGGCCCCGGTACGGGCAAAACCACGATAATCAAGTGTATCGGACAGATTTTGTCCGGGCAGGGACTGCGCGTGTTTTTCTGTGCGCCGACGGGCAGGGCAAGCAAGCGTATCACGCAAAGCACGGGTTTCGACGCAAAGACAATTCACCGCATGCTGGGCTTCGAAATGCACGACGACAAGCCGGCGTTCAAGTACAATTACCACAACCAACTGCCCTGCGACGCCGTCGTGGTGGACGAAGCGTCGATGGTGGACGTTACGGTGATGTACAGTCTGCTGTGCGCAATTCCGTCGGGTGCAAGGCTTATTCTCGTCGGTGACAAGGACCAACTTCCGTCCGTCGGCGCAGGCAACGTACTAAGCGACGTTATCCGCAGCGGCGTAATCGAAATACGTTACCTTACGCACATTTACAGGCAGTCGGAGGACAGCCTTATCGTGTCCAACGCTCACCTTATCAATCACGGGCACATGCCGGAGATTAACAACCGCAGCAAGGACTTCTTTTACATAAACACAAGCGACCCTGCCGAAATGGCGGACACAGTCATCGGACTTGTCACCAGACGTTTGCCCGGCTACACCGGTGCCGCGCCCATGGACATACAGGTGCTCGGCGCGCTTAAAAGCGGTCTTTGCGGCGTTGAAAACCTCAACAATCGTTTGCAGGATGCACTCAACCCGCGCGTCTACGGCAAAAACGAGATTAACGTCGGCTCGCACCTTTTCCGCGTGGGCGACAAGGTTATGCAGACGGCAAACAACTACGAGTTGCCTTTCGTCAAATTCGGCGAAGGCGCACCCGAGCAGGGTCAAGGCATATTCAACGGCGACATCGGGCACATCAAGACAATCGACCGCAACAACGGCATTGTGGAAGTGTGGTACGACGACAACCGTCTTGCCACCTACGGCGAGGCGGAACTTACCGACCTTACTGCGGCTTACGCCATTACGATACACAAAAGTCAGGGCAGTGAGTTCGACGTGGTGGTAATCCCCCTTGTCAGCGGACCGCCCACTCTTATCAACCGCAACCTGCTGTACACGGCAATTACCCGTGCCAAACGAGCGGTGGTGCTTGTCGGCAGCAAAAAAATACTTGCAATGATGGTGCACAACAACTACATTGCCGCACGTACAACCAACCTGTGCCGCTTTTTGCAAAGCGAAAAGGTCAAGTATCTGCGGTACTTTGCCGAAGGTGCCGAGGCTGAAAGCACCGACGACTATCCCGAGCAGATGCCCGACGATATCCCTGCGGATGAGGAATTCTGACCATGGATAGAGGCGTTAAGTGGTACAAACTGCGCACAAAACTGACGGAATTGTTTGCACCGGTCGGCTTCAGGTGCATTGCCTGCGGCAGGGAAGTGTTTGACGAAGTGGGCTTTTGTGACGAATGCCGTGCAAAATTACCCTTCAACAACGGCAAAACCTGCAAAAAATGCGGCGTCAGGATAGACGGCGAAGAAGATTACTGCGGCAATTGCGTGGAAGGCAAGATGTACTTCGACAGGGCGTATTCCGTGTTCGACTACGACGGCGTCGTGCGCCGTGCCGTACTCAGAATGAAGTTCGGCAACTGCGGCTCGTATGCGCGTGTTCTGTCGCGGTACCTTGCGTATCTTGCAAACAAACTCAAACTCGACTTCGACATTGTGACATTTGTGCCAATGTCAAAGTCGTCTTACAAAAAGCGCAGGTACAATCAGGCAGAGTTGCTTGCGCGCGGATTTTGTGATATAATGGACGTCGACGACAAGTTTGTCGCAACGCTCGTCAAGGTGAAGGACACTTCGCCGCAGGAAAAACTTAACCGCGCCGAACGCAAACAGAACCTCATCGGCTGTTTCCGTCTTGCCGACGGCGTGTCCGTCAAGGGTAAATCGGTGCTGCTTATCGACGACATCAAGACAACGGGCAGCACCGTAAACGAATGCGCCAAAGTGTTGAAATTGAAAGGCGCGGCAGGCGTAAACGTTCTGACCGTCGCTTCACGCCCGGAATACTTTGTGTACGAGAGCGACTACAATCTTTTGTGACGACAGAACATTACTTATTCATTTGCCATTGGCAAATAACATAGTCCGCAGGGCTATCGGAGGTTTTATGCAACAAAATTACGGTTGGGGCAATCGCCGTGCCGTCAAAAAATTGGAAAAGACAGCTAAACTTGTGGAAAAGTTGGCACCGGTGTACGCCGAAATGACCGACGAACAGTTGGCTGCTCAGACAAACGTATTCAAAACTCGCATTGCCGAGGGGGAAACATTGGACAAAATTCTGCCCGAAGCCTTTGCCGTTTGTCGCGAGGCGGCTACTCGCGTGCTGGGACAACGTCATTATTTTGTGCAGATTCTGGGCGGCATTGCCCTTCACCGCGGCATGGTGTGTCAGATGGCAACCGGCGAAGGAAAAACGCTTACCGAAACGTTGCCTGCCTACCTCAACGCGCTTAGCGGCAAAGGCGTACACATTGTCACAGTCAACGAATATCTTGCCAAGCGCGATATGGAATGGATGGGCAAGGTGTACCGCTTCCTGGGACTTACCGTCGGCGTAACTTTGCATGACGATTCGTCGCTTGCCAAGCAGCGTGCATATGCCTGCGACATCACTTACGGCACCAACAGCGAGTTCGGCTTCGACTACCTGCGCGACAACGGTGTACTGAGCAAGGAAGCGCGTATGCAGCGTGGTCACAACTTCGCAATCATCGACGAAGTGGACAGCATTCTTATCGACGAAGCGCGCAATCCGCTTATCATTTCGCGCCCCGGTGACGAGGACGAAAGCAAAGCCTACGAAAAGGCCCGCCGTGTTGTCAGCCGCTCGCTTACGTCTGTCGGCTACGTGGACAGCGACGGCAACATCTGCGACGAACGCGGCAACATCGTCGAGGAAAACGGCAAATTTGCCTTTCTCAACAGGCGTTCGGACTACGACGAGGACGAGTCTGCCGTCAGGGAAAAGACCGTCGCCACTCCGGGCTACGTGCGCGAGGACGGTAACGAAAAAAAGGATGCGTCCAAAGTTTTCGATTACATTGTCGACCTCAAGGAACGCACCGTGCGCCTGACGGAACGAGGCATTTACAAGGTTGAGCAGGAATACAACGTGGGCAATCTGTACTCGCCTGCCAACTTCAAGTTGACCTACTACATCGACAACGCTCTGCGTGCAAAAGCACTGTACAAGGAAGGCGTCGATTACATCCGCGAGGGCAACGAAATTATTCTTATCGACGCCAACACGGGACGAAAAATGGAAGGACGTCGCCTGTCCGACGGTCTGCACGAGGCTGTCGAAGCCAAGTCGGGCATTATGCCTCGTCCGCAAAACAAAACAATTGCTTCCATCACGCTGCAAAACTACTTCCGTCTGTTCAACAAAATCAGCGGTATGACAGGTACGGCAAAGACGGAAGAAGAGGAATTCAACACAATCTACAATCTGGACGTGGTGGCAATCCCCACACACCGTCCGATGATCCGCGAGGACGAACCCGACCGTATTTACGGCTTGCGCGAGGTCAAACTTAACGCAATCGTTGCGGAAATCGCACGCCGTCACGCCACGGGACAGCCACTGCTTGTCGGCACTACGTCGGTGGACAGCAGCAACGAGTTGTCACGTCTGCTTAAAAAGGCAGGGCTCAGGCACAACGTACTCAACGCCGTCAACCACAAGCAGGAAGCGGAAATCATTGCGCAGGCAGGCGAGTTCGGCGCAATTACCGTCGCAACCAACATGGCAGGACGCGGTACGGATATTCTGCTGGGAGGCAACCCCGATTTTTATGCGCGCAGAGAAATGAAACAACTGCGCTACACAGACGAACAGGTGGAAATCGGCACAAGCGTTGTCAGCGGCGACGAAGAAACGACAAAGTTGCAGGAAACGTTTAAGAAACTTAAAGACAAGTACAAAATAAGTACGGAAGCCAACCGCCAAAAGGTGCTGGAAGTCGGAGGCTTGTGCGTAATAGGTACGGAACGCCACGACGCACGCCGTATCGACGATCAGCTCCGCGGACGCGCCGGACGTCAGGGCGACCCGGGTCACAGCATGTTTTTCGTGTCCATGCAGGACGATCTGCTGCGTATATTCGGCGACAGCCGTAAGCAAATGCTTATGTCGCTGTTCAGCGGACAGAAAGAAGACGAGCCCATGCAGATGCGCATACTGGACAAGTTTATCGAGTCGGCGCAGAAACGCGTGGAAGGTATGTACTACACCGCGCGTAAAAACACCCTGCGTTACGACGACGTAAACAATCTGCAACGCCGTGCAATCTTTGCCGAGCGCAACCGACTGCTTGACGGCAACGACGTCCACGGCGAAGTGCTGGAAATGGCGCAGGAATTTGCACGCAAAGTGCTTGAGTCCTCCTGCGGCGGCGAAACGGACGTTGCCAAGTGGGATCTCGATTCCGTCAACGCAATGCTCAACCGTTTTCTGAAGGGCAATGACAGCACATTCTACTACGTGTACTACAACGGGCTGTACAACGACTACGACCAACCGATACTTACCGCGGACAACGTGAAGTCGGCGCGACAGGTTTGCGACCTTATTGCCGAACGCGTTACCAAAATGCTCGAGTGGCGCAGCAGTCAACCCACGCGCCCCGGCGACATCGACTTTGTAGATGCGGAACGTATCGTGCTTCTGCGCACTATGGACAGGCTGTGGATTGACCACACCGACGCACTGGACAACCTGCGTGACGGTATCGGTCTGCAGGCAATCGGTCAGCGCGACCCACTTACGGAATACAAACGTCAGGCGTTTGAGATGTTTGAAAAACTCAACGATATGATCAAGTTTGAAACGGTAGGCACGCTTATCAGCGTACAATTCCGCGCAAGCCGTCGCTACACGCGCCGTATCAAGTACGATCCGAGCATCAACCCGACGCTTGTGCGCAACGGTCCGTGTCCATGCGGAAGCGGACTCAAGTACAAAAACTGCTGCTTCGGCAAGGTGCCGGAAGAGGTGATACTTGCCTCCGGCGAAGTGAGCGTGGAAGCGGTGGACGAAAGCGATTTTCTGCCCGACCAAGCCGCACAGGGTGACGAAACGGAATTGCAAAACGGCACCGCTCAGGCGGAAAACACCGACCAGCAGCAAACTGACAACGGACCGCTTGTCGGCAAACGCAAGTGGGAAGCCGCTCAGGCGGAACGCCGCAACAAAAAGGCAAACGCGCAAAACGCAAAGGGCAACAACAAAAAATGATACTTGTAGAAGAACTTAGAAACAACGTAAAAAATCTGCAAAGCAAACTCGGCGGAATAGAAAACAGTTTCGACATCCCCAAACTTACACAGGAACTTGCTTCGCTCAACGAGCAACAGCACGCCGCGGACTTCTGGAACGACGTCAAAAACGCCCAACAGGTGTCGCAACGCGCCAAAAACATCGAGGACAAGATTGCGGGACTTCGCAAGTTGCAGGGCAGACTCAACGACGTAAACGACCTGCTTGCCATGTGTGACGAGGATCCGAGTCTGCTGGACGAAACGGCGGCGGAACTGGCTTCGCTGGACAATGCAGTCAACGAAATGCACGTGGCTGCGCTTTTGTCGGGCAAATTCGACGCCAACAACGCCATTCTTACCCTTCACGCAGGTGCAGGCGGCACCGAAGCGCAGGACTGGGTGCAAATGCTGTATCGTATGTACACCCGCTATGCGGAGCGTCGCGGTTACAAGGTGGAAGTGCTGGATTTGCTCGCAGGCGAAGAAGCAGGCATCAAGTCGGTCACATTTCAGGTAAACGGCATAAACGCCTACGGCTATCTCAAGGCGGAAAAGGGCGTACACCGTCTGGTGCGTATTTCGCCTTTCGACTCGGCAAAACGCCGCCATACGAGTTTCGCCTCGCTTGAAGTAATGCCGGAACTGCCCGTGGACAACGACATCGTAATAGACGACAAGGACCTTGCCGTTGACACCTACCGCAGCAGCGGCGCAGGCGGACAGCACGTCAACAAGACGGAATCGGCAATCCGCATTACGCACATTCCGACGGGAATTGTGGTAAGTTGCCAGACGCAACGCAGTCAGATTCAGAACCGCGAACAGGCAATGCAGATGCTGAAAAGCAAACTTGCCGAACTGAAAGAACGCCAGCAAATGGAAGAAGCCATGGCAATCAAGGGCGAAATCAAAAAAATCGAGTGGGGCAGCCAGATACGCAGTTACGTATTCTGTCCGTACACCCTTGTCAAGGACCACCGCACGGGATTTGAAAACGCCAACATCGCCGACGTTATGGACGGCAACATTCAGCCCTTTATCGAAGACTATCTGGAAAAGGCACTGTAATTACAAAAGGACGCAATTTTGCGCCCTTTTTTGCAAAAATACAAAGGAGGTAAAAATGAAGTTTATTCACACCGCGGACATACACCTCGATTCGCCGCTTGTGGGCGTGTCCGACGGCAAAACGCGCAGATACGAATTGCTTAAAGCCGTTGCCAATATGTCCGACTACGCCGACAACAACGGCATTTCGGCAATAGTGGTTGCGGGCGATTTGTTTGACGACAAGTTTGTTTCGCCGCAGACAATCAGGGGCGTGGCGGAAATTATCAACGGCAGTAAGGCACGGTGGTTTGTGCTTTGCGGCAATCACGGCGACCGAACGCCCTACGACAAATTACACGAAATTTGTAATACGGTTGCGTTTTTTGACGACAATTGGACGACCTATCGCATGGGGAACGTCGTGTTTTGCGGACGGGAACTGAGCCCGGACGACACCGCTCCCTGGCAAGACATGCCGTTGTCGGAGGGCGACTACAACGTTGTTGTGCTACACGGCGACGTGGACAGCGACGCCTACGGACACATCGACGGCAGGATGCTTTCGACCGCGCCCGTCAATTACGTTGCGCTGGGACACAGACATGCGCTGCAAACGCTTAGTTTCGGCAGGCACAAGGGCGCGTACAGCGGCACTCTCGAAGCACGCGGATTTGACGAAACCGCGCCGACAGGCTTTGTTGTGGTGGACACGGACAAGGATGAAATCACCTTTGTCAAACAGGCGTTGCGCCGCGTTGTAACCAGACAGATTGACCTCAGCAAAGCCGACAGCGACATCGCGGCGGAACGCACAATTGCCGACGCCGTTGCGGACGAATCGCCGCGCAACTACCTCAATGTCGTGCTTGTCGGCACGGTGAACCGTGGAGTGCGTGCGGAATACGTCGCAAAACAGTATCTTACGGGTAAATTTTTTGCGCTGCGCATACAAAACGACACCAAGGTACAACGCGACCTTGCAAAACTTGCCGAAGAAGTATCTCTTCGCGGTGAGTTTGTCAAGTTGGCATTACAAATCGAGGACGAAGCCGAACGCAACCGCGTGCTGGATATGGGACTTGCCGCGCTGGACGGGGAGGAATTGCAATGAAAATTTTACATATATCGGTGGCGGCTTTCGGTAAGGCGCAAGGGGTCGAATTAGACTTCGGCACAGGCGTAAACGTTATGCAAAACGCAAATTCCTTCGGCAAGACAACCATCGCAAACTTCATTCGCGCAATGCTGTACGGAATCAACTACACGCGTACGAAGGTGGACAAGGCGGACGACGAACGCGTAAACGACGTGGACAGGTTTGCACCGTGGGGATTGACGGGCAAATTCGGCGGTAGTATGACGGTGGAACACAACGGCGAAAAGTGGCGTATCGAGCGTTTTTTCGGTACGACGGCGCGGCAGGAAAGCCTTACCGTGACCAACGAAACGACGGGACGCGAAGTGCCGCTTACGGTGTCGCCGGGCGAGTTTTTTCTCGGTCTTACCGACGAAAGCTACGACCGCAGCACCTACTATCCGCAGGAATTCGTGCAGTTTACTTCCAACGAAAATATCGACGGTAAACTGGCAAACCTTATGGACAGCGCAGACTACGACGAAGTGCAGGACAGATTGCTTGTCTACCGCCGTCAGAAGCGTGCAGGACGTGGCGTGGGCGGTACTATCGCCGCGCTTGACAACGAGATTTTCAGTCTGCAAAGGCAACTTAACGACGCATTGAAGGCTGATGAAGAAATGCAACGCACTGCCGAACAGCGTACGGCGACAGAGGAACAGATACGGCAGTTAAATGCGCGAAAGTGCGACGTTAAACAACGTTTGGACGACGTCAAACGGCAAATCGTGCTTGCTACGCCCACGGAAGAGCAACAAGCGGCACAGAAGCGTGTTGCCGATGCGGAACTGAACATGGCAAAGTATCCTTCGACACTTGCCGACGACCGCAAAAGGGCAACGGAGCTATTGGACAAAATTAAAGTAACCGACAGACATCCCAACGTACAAAAGTCTGCGTTCAAGCCGAAGTGGTGGCTTGTCGCGCTTGCGGCGGTGCTTATCGCAGGCGGTGCGGCGCTGTGTTTCGCGGGGCAGATTCCACTGCTTATTTGCGGTGGCATGGCCGTAGTGTGCGGCGCGGCGATACTTGTTGTCGGGTTGCTTGCAGGACGCGGCAAAGATGTCGAATCTTTGCAAAGCACGGAGTGGGACGAACTGGTTACGGACTATATGCGTATTGTCGGTCGCTATGTGGACGTTACGGGCAAAGACCTTGACGGGGCGGCAGAACTGTTTTGGAACTATTGCATTGCGCGCGACCGCGACATGCAGATACTTAAAACTTTGAAGGAACTTACGCCTGCTGTGCCGCAAGCGGACATTACGCGCCTGACCGCTCGGGAAAACGCGCTGGAAACGGAACTGGAAAGTGTCGGCAGGGAAATCGACCAACGCACGCGTCAACTGGGTAATCTGGACGGCTATGCGGCGGCGCAGAGCGCGAAAGTGGCGGACAAGGCGGAAATCGAGGACAAAATTCTGGATGCGCGTGCGGCAAAAGCCGACGAGGAACAGAAGTACGACACTGCGGAACGCGTAAGTCAACTGCTTGTCGCCGCCAAGGAAAACCTGTCGGGCAGTTACCTGCCCAAATTGCGTGCCCGCGTGACGGAATTGGTGGACTACGTGACGGGCGGCAGTTATGAGGTTACCCTTGACCGCAACTTTGCCGTGCGCCTGAGGGAAAACGGACAAACAAACCGAATGACGTCCTATTCGCGCGGAATAAGGGAAATTACACTGTTGTGTTTCCGCATTGCGCTGTCGGAACTGCTTTACGACGGTGTGGTGCCGCTGTTGATTGTGGATGACGCGTTTGTCAACTTTGACGACGACAACTTTGCGCGCGCAACAAGACTGCTTGCGGACTTGTCGGCGAAGTGCGGTACGCAGGTGATTTACTTTACCTGCCACAGCCGTCTCGGCGCGCTGGAAGGGTAGTTTTTTGCGGCGTTCAGGGCGGAAACGAACCCGACCGCGTTGAATGTAACCGCCGATTTTTGTATTATGCCGGCGTGTACGGCTACTATTTAGCAAAAATTAAGCCGATTGGCAGAAAAATTTCTGTCAATCGGCGCAAAATTTGCCCAAAAATTATTGATAAATTTCTTTTTTTGTGCTATAGTATTAAGGCTGTAAGCGAAAGTGGCAGTGTGCGTTTATGGTTGCGTGACATTATGCGACGCTTGATATGGTGTTAAATTTAACAATTAAATATGCGGATGTGGCGAAATTGGCAGACGCGCATGATTCAGGTTCATGTGGGAAACCATGCAGGTTCAAGTCCTGTCATCCGCACCAAGTTGGACCCAGTTGAACCCATAAGGTTTGACTGGGTTTATCTTTTTGCCTTTTTGTGGGCTATTACAATGACTTTAAGGTTAGGCGATTTTACCGCTTAACCTTTTTTCTTTTCATTTAACTTCTCGTATTTTGTTGCCTTTCTTGGGTAGCGGTTGTAGCACAAGCCAGCGAGAATATCAACTTCACCGCGAAAATAAGTACTCAAAAATCGAATATTTATCGTAAAGTCAGACTCAATACCGAGTTTGGCTCTTATTCTATTTCTACGATACTTTTTTTCGCTACGGTTTTGACCTTTCCGTTGATATTCTCCACTGTAATTCAATCTGACCGAAAGCAATATTTCGTCTTGTGCTATCTCGCTACTGCCGAAAGGCAAATAAAAATACGAGGTAAATCAAAGATGAAAAACAAAACATTAGATTTCAGCGTTATGAAAGAAGAAATCTCACAAAACAACGTTCTTGAAATGGCAGAACTTATTGCCTTTATGGAACTGCGTTTCCAAATAGGTTATTTGGGAAGCCGTGCGCAAAAAATGTATGCCGACTTATACGGCGATATTAAGCATAAAAACGAATTAGGTTATATGCTCAGCGATTCTTACGATTTAGTCCAGGAAGGTGCATTTTATCTGTGTGAACATTATGGAAAACACCTTAGCGAAGTTATCGGTTATAGCAAAAAAGGCAAGCCTATTACCATAGAAATTGCCTGTATCCGTAAAATGATGAAGTTGATAAACAGAAAAACAAGCGATTATTACCGCATAGTAAGCCTTGACGCTTTAACGCCGGTAAACGAGCCGTCATACGAAATAAAAGAAGAAGTTACACAAGACTATACTTTATATGAAAAAATCGTTACAAGCTTGAATTTGACCGAAAATATGCGTATTGCTTTGGAATGCCGCCAAAACGGTTTAAGTTACCCCGAAATCGGCAGGGTTTTATCTCGCGCGCAAGCGACGGTTTACGAATACTTTATCAAAATGCGCAAAAGATATATGGCAATTTACGGATAGTAGAATATAAATTATGCTAAATAATTACTCAGCGTTGAAAAAAAATAACAGTAGGCGTTGCTATATGAGTTGCAGAGACGCTATAAAAAATGCAAAAATATGCCGCAATGTTTTTATAACGATATTGAAGTCTATTTTATTTTGTCATTCTTGTCGTACAAAATATTTTTAAAATGATAAAAACTACCATTAATTTGGTTTGCGGCATTCACACAGCCTTTTAGTGATTGTAATTCTTTGTTGTCTAAGCTACCACGTTTGTATTTTAGGATCTTGTCATGCGTTTTTCTAATAAGTTTATTGGGAACACTTATTGTTCCTTTTTTGTTTATTACAGTACCGGTGACAATTTTATATTCAAATTTTTTGATGTATTTCTGCTTTTTCTTTGAAATGCTATATCCATAACTTTCAATAATTTTTATAATTCGTTCCCTAACTTTATAAATTATTGCGTTTTTACTTGATATCGTAATATCATCAGCATAAACCGATAAAATGCATTTTTCATTGGAGCATATCTCATTTATAGCGTCAAACATGCTTTGATTTGCTAAAAATGATAACAGCATGCTTGTAGGTGCTCCAGTAGATAAATGCGATATTTGTCTTATTTTCGCATTGTCTAAAAATTTAAAAATTTCAGTATAATTTTTTGACTTGGAATATTTACGTAAATCTACGGTTGTACAATCTGTAAGTATTTTTGCAATATCTTTTGATGTTTGAAGTTTATTAAGAAAAAAATTATAAACTTTTTCTCTGCTTGTATTTGGAAAAAACTTAGAAATATCAACTTTAAATACAAAGTTTTGCCCCTCATGTTGACGAGCATTATTAATGTATGATTTTCCTTTTATTCCAGAAAACAGATAACTTGGCAAATCCAGAACGCGGAGCATGCTTAGAATGCGTTTCTGTATTCTATTCAATGATTGAGATGAACTTTCAATTAATCTTTTTTTACCGTTTTTATCATCAATATAAGGATGGTAATTTAGAAAAAAACGACTATTAAAGAAGCTCGGACTATTAACTCCGAGCCATTCAAATAATTTCTTTTTTGACTTTAAACCATAAAGTCTAGACAATCTATAGTTCATGGGCGACCTCGCACCAATAATAGTTAGAATGCATTTTGGTATTACACTCTTGGCAAGAACATAGCTTTTATTTTGCTAACAATTTTCGCTATGAATCCGCCTACTTTGTTAAATAGTTCACCTAACGCACTTTTTTTCTCAATCGATTTAGTCGCTTGAGAGTCGTTCTCGGTAATAATATTATTATTACCAAAAACTACGTTTCCACTTATATTAAGTGTAACGTTGATAACAACCTTGTTGCTACCAGTTGTCTTGTTAGCATCAGACATTTTTTTCACCTCCTTGTTATTAGTAGTCTCCGAAATTGGAGCCTCTCGCTTAATTCACTACAATAACAATTCAGTTGTCGATGCTAAGGCTTGAACTATAATACCAAAAGATCTACCAGATAAACCTCTCGCTTTTATGCGATATGATTTATCGGGAAATCGAGAATGAAGATATCGTGCATAATGCCATCAATCCCCGTATGATACATCAAAAAAAGATGTCCATCTGCAAAGCAGACCTTGCGAGAGCGCAACCTGCCCATGCGTTAGTGCCTTTATTATATCAGGTTTTATTAGCAAAGTCAAATAAAGAGTGCTGATGCTTTTTTGTTTTTTATAAAACATATCATAGTTATAATTGCATTAAAACACCTCGTCTAACAACTTCCAACTGTCGGAAGTTATATCGTCGCTGTAGTTATCCGTGCAAATGCAGAGTTCGTCGCTGTTTTTGTCAAAACGGACAAAACCGCCTTTCAGACCGTATTTTTCAAGATATGCTTTTAGCACTTCAAACTTTTTCGGCGAGAAAATATCAATATCTTCACTATTGCCGGCTTTGTCAAATCCGCCTTTGGTTTCTATTATCCACGTTTCGCCGTTCACGGACACAATATAGTCGGGGTAAAACAGTTTTTGCCGATTACCGTTGTCGAGATAAACGATAGATAAATATTCGTCGCCTTTGTCGCCGTTTTTATAAATCCAATCGACGGCAGAGCATTTTTCGCAAAACTTTTCAAATTTTTTCTCGGCAGTCGAACGAGGTTCGGCGGACATCAAATATCCTTGATATACATTTTTCACGCTTTCCGTTTGCACCTTACTTGCGCTATCGTAGGTAAACTTGCAAACACGAGGCAAAACAAACTCTTTCTTGGAAACCATATCGGGAGATATAACGCCTTGCGAAAGATGTACTGCCATAGCCTCGCGGAAATTGCGGCGTAACAAATCAACGTTGTTTATGATAAACGCATACAATTCTCTCGTTGAAAGTGCTAAAAATTTGTTATAGTAATCACTTTTATCACAAAACAATCGACGCAATATTGTATGAGTCATAGCAGGCTCTATTCCTATCTCACGAGCAATAAGTCCGACACAATGTTGATTTACACGCCCGAGTTTATGAGTATTTACCATTTCTTTTACGGTAATAGTATTGAGATTTTCGCTTTCGCCCAAATCGGAAAGCGTAGCAACACTGCCGGATTGCGTATATGTATTTATCGAATTAGAGAAAACAAAACCCGCCGTTTCAAGCCTTGTTTTATTCTCCTTTTTGTTGCTCGTAAGCCCAAACGTATCTTTGAAGTAACTTGCGATAGAGAATAACGCCTTGCGCGGATCTCTTAAATCCGTAATCATAGTGCGTTGTTCTTTTGTAAGCGTAAACGACTTGTATTCGTTTTTCAGAAAAATATCTTTACCGTCAAGCGCGCCTTTACTAAGCGCCGCTTTTACGCCCGCCGTAAACTTTTGGTCAAACGTATATAGATAGCAACAATCCAAAACGTCGTTGCCGTAATGTTTTGCTTCGGGCATACGGCGAATACGTCCTATCGTCTGAATTTCAAACGTTTCGTCCATATTTTCACGCAGTTTAACGAGTATTTGCGCACGCGGGCAATCCCAACCGGTAGCAACGGCTTGTTTTATCACAACAGCAATTTGTTTTCCGTCACTCACGGATATATTTTCAATATTTTCGTGTCTGCCAGAAAGCCATATCGCAAGAGTATCGTTTTCGATATTGATACCTTGGGTTGCAAAGAATTCTTCCACGCTGTCGCACAATGCGTCGCTATTGTTTGGAAGTTGAACGACTATAAGCGGATTTACGTCAATACCCTTATTCAAAAATATTGATTTTATCTCACGTTGTTTGTTTAATGCACGCTCCAACAAATACCAAGTCTGATTATCGGTTTCGATTGTTTGCGGAAAGTTTTCGTTTATAACGAGCAACTTTTTTATCAACCCTTCCGCAATAACGTCTTCTTCGGCAATTTCTATAAGTTTTGCCTTTTTGTCCACAATAGGCGTAGCAGAGCAGCGGATAATTTTATCCGTTTTGAAAAGTTGCACGATAGCGTCGGCTTTATCCGTAAAATTCTGATGGCTTTCGTCGATAATAATTTTGAAAGACAATCCTGTATTCAATGCCTTTTCTATCCATTCCAAAAAGTTAGTGCGTTCGCTGTCTTTTAATGCGTTATTGCCTTTTTTCGTAAGTTTTTCCCAGTTGATAAAGCATGCGTCGTTTTCTTCAAAACCGCAGGTCATAACGTCCGCAAGCAGTTTCGTCTGTGCGTTGTGGATATACTTGTCCATTTTATCCTTGCTTTGAGTTTCAAGGTCGCCTTTGCCGGGAGTAAGCCATACAAACACGGTTTTTGC
>ULVD01067535.1_pt1 | contig 22766 bp, 20 predicted proteins | sample 1959101 | NCBI WGS metagenome assembly ULVD01 (sample SAMEA4835777, study PRJEB28245) | human gut metagenome | biome: gut microbiome; material: fecal sample | place: Denmark | collected 2008
GGGAAAGTGCAATTAGAGTACACGTCGTTCAACTCTTGTATAGGAAGAATCTTCACTTATTCAGGGTGTTCTTATAAACGGAATGTGTTTATTCGGAGTGCGAGCCGCAAGGCGGCGAGAATATGAGCGCCGAGCTTGATGAAAAGTACGAGAATGCGTGGCATTCTGTTGCGTAGCCGCCACGCAGGCGAAGTGGCATAACAAGGGGACGATACTTATCTATGCGAGTGCCGACTGTCTCCCCCACGAACGACAGATAATCTTGTAGAGAATTGCCCCTAACTGAGTGGTGGGAGAAATACCGGCGTGTCCGGAAAGAGGGGGCACATCTAATTTAGGGTACACGACGCAACACTCTTGTAGAGGAAGAATCTTCACTCATTTACGATAAAGGTGATTTATGGCATACGACAAACAATTTATGGATATGGCGATTGAGCTGGCAAAAGGTTGCGCTTTGCAAGACGAAGTGCCCGTCGGGTGCGTTGTCGTAAAGGACGGCAAGGTGGTCGGCGCAAGCGGCAATCGCAAGGAGAGAGAAAACAATGCAATCTGTCACGCCGAGATTTTGGCACTGTCCGAGGCGACCAAAGCCGTCGGCAACTGGTGGCTTGAAAATTGCGATGTGTATGTCACGTTGGAGCCGTGTGTGATGTGTGCGGGGGCGATGATTCATTCTCGAATCCGCGCGCTTTACTTTGGTGCATACGACGACAAAACGGGAGCGTGCGGCTCAAAACTCAACCTTTTCGAACCGGGGCTTTTCAACCACCTTGTCACCGTCGAAGGCGGTCACGAGCAAGAAACCTGTTCGCAACTCCTATCCGATTTTTTCAAGCAAAAGCGAAAAAATAAGTAAACGATACGGCTGTTTTCAAAGATAATCGTAAGGTTTGCACAAAACGATTTTACTCAGAAGTATTTTTAAGTTGATTTATCTAATTATCGCGGACGGTTTCGTCCGCGCATATTTGTTGTCGGGCAGGCGCCGGTCGGTCATTTAGAGAGCGAGTGTTGCAGGATAGGTTTTAAAAAGAGCATTTTCGTTGCAATCTTGATTTTGCGTCGCCTCGGCATTTTGGGGGCGACGCTCATATTTGCGCGATAAAAAGGAGAAAACGCGCGATGAAGATTACAGCGTTTCGACAATGCCCGTGTCGATGTCAACCGCGTCCTGGATTGCGTCCTGCGGCACGCCGAACACAATTCCGACAACGGTCGATATAAGCGAAATGATTGAAGCAACAATGACAAATACAATCTTTTTGGTTTTGTTATCCATAGGTTCTCTCCGAAGTTTTATTTTGCCACCGCGAAGATTTGCCTGCCCGAACACGCACAATATACGCCTCGATTTTTGCCGTTTGCAAATTATTATGTCAGCGTATGAAAAGTTTTTTTGCAAAACGAATAGAGTATGGTATGGATAAATATAATATTGTTTTTATAAAAACCGAAAACGGCGAAAAAGAATTGTTGGGGCGGCGTGCGGAGGATTACGTTTTGCGCGAATTTGCGGATTTTTCGGCAAAAAAGTGCCGTATCGCAAAAACGGAGGCGTACAAGGAGGAGAACGCATTGCTTGACGGCTGCGTAAACGTCGTGTTGACGCTTGACATGCCGCTTGTCAAAAAGAAGGATATCGAAATGCTCGTCAGGCAAATGAAGCAGAAAAATATCTCGCTTATCCGCCTTGGCGCAAAGGATTCTCTTGCCAAAATATGCATAGGCAAAGGCGTTGACGAGGGCGTTTTTTGCAAGCAGGACGCTTTTTTGAAGATTGGTGATGCAAAAAGCTATAATATAGTGTATAATCTTCTCAAAGACGAGATTTTGGACGGGCTTTTGCATCGCGGAGTGCAAATAATCGACAAAGCGACAACGTTTATCGACGACACCGTAAACGTCGAAAGCGGCGTAATTATCAAGCCGTTTTGCACAATCGAGGGTGAAAGTACGATATTGAACGGAAGCACCGTTTTTGCATCGTATATCCGCGACAGCGTGATAGACGGCGCGGACGTAAGCTGTTCGCACGTCATATGCTCGCACGTGCGCACGCGCGCGAATGTCGGACCGTTTGCAAGGCTTCGGCATGCGGTTGTGGACGAAGACTGCCGAGTGGGCGACTTTGTCGAGGTCAAGGCTTCGAGGCTTCGAGAAGGAGTCAAATGCGCGCATTTGAGCTACGTCGGCGATGCGGACGTGGGCGAGCGCACGAACGTCGGTTGCGGAACGGTATTTTGCAATTACGACGGGCATCAAAAGCACAAAACCACCGTTGGCGCGGAGTGCTTTTTGGGTGCGAACACCAATCTTGTCGCTCCGCTAGTTGTGGGCGATCATGCGTTTATCGCGGCAGGCACGACGGTTACGCGTGACGTCGAGGACGGCTCGTTTACAATCGGACGAGTGCGACAAGACACCAAACCCAAACAAGATTGACAATCGGCAAACGAAACCGTGTGCGCCAATATGCAAGACATCGATTGCACAGGACAATTCGAGCGGTGAAAAGTCGTCGAAAAGTCGTCGAAAAGCACGCAAAAAACACGCAAAAAAACACGTAAAAACGTGCAAAAAATCGCATAAAAGCACATAAAAATCGCAATAAAAGCATCAAGAATATCGATGTTTAAGAGGACAATATGATACTCATCGTAGGACTGGGCAACCCCGGCATGAAGTACAAAAACACATATCACAACGTCGGCTTTATGGCGGTGGACGCTTTGGCAAAAAAGTGCAAAGTGAAGATTGCCAAATCCGAGTGCGACGCACTCACTTGCAAGGCGGTCTACAAGGGCGTGGAATTTGTGATTGCAAAACCGCAAACGTATATGAATCTTTCGGGCGAAGCGGTCAAAAAGCTGGTGCGCGCCTACGACGTGGACGAGGCAAGGGAGCTTGTCGTTTGCTATGACGATATAGATTTGCCTATCGGAAAATTGCGCATACGCGAGGAAGGAAGCGCAGGCACTCACAACGGCATGCGCAACATCGTCAAGGAACTTAACACCGAGCAATTTGCGCGCGTGCGCATCGGTACAAAAACCGATGAACTTGCCAATCACGAGGTTGAACTTATCGATTTTGTACTGTCAAAGGTCGATTTTGCAAACAAGCAGGTTTTGCAGCAGTCAATCGACACCGCCGTCGAAGCGTTTGAAATGATAATCGAGGGCGACGATATTCAACGCATACAAGAGCGCGTAAACAGAAAAAAGTGATTTGACAATTTACGATATTATATATTGAAAATGGAAACACCGAATATTTTTCAACTTCAAAATATGGGCGAAAAACTTGCTTCTTTGCAAGGTATAGGCGCAAAAAAACTTGCCGACGACAAACTGTCGGCAGTTTGCGTTTTGCGAGTTTGCGAGGGTGCGAAAATCCATATTATGTCCCAACTTCCCGTGAGAAAACTCATCGTTGCGTCCGACGCACTGGGCGCAAAAAGTCTTGCAAGAAAAATTGAAAGTTGGGGGGTAAAAGTCGATTATTTGCCCTATCGCGACGACGTGTTGATTGCAAGAAAAGGCTTTTCGGCGCAGGGTATGCGCGAGCGTATTTGCGCGCTTAAAGATATTGTGTGCGGCGAGGTTGACGTCGTGGTTACTGCGGCGGACAGTTTGTTGCAGCTTTTCCCCAAAAGAGAACTTGTTGAAAAATACACCGTTTGCGTAAAAAAAGAAGACGTGATTTCTCCGCAAGTTCTTGCCGACAAACTTGCGCTTGCCGGGTACAAACGTCAGGCGATGGTGCAAGACGTCGGCGATTTTGCCGTCAGAGGCGATATTGTGGACGTTTGCGATATTTCGGGCGTTGCGTACAGAATCAATTTCTTTGACGAGCTTGTTGAAAACATCAAGGTTATAGACGTTGAAAGCATGCTTGCGTCCAACGAGGTGCAAAGCGTAAATTTTGCGCCTGCAAGCGATATATTGCTTGACGAAAAGGGCTATGAATTTGCAAGGGAAAAGCTCTCTTTGCATCCCGAAAACAAAAACGCGCAGCAAGCAAAAGAATTGTTGAGCGTGGGCGCATGCGACGCGTCGAGCGTTTGGGCGTTGCCATTTTTGAAGAGTTGCACGCAAAGTCTTTTCGACTTTTTTGACGACGACAAGCCGACGCTTGTGATTTTCGACGAGCCGAGAGTTGTTGCCGACAAGCTGCAAATTCTCGAAAAAGAGTTTGCCGGGCGCATAAAAACGTTGTGCGAAGGCGCAGAGATTTTGCCCGAGCATAAAGATGTGTGCATAACCGCGCACGAGGTCAAACGCCAACTCATCTTTTTGAGAAAAATGGGATTTGCCTCGCTTTCTCTCGACAACAGACTGTTCGAGCCGAAATATATCATCGAGCCTAAAACTCGTCCCGTAACGAAATATTATCTCGATCCCAACACCATCGTTCAGGATCTGAAAAACTTTATCCTCAACGGCACGAAGGTAGTTATGGCGTGCGGCGGCAGAGAACAGGCGAAAAACATCGTCGAGAGCCTCAGAGAATACGAGATATACGCAACTTACAGCGAGGACGGCAACGACGAAGGCAGCGTTTTGGCAACTCCGCTTCAAGTGGAAACAGGTTTTATATATCCGGCGGTCAAAGCCTGTCTTATCGGCACGAGCGAGTGCATAGGCAAACGCCGCACGAGCGAGATTGACGTCAAAGCAACCGAGCAAGCTCTTTCGCCCAAGCCCGGCGATTACGTCGTGCACAAAATTCACGGCGTGGGCATTTGCGAGGGGACGACCATTCTCAAAACGGGCGATTTCGAAAAAGAATACATCGTCCTTAAATATCGCGACGGCGATACGCTTTACGTTGCAACCGACCAGATGAACAATCTGCAAAAGTTTGTCGGAGAGGAGCACCCCAAACTCAACAAGCTCGGCGGCAAAGAGTTCGAGAGAGAAAAGGAAAAGGTGCGCAAATCCGTGCGCAAGCTCGCAATCAACCTTGTCGAGCTATACGCAAAGCGCGAAAAGCAACGCGGATTTAAATACAGTCCCGACACCGTGTGGCAAAAGGAATTCGAGGACAATTTCGAATACGAAGAAACTCCCGACCAGCTCAAAGCGATTGCCGATATCAAAAACGATATGGAAAGCGGACGAATTATGGACAGGTTGCTTGTTGGCGACGTGGGCTTTGGCAAGACGGAAGTTGCGTTCAGAGCGATGTTCAAAACCGTTCTCGACTCGAAACAGGCGGTGTTGCTTGCGCCGACTACGATACTTGCAAGACAGCATTATGAAAATCTTGTCAAACGCCTCGAACCTTTCGGCATAAAATGCGGATTGCTCACAAGACTTCAATCGTCAAAGGAAAACGAACAACTTCTCAAAGAACTAAAAGACGGCACCACGCACATGGTTATCGCAACGCACAAAGTGCTTGCAAAAGACGTCGAATTTCACGATTTGGGGCTGTTGGTGCTTGACGAAGAGCAGCGTTTCGGCGTTGAACACAAAGAGAAACTGAAAGAAAAATATCCGCTCGTCAACGTGCTTACGCTCTCGGCAACGCCAATTCCGCGCACGCTGAATATGTCGCTCACGGGCGTCAGAGATATATCCATGCTGGAAACCGCACCGAGAGGCAGGCTACCGATTCAAACATACGTGGTGGGTTACAGCGACGCGCTTTGCAAGGACGCAATCACAAGAGAACTTGCAAGGGGCGGACAAACGCTCGTGCTTCTCAACGATATAGACGCGCTCGACGCATTTGCAAGCAGAATCCGTCAAATGTGCGAGGGCGCAAGGGTTATCACCGCTCACGGACAAATGGCTCCCGGTCAACTCGAACAACGTATAAGCGCATTTTACGACAAAGAATTCGACGTGCTTGTGTCAACCACGATTATCGAAAACGGAATAGACCTTCCCGACGCAAACACGCTTATCGTCATAGACAGCGGTCGCTTCGGACTTTCGCAGCTCTACCAGTTGAGGGGAAGAGTGGGCAGACGGGGCGTTTTGGCACACGCATATTTCACCGTTCCCGAAAACGGTACTATCACCGAAAACGCGCAAAAACGCCTTGATTCCTTGCTTGAAAACACCGAGATAGGCAGCGGATTCAGAGTTGCGCTTGCCGACTTGTCCATAAGAGGCGCGGGTAACATTTTGGGCGCGGAGCAAAGCGGGCATATCGAAAAAGTCGGTTACGAGATGTATCTGGAATTGCTTGACGAAGCGGTGCAAGAGATAAAGACGGGCGTCGTCAAGAAGCCCGAACGCGACGTGGAAATGAAGGTGGACGCGGCGGCGTTCATCAGCGACAGCTATATATCCGGTCGCGACAAGTTGAGGGTGTACAAGCAAATATCAAAGGTTGCGTCAAAGAGCGCAAGAGATTCGCTCGTCAAGGAACTCGGCGAGGTGTACGGCGAAGTGGATTTGCCGCTTGAAAACCTTATCAATATCGCGCTTTTGAAAAATCTCGCGTCCAATTACGACGTGTCGAGAATCGTCATAAACCGCAACGGAGCGGGAGTAAATTTCTACGACGCCGACATCTTCAAAAACGAAAGTCTTATGAACGCGGTTGCCAAAAACAGCGGCAGCGTGGTGCTTACAACCACCATTCCGCCCTCAATGATATTTGAAGTCAACAAACTTACCGCCGAGCAAAAACTTGCAAAACTCATAGACTTTTTCGACGGTATCGAATGATTGTTTTGCGGCGTTGAAAGCAAGGATTTGCCAAAAATATCCAATGATTTCAATTGTGGTTTCTTAAACGGAAAATCAAACGATATAACAAAAGACGCATTTTATATGCGTCTTTTGCTGTGTTAAACCGTTGTTTTGTGAAATTAAAACTTATATTCTTCTCTTTTGTGAACGTCGCGCATGCCCTCAACCGTGTCGCATATGTCCTTGAAAGAACAGGTTGCGCAATCCATTTTTAGATTTTTGAGGATATGGTCGAGAGTGACGGTTATGCCTTCGTTGAGCTTTGCCGTTTGCTCGAAAGATTTGAAGTCGAAGTTTTCGTCGGTGATAAATATTTGCTTGACCGCTTTGACGGTTTTGTCCTGTTTGTAGGCGTTTTGCAAGACGTAGCCGATGTCCGAAAAAGATATGCCTTGCGCCTTTGCTTCTTTCGACACTCTTGCGCCTTCTCGAAGTTGATTGGTGTTGACGCGTATCATATATCCGTCGGGATTGACCTTGTAGCGTTTGTATTCGATATCGCGCAAAATGCGGTAGGCGTGCTGTTCTTTGTCAAAGGATTGCTCGGCGTTTTCGTCAAGCAGAATTATTGCGATTCGCGCAAAAGGGACGTCGCCCGACAGGTCTTTTATGTCCTTGCCGCGAAGCAGGATTTCGTCCTTGCTCACAAGTTTTTCGTCGGTGGTGTAGGCGATGAGATAGCTCGAATCTTTGCCGGTTGCGCCAAGTTCCACCGCGCTGTCGTCGGGGAAGATAAAAACTTTTTCGTCAAGGTTTTTTCGGCTCGAAGAAACGGGAAGCGATTGAAGTTCGCTTCCCGCAAGTTCAAGCGTTTTTGAAATTGTGGAATCGTAAAGTTTCATGATTATTCAAGATGACGATTTCTCTTGCGCTTGTCGTAGAATTTTTGAAGGAATTTTTGCACGAGCACAAGAAGTTTCGAGTCGAGGTTGAAGATGTATACGATAAACAAAAGCAAGAAGAGAAGAAGAATTGCGCCTGCAACGCTTCCGATGACGATTCCTGCAATTGCGCCACCGCTCAAAGCGGACAATGTCGTTGAAATCATATTAGCCTCCTTATTGAGCCAAGCCCTTTTGTCTTGCGTATTCCGCCGCGCCGAGTGCGCCCATAAGTTGCGGATCGATGGGAAGATCGATAACCTTGATCTTCAACACTTGCTCTATCGCTTGTTTAAGTCCGTCGTTCTTTGCGCAACCGCCCGAAAGCGTGATGCTGTCCGTTGCGCCCGCTTTCTTTGCCATGACGAAGCATCTCTTTGCAACCGACATCTCGATACCTGCCGCGATTTCGTCCATAGGCTTGCCCTCACCGACGAGAGAGATAACCTCGGATTCCGCAAAAACCGTGCATTGTGCGGAGATGGGGATGACGTTCTTTGCTTTGAGCGAGAGCTTGGAGAAGTCGCTGAGGGACAATTCGAATGAGCGGGCCATTGCCTCGAAGAAACGTCCCGTACCTGCCGCGCACTTGTCGTTCATTGCAAAGTTCTTGACGGTGCCGTCCGTATCGATTGCGATACCCTTGATGTCTTGTCCTCCGATATCGATGATTGCCTTGACGCTGGGATCCGTGATGTGAACGCCCATAGCGTGGCAAGAGATTTCGGAGATATTTTCGTCTGCCGTTGCGACTTTGTTTCTGCCGTAGCCCGTACCGACGAGGTAGGAGAGGTTTTTGACGTCGCCTTTAAGTTCGGGCACTTGAGCCACGACTTCGTTCATGGCCGCTTCCGCAGAGAGAGCGGCGTTGATTTTGCTCTTTATGGTTGTGTGTGCGAGGACTTTGCCGTTCTCGTCCATGATGACTGCTTTGGTGTAGGTTGAACCTACGTCGCATCCGCCGAAATATTTCATAATTATTATCTCCTTTTACCAGCGATTCGTATCGTCGAAATCAACGATAGTGGGGTCGAGAGGTTCTTCTCTCAACACGGTTTGCATATAGCGGTTGACGTCGTTGCGCATATCTTTTCTCGACGCTTTGGTGGGGTTCATCAGAGCGTGATATACCCAAACGATATGGATACCGCGTTTTCTGCCTTCTTCTTCGATAAGTCCGTGATAACCCGCCATGGACTTGCAACCGATATGCTCGTACATAAGCACCATGTCCGCGTTGTACTCTTCGCAATATTGCCAAAGTTGTTCGACGCCGACTTCATAGCCGCCGTTGGAGTGGTTGCGCATGATCATATTCATGTTGTACTCGCCCAGGTCGAGCATAGCTTGCTCGTGATCCTCGTAGTTGATGGGCTTCGTGAGCGTGAATGAAAGCATGTCGCAAAGCGTCACGATACCCCAGCAGTTTGCAAGCCATTGGTTGAACGCAGTGTAGTATTGCGCGTGAACGCCCCACACGATTGCGCGGTGACGGATTTCTTTTGCCGCCAAAACTTTGTTTTCGTAGCCTTTCTTTGCAAGGTCGGTGATTTCTTGGTCGAGCTTGAGGAAGGATGCGTCGCGTCCCGAAATAACCATGTATTCGGCGTCGCGATAAAGCATGATGTTGTTGCCGCAAACTTGCGGATAGGGCGTTTTGTTCATTTCAAGCCATTGCTCGAAGAGTTTGTTTTGAGCGTTGTAGGTCTTGCAGTTCTTTGCAAAAGCGTCCCAGTCCCATTTCTCGCCGGTGTGCTTTTCGATAAACTTGATTGCCGCAACCACTTGATCGCGAGAGTAAGGAAGAACGGAGGCTTGTTGGTGGCGCATAGGCGCAGCCATCGTGAAAGAGGGGAGGTCGTCGTGTCTGTCTTCGATTTGGTTGCCCATCAAAGATCCGTCGCAAGTGGTGTTGCAGTGGATTGCGCATACGCCGCAGATAGGAAAGTCCTCGTCGATTGCGCAGCCGAGTTCTGCGCAGGGCATCGGGCATACGTCGGAAGGAATTTGGAACTCCTCGGAAACCTCGATGTAGTGCAAAACGCCGTCTTGCGCGATGGTGGAACCCGTGTAGATTGCAGGCACTTCCTTCGATACGAATTTGAGGTTGGGGAAGCCCATTGCAACCACCATCATGCCGTTTTCGTCCATGATGACGACTTTTTTGTTGAGTTCGTCGTATTTGCCGTGCTTGTTGCCGATACGCTTGTCGCATTTGAAGAGCGTATCCATGGTTTGAGTGAGGTGTCCCACGATGCTGTCGTATTGCTTGTGGCCGATACGAAGTTGCGGACCGCGCACGCCTTCCATATGTCTGTCGATATAGTCGAACGCCGCCATGTAGTTGCCAAACCATCTATACGTGAACAGAGCTTTGATCGTGGTGGGCTTCATGATAAATTTGCCCATGACGAGCAAGTTTTTGAGCCAGCAACCGAAGTCGTACATCGTATCTTTGAAGCCGCGCCATTCTCTGCGAGTGGCTGTTCTTTTGCCGCTCTTGTAGAATTTGCCGAGTTTTTCGGAATTAAGTTTTGCGCCCATACTCAATGCTCTCCTTTTTCAGTCTGAATTTTCTTGATTTCCATTGCCTCGACGAACGCTTGGATTCTCGTGCGGAGTTGTCCCGATTGTCCTGCGTTGTAAGGACGGTCGATGGAGAGGACTTGATGACCGTATTCGTTTTGAAGCACCGCGTGCATAAACGGTCTGCCGTATCCCCAGTAGTCGCAGAATTTGATTTGTTCGATTATGATGCCGTCCGCCTTGTATTCTTTTGCGATTTTGTCAACGTAGGCGTGACGCTCGTTCACCTTTTCGGTGTTGAGGAAGCGCGGACATTGTCCCGATTGCATATAGTATCTGCAAACTTGTGTGAGCGCGTCTTCGTCGTCGGTGAGCACGATTTCCTGTCTGCCGGGAAGAGAGCCGAAGCAATATCTGTCCGCAACCACGACAAGTCCTGTGTCCTCTGCAAGTTTGATGAAGCTCGGATCGTCGATTTCGCTTCCGACCATAGCAACGCGCGCGCGATACTTGCTTGCAGGATCGGGAACTCTCGTTTTAAGTTCTTCCGCGGTTTCTTCGAGTTTTTCGATGAGCAAATCTTTGGGGCAGCAGTACGTTGCAAGGCAGAATACCGCAAATTCGTAACCCGTGATGCGCGGAGATTCCTCTTTTCTGTATTCGCCGATTTCGGTGATAAGACGGGAGATTTTGTTTTGCTCCTCAACGGCTTTGCGGATTGCCGCGTCGCTCACGTCGATGCCGAGATGCTCGTGAAGGGGCTTCAAGCAATGCTCTTGCATTTGCAAAACGTAGTGTTTGAGCGTCACTTCGTCGCTCTTCATGGGCACGTCGCAGTAGGATGCGAAAAATCCTTCGTGGGGGCAGCAGCCGAGGTGCTCGATGTTTTCGGCAAGGCGATTCATCATAGCGCACGCTTCGGGTGCAATCAAGCCGTCAAGGAAGGAAAATCCGCCTTCGAGAGCGCGTTCCAAAATAGCGCGGCACGCTTCGCAGAAAATGGGGCTGAGATAGTAGTTGCCCATTTCCGTGCTGGTTGTTCTTGGCGCGCGCAATCTGACCGAGAAAATGCCCGGCAAGTTGAGCAACGGTTCGGGAATCTGATAGCAAACGTGACCGATTGCCTTTCTTCCCGCCTCTTGCGCCTGTTGGATGAGTTCGTTGTTGGAGTTTTCCAGCAAGTTCTCAAAGTAGATGAGGTGTTTTAGATCTCTCACGGTATATCTCCTATAAAATATGTATTTCTTCCAAAACTCTCTTTGCGCCCAAGCACACAGGGGTGTCGGAGGGCAGAGAGAATACGTTTTCGCCCTTTGCGTCCATTTGAGCAAGAGCGGCGTCGCAAGGAACGTACGCAAGCGTTTCAAGATTGTCGATGGTCGGTTTTTGAGCAAGAGCTTCCTCGCTCATGCGGTTTTGCACCACGCCGATTTGGTCGTACATCACAAGCTCGGTTGCGACTTTCGCGATTGTGGACACCACGTCGCGTCCCTTTTTCGATTGGTCGGTGACAAGCAAAAGATGCGTCACCTTTTCCACAACTCTGCGATTTATTTGTTCGATGCCCGCCTCGCCGTCAATCACCACGTAGTCGTAGTGTTTGGAGATGAGCGCGATTACGTCTTTGAGATAAGTGTTGATTTTGCAATAGCAACCCGCGCTTTCGGGACGGCCTATCGCGATAAAAGAAAAACCCTTTTGAACGCATATTGCCTCGTCCACGGAATATTCCGCGTTCCCAAGAATTTCAAGAGGGGATATTTTGCCGTTTTGCGTCTGCTCGACGGTTTCTTTGCGCACGTCGTCGATGGTCTTTTTAGGCTCCACGCCCAAAGCGGTCGACAAACCTATGGCAGGGTCGGCGTCTATTGCGAGTATTCTTTTATTCGGGAAATTTTCAACGAGAAGTTTGACGATTACGGCAGAAAGAGAGGTCTTTCCGACTCCTCCTTTTCCTGCAACGGCAATGATTTTTGTTTGTCCGTCCATCGTGTCACTCCGAAACGCAGGTCGTGTGCGTGCGTTTTCAATATAAACGTGCGTACGCGTTTGCGCGTAATGCGTGTAATATAATACAAAAAGTTTAACAGTTAATCAAATAAAAATCAACGTTTTTCGACATAAAACGCCGTCGAAAACGCAGTAAATATTAGCCAATCGTACAAATGTTCGACGACCAAGCAAAAAGAGGCGATTTTTGAGCGTCGCCTCTTGTTTGCGGATTGAATTTTTTGCGTTTGCAAAGTTCTCGTCGCGCTTTTCGGAGCGTGATTTAAAGTTCGCTTTACACGATTCTCATTGCGGTGATGTTTGCGCCCGTGAGATTTACGCTTTCACCCGACGTGTTGTGCAAAGAAAGAGTCGTTCCGTCTGCGGCGGCGGTGTAAAGAATGGTTTTGGACAGATTTGCCGAGTTTGCGGAGGTGGCGTTGTCACTGACGATTTCGTTTGCGAGTGCCGAGCCGTTTGCATACAATTGCGCCGACAGATTTCCGTCCGTCGTTCGCGTGCCGGTTGCCCCATAGGTTACGAGATAAGTGCCTGCCGGCAAAACGATTGCGTTGTCCGTCAAAGTCATTGTGGTCGTAGGCGTGGATGTTGAGTTGGCAAGCGGAATTATCGCGCCCGTCGCAACCGTTTGCGTACCGCCGTAGGCATACAATGCGTCTTGCAATGCGCTTGTGCCCGGCTCTCCTTGCGGACCTTGCGGACCGACGGGACCTTGAGGACCGGTCGCACCCGTTTCACCCTGTATTCCTTGCGCGCCTTGAGGTCCGGCAGGACCTTGCGGTCCGGTTGCGCCCGTCGCACCGGTTTCGCCTTGGATGCCTTGAGGCCCTTGCGGCCCGGTTGCACCCGTTGCTCCCGTTGCACCGACGGGACCTGTAGCTCCTGTCGCGCCCGTTGCGCCTTGCGGACCTTGCGGACCTTGTGCGCCTTGCGGCCCCATAGGCCCTCTGGGGCCCGTCGCTCCCACCGGCCCCATCGGACCTCTGACATATTCAATCGACGGTTGATTGCAGTAGCGCATAGGCGTGTTTTTACAGCACGGATTGAAAAAATTGAAAAGCATAAGCATTCCTCCTTGTTTGTTATGTAAAACGCATGCGGAAAGAATTTTTTGCGAGTTTGTTTCGTTGCGTGACAAAGAATGATTTTCCATATACCGTATGCAAGCAAAAAAAATTGTGATACAATGTAACCAAACGCCGATACGCGCGTATATTTCGTGTAAACATCAAGCGCAATCGCGCAAGGGAGAGTACGTTATGAAAGAAAGATTCAAGAAGTATCTTGAAGAGCATTTCAGAAAAATCGCACCCACGCAAGCGGCGATGGAATACCGCAAAGCGTTGCTTCGTCAACTTCTTGACAGAGAGCAGGAGTTGCGTATCAAAGGCGTGAGCGACGACAATCTCATTTACGATATGGCGATTTCCGAACTCGGCGATATCGATCAAACTCTCGAACAGTTTGAAAAAAGACAAATAAAGAGCGGTGAAGTCAAACGCAAAATCAGTGCCGCAAGCATTTGTGCGGCGGCAATCGTGGCATTGCTCACAATCGTGTATCTCATCGTAGGCGGCGTTGCGAAGATTTGGCACCCGGCATGGCTCATTATGGTGGGCGGTGTGTTTGCGGGCGTAAGCGTGTTGCTTTCATACGGAGCGGTCAAATTCGCAAAGAAAAAGAAATACGTTCCCGTCAGAATATTCGTTGCTATCTGCGAAGTTTTGTTTACCGTGTTCGTGTTTTTGCTCCTCCGTCTCGTGTTCAAAATCGAAGGCGCATGGATGAGTTTCCTCGCAATGCCTGTTGTGCTTTTGGGCGTTGATACGGCAATCGCATTTGGAACGAACAGCAAAATCAAGTGGTTCGAACTGCCCGTTTTCGTTGAGATTTTCGGCGTCATGCTTTACGTGATTTTGGGACTCACCGTCAACGGCGTATGGCATCCGGGTTGGTTGTTGTGCCTCATCGGCGTCGTGTGCGCACTTGTCGAACTCATGGCGTTCGTCATCAAGAAAGCAAAGGCGAAAAACAAGAAAGAAAGAGCCGAACTCGAAGACAAAAACGAGAAAGAAGACCAAAAGTATTGGACTGAATGGGACGATTAATATATCGTTTTGCATTGATAAAGTGTCTGTTTTGACAGATAGGAGAGATTTATGGCAACGACATTGAAGGCTGAAATGTGGGATAGAATGCAGTTTTTGTTCCGCAACTATTACGACAGAATGGTGCATGCAAAGCTCACCTACGAGGGTAGCTTCGATATGGAAGTTTTGAAGAACGTCGTGCTTTTTATGGTTGAAAAAGCCCCGGTGCTTCATTCGAGTTTCAACACCACCGTCATAGAGCCGTATTGGAAGGAAGAAAACTACACGATAGACGATATCGTTTCCTATGAAAAAGTCGAGGACGCGGACAAGGTTGCGGACGAGTGGCTTTTGGGCGTTATTCCTTACGACAACAACGTGCAAATCAAAATCGCAGTGTTCGAGGACGACAAGCACTCCGTTCTTGCGTTGCGCAACAACCATATGTGCATGGACGGCGGCGACCTCAAATACTTCCTTGCGACGCTTTGTGAAAACTATACGAATCTTAAAGCCGGCAACTATTCCGCGCTTCATATGAAGAGCGGTTCCAGAAGTTACGACCAAGTGTATTCCAAGCTCGAAGGCGAGGACTTGAAACACGCAAAAAACCTCTACAAAAACATCTCCAAAACCGAAGACAAAGTTGCGTTTCCCTGGAGCGAAAGCGTGCCCGAGGACACCAACAAAATCATCAAAAGAGTTATAAACGAAGAAGATTTCGACAAACTCCGCGCGCTCGCAAAAAAGATGGGAATCACCGTCAACGACGCGATTATGGCGGCGGTGTTCCGTTCGCTGTACGAGATGTGCGGTCTTAAAGACACCGACAGCCTCACCGTTTCTTGCGCAATCGATTTGAGAAAGCATATCGTCGAGGGCGGTTTGCAAGGCGGACTTACCAATCACACGGCGTGGATGGCGGTGCGCACGATGAGCAAGGGCGAAAGCATACAAGACACAATCGTCAACGTCATTCGCTCGACGAAGGGATTTAAACGCGACAAGTTTATGGGACTTTATTCCTTGCCGCTTTTGAAACTTGCTTACACGATTTTCCCGCAAGACATAGCGGAATTTGCAATCAAGGCGGGCTATACCAATCCGCTCATCGCAGTGAGCAATATGGGGCTTTTGAACGACCAAAAACTCACCTTTGACGGCATGAAACTCGTGGACGGATTTATCTCGGGCGCAGTGAAGTACAAGCCGTTCTTCCTCATGTCCGTGACGACGCTTCTGGGCAGAGTTACGCTCTCAACCGCAATCAGAGGCAATCAAAAAGACGTTGACATCGCAAACCGCTATTTCGACCTCGTTATGAAAAACATAAAAGAATTCAACGCAATCGAACTCTAAATCGCTAAACAGAGTCGGGCAGTTAGGATTTATATGCCCGCGCATTTACGTATAGTAAATCGTGGTTGTCGATGAGGTGCTTTGTTCGTGTTATATCTTTGCATGCAAACATCGCTTGACCGAAATAGGCTTGAATTAAAAAATCGCTTGAACGAGCGATTTTTTCATTCAAACAAACCGATGGCGGCGAATCATATTTCTCGAACATAAGCAGAATGTTTGATTCTTGTCGGTATAGGCTCGTCGAGAGCGAAATGTGACGCAAAGCGTTTGAATATTGGTTTAACGTCTATACACTTGTCGAGCAGCTTTGAAAACAGACTTATCAAAGTTCCGTTGCACACCGTCATAACGAGCGTGCCCCAGTTGATTCCTACGAATTTTTTGAAAAACGCAAGCGTCATCGTCGTGCCGAGAACGAGCATAAAAGCGTCGAAACAAGTTTTGAAAACCGCGGTTTTTATGCAATATTTTTTGCTGATGCCCATAAAGAATAAATCATACACTTCGGGATAAAGGTACGTCTTTGAAAACAAGGCGATAGAAAACGCCGACATCGGCACGCCGAGGATAAACATCACGATTCTTACCCAAAGATCCATGCTTCCCGGCGGTGTAACGGCAGGGTTGAAAATCGGGATAAGTCTGAAAAGATCGAGCACTGCGCCGTACAGCAGACAGGTTATAAACGACGACAAGTAGGAGATGCGAAAATTTTTCATCACGATGCAGAATATCACGAAGAGTATCGCTTGAATCACATATTCCGCCTGGCCGAAAGTGATAGGTACGACCAGACTCAAAATGTATGCGGGCGCAACTATCATCGATATGCCGAAATCCACGCTCGTGAGCATGGCGACGGAAAACGCAAGCAGCACTATTGCCGCAAGATAGACGACTTCGCTCGGAAGTTTCAGCTTTTTCATAATACCTCGAGTGTTTTTTGCCATAAAAAAACACAGCGCATAGCGTTGTGTGGCGAAAAGGTGGCTTGGGCCCGGAAAAGTCCACATAAGTTTTCATAGAGTTTATAACATAATTTGCAAAGTATGTCAACAAAAGATTTTTTGTGCGGTTTTGCCGGATTTTTCGTGAAATAAGTCGAGTTTGCTTATTGCACACGTGTAGGATATGTGCTAAAATAACTTTATAACAAATATCATTCTTAAGGGGTGTACATTATGACATTTGCGCAATTTTTGTTCGTGGCAATCGACAAATTGTTCGACGGTGCTCAAAACAACAAGAAAATGCTCCGCTTTAAAGACGTAAAATTTGAAGTGGAAACCGATATCGCCTACGGAAAAGACGATGCCGAAAAGCTCGACACTTATTTCGTCAAAAAAGACGGAAACGAAAAATATCCCGTGTTCTTCTACATCCACGGCGGCGGATTTGTGGCAGGCGACAAACACTACCGCAGAGGCCTTGCAAAATGGGCGGCAAACAAAGGTTTCTTTGTTGTCAACGTCAACTACGGTCTGGGACCGGAATACCTCTTCCCGAAGGGATTGCAACATCTCGTAAACGCGCTCAACTGGGTTGGCGAAAATGCGCAAAAGTACAATCTCGACCTTGACAATATGTGCGTTTCGGGCGACTCGGCAGGCGGTTATTATTCCGCAATGCTCGCTTGCGTTGCCACAAACAAGGACTTGCAAGCGAGATTCGGGGTGTCGACCGACCTCAAATTCCGTACGGCAATGCTCGATTGCGGCATCTACGACATCGGCGAAGCTCTCGGACAAAAAATGCCCTTCAATCTTACGGATAAAGTGCTGTTCGATTTCAGCGGTATTCACGTCAAAGAGCTTGACAAGTATCAATACGTAGACGTGCTTGCTCCGTTCGGATACGTCAACGAGCAATTCCCGATAAGTTTCATCACCTATGCGGAGAAAGATATGTTCTGCAAAGGACAAGGACAAAAACTCGTCAAAAAACTTCAAGATCTCGGCGTACACGTCGAGGAACATCACAGCACCAAGTTCTTTGACAACCATTGCTATCCGCTCAACTGGAACAAGGGCGCGGCAATCGAAAACATCCGTCTTTGCGACGACTTTTTGAAGAGGGTCGTCAACAAAGAAGTTTAATTCGGCACAAAAAAACATGCGCGTGCGTTGAATCACTACTCAACGCACGCGCATGAACATTTTTACGCCAAACGTTTGGCATGAAAAGATAATATATTGTTTTCAAGAGGAAGTTTATGGCAAAAGAGAAGAAAGCTATGTTTGTGCCGAAAGCGCAAGAAGTTGCGCCGATTGACGAAAAGTACTCGCAAGAAGACGTTGAAAAAGCACAGGCATTTGTCGAACAAGAAGAAAAGGACAAGGGAATGTCCGTTGTGCAGAAACTGAACGTCGTCTGGACGATTGTTTCAACGCTGTATGCGATAGCGTCTACATGCATGTTTGTGGTAAAAAAATGGGTGGATTCGATTTATACGTACATACTCATTCCCATGCTGGCGGTGCTGGTGATAACGTTTGTAGTGCTTGTCGTTCTAACGTTCAAGGACAAGAAAAAACTGAAAACCAACGTGAAGAATTACAAGAAAGTTCTCGGTATATTCAAAGCGTTTGTCAACGTGTTTTTCCTTGCGATATCGGCAGTGTCAATGGCAGGTATCGCAACGGGCGAAACAAGCCTTGTAAAGTGGATTGTGTTCGGCGTAACGTTCTTTGTCGCGCTTATGCAACTAGTGCTAAAAATAACGAAGTTTGTAATGAAGCAAGTACGCAAAGCGGTCGGCAAGAAATTTAAAGTAGAGATACACAAATTCGTTGACGGCAAGAAGAAAAAGAAGTCGATTGCCGACAGCGTAACCGAGCACGATTATAACAATAAATAAAGAATAATACAAACGAATATTTTTGCAAAATCGACGTTTTATAAAAGCAAAACCGACTGATAAAGTCGGTTTTGTGTGTTTTTGTCGATATTTTAAGTTGCTTTTATCGCAATCTCAAAGTGCTTATTTTATCGCAAAAAACTTGTCGATAAGCTCCCACGGTTTGTCGAAATACACACCGCTTTCCGCGGCGGATTTTTCGCTGTAAACACGTGTTTCGACGCTTTGATTTTCACCGCAAAGCGAGTCGTACGCAAGAGCGGTTTTCGTTGAGAAAAGCATAAACGGGACAGGCTCGCTCGAATGAGTGCGCAACGCAATCGGGGTGTAGTGGTCGGGCATTATCAACATCGCGAAATCGTCGCCCTTTTCGGCAAAGTGCGAAACGATGGGAGAGATGATTTTTTCATCGATAAGTTCGATTGCTTTTATCTTGCCTTGCGCGTCCCCTTGATGACCGCATTCGTCGGTGGCTTCGATATGTACAAAACAAAAATCTTCTCCGTTTTCAAGAGCGTTTATCGCAGCTTGCGCTTTGCCGTCGAAATTGGTGGTGAGCGTGCCGTTTGCGCCCTCGACGTCAATAGAGTTCATGCCGCTGCCAATCGCAATGCCTTTGAGCAAATCGACCGCGCTTATCATTGCGCCTTTTTTGCCGTATTTTTCCTCAAAATTCGGGATCGAGGGTTTTGTGCCTTCTCCCCAAAACCAAACGGCGTTTGCCGGGTTTTCTCCGCGCTCTGTGCGGCGAACGTTGACGGGATGGTCTTTCAGAATTTCGTACGAATTGACAACGAAGGACGTCAAATCTTTGCCGAGCGTACCTTTTGGCAGATACTCGCCTATGCGAAGACCGCTTATATCGTGGGGAGGAGTCAAGTCTTCTTCGGGCTTTGCGCGGGACACCACAAGGCAGTTGCGATAACTCGTGCCCGTGTAGAAACGGAATTTGTCGCAGTTGAAATTGTCCTTTACGCAGTCCATAAGCTCGCACGCTTCGTCCGCGTCTATCTCGCCCGAACTGTAATCCAGCATGATTTTGTCCTCGAACGGCTCGTCGTCCGAGAGCGTGACGAGGTTTGCGCGCATGGCAAGGTCGTCGGCTTTGAGGTCGATGCCGATTGAAAGGGCTTCCAAGGGACTTCTGCCCGTGTAGCAAGTGCGTGCGTCAAAGCCCAGCACGCCGAGATTTGCAACGTCGCTGCCCGGTTTGAAACCGTCGGGAACGGTTTTGACAAGTCCTATTTGAGCCGTTTGCGCCAAGGCATCCATATTGGGAGTTTTTGCCGCTTCGAGAGGCGTTTTTCCGTTTAATGATTTCACGGGATAATCCGCCATGCCGTCGCAGAGTACGAGAACGTATTTCATTTTTGACTCTCCTTTGGGCTTATGATAATTCTTTCACTTGCATTTGTCAAATTTATGTGCTAACTTATAATAATAAGCAAGGTGTATGGCATAGCCATACGGCAAGGAGAAATTTTGGCGAAATCCGTGGATAAAAACCTCAAAAAACTGCCTCTCGGCGCGATAAAACCGCAAGGCTGGTTGCTTGACGAGATGTTGCTGGCAAGCAATTTGCAAAAGCGTATCGGCTCGCTTTCGGGGCTTGTGAAGGACGGAGAATGGAACGGCGGCGAAAGCCTGCCGCGCTACGTCCGCGGTTTGATTTTGCTCTCTTGCGCTCTTGACGACAAAACGCTCAAAGAAAAGGTTGCGAGTTATATGGCTCCCATTTTTTCGAGCGCGAACGAGGGCGGAGATTTCGGACCAAAAAATACCTTGTCCCTTACGCCGAAAATCGAAGCTGTCAAAACGCTGCTCACCTACTACGAAGCAACGGGCAACGAGAGAGTTTTGCCGTTTTTGAAAAAGTTTTTCAAGAGTCAATTCAACACCTATTCGATAAGTTCTTGTTGGTTCGATTCGCGCGCGAGATTGCTTGAAGAAATCGGCGCGATAGAGGCGGTGTACAGAGAAACCGACCTCGAATGGTTGCAAGACCTCGGAGAAAAATTGCGCGACAGTTCAAACGACTGGTTTAAGCTTGCAACGCATTTCGTTTACAAGAAACCCTATCATCGCTATATATCGCAAACGGCACTTAAACATATTCAAAAGCAAGTTTTAAGTTTCGAATCGGTGCAAAGCGAGGACAAAAAGCGCAGAGTGCTCACTCCCGACGACATAGACAAACAGTGGCATAAAAAGAAGCACAGAGTGGCGGTTGAAACAAGCGGCGTCAACCTTGCAAAAGCGGTGAAATATCCTGCCACATACGGAAGATTTATAGGCGACGACAACCTCAAAAACCTGTCGCTCAAACTTGTAAACGCGCTTGAAAAATATCACGGAACGCCGCTGGGAGCATTTTCGTGCGCACCCAAAATTGCAGGCGTAAAAGGCGTGGGCGCGGTGGACGTAGAGGCAGGCGTCGAGCTTTTGGAATCCCTCGTGGAAGTCGTCAAGGAAACGAAGGATTATTCGCTTGTGGACAGCATCGAACGCATCGTGTTCAATCTTGTCGCAGGGGCGAGTTTCGAGGACTGTTCGGCGGTGCAGGACACCGTTTATATCAATCAGACGGAAGCCTCGCAAGCAAGAAAAATGCCTTATTCCGAGGGCGACAACGCTTTCTATACGAAAAAGGCGTCGAGGGGCGCGATTGCGCTTTTGAGTGCGTATCCGCTCTATATGCAAACGGCGTGCATGGTCAAAGACGACGAGTTGAATTTCCTTACGTACACGCCTTGCACGATGGATATTTGCGTGGGCGGTTGCAATCTCACTGTATCCGAGCGCACGGGATATCCGTTCAGAAACGCCGTCGTGTTCAAAGTGGAACAAGCGGACGGCGAACCCGAAGTCAAAATCAATTTCCGCGTGCCGAAAAACACGTTTATGCAGCTCATATCGGGCGGACAAATCGTCGCGAGCGGAACGAGGGAAATCTCCGTCAAGTGCATCCTAAAAGCAGGCAGCACGTTTATGCTCAAAATGAACATTCCGCTCACCGTCGAGGAAAACGCGGACGGCTCGCGCAGTTTGTTTAAGGGCAATCTTTTGATGTCGCTCAAACTTCCGTGCGAAATCAAGCAAGACGTAAGCGATCGTCGCACGCTTGTGGTAAAATGTACGAAAAAGTGGAATATAGCTCCCGTTCTTTCGAAGAAATCGAGCAAAAAGCTCTTTGAGGAAGAGCGTGTTGTCGTCAACGAAATCTCAAACGTGCCGTTCAGGCAAGAGCAACCGCCGTTCGAGCTTAAAATCCGCTCCAAAAACGTGTCTAACTGGGAGTACGACACAGACGGCTTCGAGCAATTCCCGAAAAAATGCGTGTTTTCGGAAGAAAGTCTTGAAAGAACGTACGTTCCTTTCGGATGTACGCTCACGAGAATAGCAAAATTTCCCAAATGCACCAAATAAGAAGGTGAAGTATGAAAACGCTTGAAAAAAAGTATTCGAAAATCGAAAGAGTGGTGGCAAAAGGCAAGTTTTCCGCTTGGGTGTATCTGCGCACCGTTTTTCTTGGCGCGATACTGGGCGGCTTAACCGCGGTTATTTGGATTTTTAAGGACAAAATTGAGGGCTTGTTTACAAAAACCGAACCGGCGCAATATCTCACGGACGACGTGATGAGATGGGTGCTTTTGGGTGTGGGTGTAGTCGTGTTGTTCGGCTTGATCGTAGAAACGATTCGCCTCAACTCCAAAGAGCTGGTGCTCACTCCCGACAAAGTCGTGTTCAGAGAGGGCGTATTCAGCGTGCGTTCGGTTGTGATTCCCCTTTGCGAAATCAAGATGGTTGAAACAAAACAAAACTTTTTCGGAAGAATAGTCGGTGTGGGCAGCATCCTTATCGTGTCCGACGCGGAACAACCTTATCTTGTCAAAAACGTCAAATCTCCCGACCGTCTTTCGCGCAGAATCATGCGCCAGGCGGCAGATACAAACGAGGCGGCGAGAAGCGGAGGGAGAGTCGCATTGAAGTTTGCGGGATATGCAAAGTGACAAAAGACGAGAGTAAAGAAAGCCGTTTTGTTTGAAAAGCAAAACGGCTTTTTTAATGCGAAAACGCTCGCGTTTTCGCATTAAAACGATAGAGATTTTCGTCGTGTACCTTAAATTAGATGTGCCCCCCTCTTTCCCTCTCGGGCTTGTTGTTCTTCCTCTACAAGAGTTGAATGTTTAGAACTCTAAATACAATTCCCCTTTCCTCACGTGTTTTGTTCTTCCTCTACAAGAGTTTGTCGGCATGTACTCTAATTTAGATGTGCCCCCTCTTTTCGGACACGCCGGTATTTCTCCCACCACTCAGTTAGGGACAA
>ULVD01026716.1_pt1 | contig 22489 bp, 16 predicted proteins | sample 1959101 | NCBI WGS metagenome assembly ULVD01 (sample SAMEA4835777, study PRJEB28245) | human gut metagenome | biome: gut microbiome; material: fecal sample | place: Denmark | collected 2008
AGGGGGAGGTGCTCCATAAAAGGCACTCCCTCCGTATATTCTCCATCCATCTGCATTTTTTCGGAATTCAACAGTTTCGTACCATGCTCTGCCTTCCGCATATATTGCCATAACAATGCGGTCATCACTCCGAGATAGAATTTCTGCAGAATCCTCCAGTTTTTGTCCCGGCGGCAAATAGTCCCAAATTTCACTCATTTCCAGACGCTCGCCCGCAAGTATAAAAATTCTTCCGTCGGCATCTTCTGTAATGTATCGGTTAAAACACCATAACCCCCCCGGCTGATTGTGAACAACATGCTCATGTCCACAGGAAAAGAACTCATATATGTCATAGTAGAACAAATCAAAATAATCTTTCTTTAGCCGCTCCATGGTGATTTCCTTAGGTAACGACCTAGCAGGGGTATTCTTGTAGACATCTTTGGGGTATTCTTCTCCAGTGTGTCTATCAACATGAGGGGGCAACTCCGATCCTACTGTCTCAATACTCTCTTCACTGAAATATCCCAATGAAATCATCCATTGGTCTGTTTCTACCAAGGGACCGTACTTATCCATATCCTTCCACCATAATGAATACGATCCCTGCATCAAAGCAAAAAAGGTGCTTGCTCGGTCTGCAAGATCGGTCAGTTCTTTCAGGGTCGGTTCTTCCTCACTCTCCGATTCGGTGGCGAAAGCTCCCAAAGGAACTAAGGTTAAAAAGAAAACTAAAAGAGCGCAAAGTAAAGATATAATTCGTTTTTTCATGATCATTTCTCCTTTATGCAACATGCATTAACGCCATATGTCGCTGCAAATATACCTGATGGAGCATTGAAAACTCAACAACCAAATCTCTTCCTCCAATATTATTGCATATACGATAAACTTGTTCTGTTGATCCATATTTTCCTAAAGGATGCGCACCAAATTTATAATGCGTTTCATTGATTATTGAGTCATATTTTTTTGTATCGCTGTTATAGTATAATCCTTTCACAACAAAATAATGTCCATTATCACTATTGGCATCATATCCATATCCGAACACAGGTAATTGCTCAGAATCAATTGTAGGATTATCTTTTAGATTTTTATGTGGTTTTATATTGATTATCGCTGGAAAAAAGCCTTTCAATGACTGTGAAAGCATGTGTTGAAGAGTATTATTTTTTTCACCATATGTATGTGTATACTGATGTTGCTCATCCAAATACCTGTTTACAGTCTTGGTAATCCCTTCAATTTCGGTAGTATAGGACTCTCCCATTTCTGCTTCAAACTGTTCAATGAAAGCATCATCGTCAACTTTAGGTGCAGCGCCATTTTGAAGCATACCGGCTTTCCAGTATGCTGCCAGATAATTGACCACCATTTTTCCACTTGCGGCACCGCAGGTGTTGGTATACTGCTGGTAGTCCTTTTCCATGGCCAAGGAAATCGCCTTCAGCTCCCACAGGATGTCTGTTGTTCCGGAAGAAAGCGACAGAGCATTGTTCTCAATGGTGAGTGCCTGATTCGCAGCCACATTGAAAATACGGTACTTTCCTCCTGCTGTTTTTTGGAGAATCCATCTCCCTGAAGCGGGGTCTTCGCCCTCCGCTGTCTGCATTACCTTCACAGCCCCGTTTACTACCGCCAACCGATACTCCGAGCGATAACTGCCTTTTATCTCAATCGTGTCGGAGTTTGCAGCATCGGTCTGGAGTCGCAGATAGGGCAGAATGTGATAGTAAGCGTTGTCTCCGGTGCCCACCTTCTCAAAGGTGAAACGCTGGCAAATTTCCAATGTTTCGGCTGTATAAGTGTAATTTCCTAATTCCTTCGTCCGATCCACCACCACATTCAATTCTTCGGCTGTCAAAGCTCCGTCGGAAGTACTGCTGAAAACGCTTCCGTATTGCAGGTACTTGCCGCTTTGCAAGTGATGGAGGGCAAACTCCACCCTGTCTTCGGGAGCAGCCTGCAGGGCAAAGAAGTCTACAGGCTTCCACAGATGGCTTGCATTCGGCAATGCCGGCTCTGTCACCAAGGACAAGGTTCCGTTTATATCCGCCAGAATCGTTCCGGTGGACTTGTTCTTCAAAGAATATCCCCCGCTCTGTTCATCCATTTTGACGGTCCATTTGGTGCTGTCATCCGTCGCTGTTCCGACCGTCAGAACCGTCCCGTCGGCCCTCAAAAATTTTCCGGAATCCGTCTGGGTTTGGAACCGGTAGCATCCATCCTCCAGGCGGATCGGAATCCAGGTTTCGCTGTAGCTTTCCGGGGCGCCGGTCAGCCTTACGGGAACCGTCTGCTCCTGGCTTTGTCCCACTGCCAGGTGAGCGTTCGAAAAAAGGTTTACAAAGGTAAAGTTGCCCACATCCAAAGAAACCTCTTCCACTACTACCCATGCATGCTCGTCAATGCCCGAACTGCCGCTTAAGGTCAGGGTGCTGTCGGCGGTGTTCAGGTGCAGGAAGCCTCCTCCGGCGTTGGAATAAAAGAGGTAGGAGTCAAAGGCGCTGTTGTGCAGGATCGGGGTCCAGAAATGTTCCGTGGAAGGCTCTTCGGGCAGCACCGGGTAGGTCACTGCCGTCACGGTGTTGTTGGTGCCTGCCTTCAGACAGTAATCTGAATCCTCAAAGGAGCGGATCACATAGTCACCGTACCCGGTCAGGTATTCCTCAAAGATCCACCGGTAGGGCGTGGTGCTGACAGCCAGGCCGTTGTTTTCGTTCAGGCCGAGATACCGGGTCACACCGCCGTCCGTCCGGCTGATGAAGCCCACCTTTTCATCGAAGTTCTCCCTTAAGGAATAACTGACCTTCAGCACCGGGCGCTTCTGCCGATCCGATTCGGCAGGGCCGTAATAGGAAACGCTCTTGGTCCCGCTGTCGGTGGTGCGTATCCGGGGCATGAGCAGATAGGTGGGGGTGCTTCCCGTCTCGTAATAATCCAACGGCAGAGATACGGCAGTGGTGGTACTCGTCTGGGAAACCACATTGGTGGAGAATCTTTCTCCGCTTGGTTCAAAGCCTACGGACAAGGGGTTCTCTCCTGCTCCGAGACGGTAGTTGTAAAGTCCCGACACTCCGGTTTTTTCTTTGATCGTCAAAGTCAAGGTCAGGCTTTGGACTTCATAGTAGTCCGTATTGACGCTCGGATAACCCAAGCTCGAAATGTACAGGCTGGTGTAGGTGCGTCCCACCGGGGTAACGCTCTTGTCAAAGCCTACGGAAAGCTGGCCGTTTGTTTCGGTCACGGTCGTCCCGTTGTCCGTATAGGTCTTTGCCGTCAGCAGATTTCCGTTAAGCGTTCCGTTTGACACCAACGGATCAAAGGTGATGGGATACACCCGTTCGCCGGAGGACAGCCAGGCGGCATTCGGCGTGTAGGTGACGGCATAGCCGGTAACGGTCTGCCGCAGAAGAACTGCCACTGCGGGGCAAACGCTTCCTGCCGCATCAAAGACATAGGGAGAGGAAACGCTGTAAACCGTTTGTCCCGCCGAGTCAAAGAAGCTCAGGCTGCCGTCCCCATTGGCCGCCGCCGTCAGTCCTGCCACGGTATATTCGGTCTGAAAACCGACCACTCCGGTGTTCCGCTCCAGAATGATCTCCTCTTTCAGCCCATTGCCCACAAGGGTATACTTAGAAGAGATTCCGGAGAAAAGCCCGTAGGCGGTACTGCTGGTCAGAGAGGTAACAAAGGAGCCTAATTCAAAGGTGGCATCGGCGACCTTCTGTCCGTAAAACGCATTCGCCGAACCGACCTCCGCCTGCAAGCCGAAGGGAAACAGCTCCGGAGAGAGGGTGAGCCCGTTTTTCATCACACGGGTGACCAGCGACAGCACCGGTGCGCTTTCCGCCTGCACCGTCACCGGTTGCCCGGCGCTTGTAGTTGCTAAAGAAACGGAAAAGCGGCGGTTCCCGGTGTTCTCATAGCGGCGGGTTTCGGAGTTCAGAATCAGACGGTTGTCTAAATCCTCAAAGCCCCCTTTTCCATCAGGCTGATGCACCGCCTGCCCATAGCTTACGGCAATCCCGCTTCCGTCCGAGCAGACAAAGTGTTTCTCCGTCTCACTGCGCTTGCTCATATCTTCATACAGTATCTCCGGTTCCGTGTCCTCTTCCAAGGCGTAGGACCCGAAGCAGAACAAGGGCAACAGCAGTACAAGAGTCAGGAAAAGTGCGGTCATTTTCCGCGGAAGTGCGCTTCTTTTTGGTGTTCTTTTGGGTGTTCTTTTCATAATACTTTTTCCTTTCACAGATTTTTCATGTTGCAGTTTTTTGGTTCGCCCTTTCTTTTCCTCGGTCCTTGGTGTGCGGCACTCCCTCCTATTATACGCCGGAACAAAGCTTTTTTCAACAAAAAATGGAAAATTATTCTTTTTTTGGAGGATTCTCAAACAAAATAATCCGGCGGATAGGGGATTCCGATCCCGGAAAGCTCTGCGGTTTTTGCTTAATTGTGAACTTCTTACCCTTATAGACGGATAATTTTTGAAAAAGTCAACGCAAAATAAAAAATTTTTTGAAAAAAATAAAAAAGCCTGCCGCACCGGAAGGCATGGCAGGCTTCATGGGGGCAGAGCCGTTCTTTTTTCTTTCTTCCCACCGTCACGGCAAGGGCGCAAAGGCCGAGAGCCGATAAGGCGTATCCGCTGATTTTTGAGGTGGTTCTGTAGTATTCGTTTGCTGCATTGGTGAATATCCATTTTTGGTAATCCGCTCCGTCAAACGAGCGAACCTCTGCAATGCCGCCATCGTTGATATAATTCGGTTCATCGTCGTCATCCACCTGCATATACAGCGACTCATGCCTGTTTTGGATGAACCAGGTTCCTTCCATGGATATTCTTTAGTTGCCAAGCAAGTGAAGCGATTCTACCCCCAGGGTTATGAACAATATCGTCCCAAACAGTTAATTGGCTGATTTATACTTATTTCGAACTTCAATGTGATATGAAATCAGATCGGATCTTTTGTATTCGGCATTTGAACTCACTTCGTCTTTAGCATTTGTCACAGAATTGAAACACACAACAAATACTTTTCCCGACTTCATATCCCATTCCATTTGCCATGCTCCGGAGCCGGTGTCGCGTTGCGGCTTTCCTATGATTTCAACAACCTCACCAAATGTCATTCCAACTTTAATCTTTTCCGTCATGTCATCATCTATGCCACCGTTTCTTGCTTCTTCATACCAAGTATTGTGGTCGTCTTTATCAAAAACGCCTGTCGCAGAACAAACAATCACGACAGCGATTGCAAAAACAGCGACAAATACTATAGTAGCAAGAACGGTTTTCTTATTTCTTATCATTTTCCTTCCCCTCCTATGATTATTTTTGATACTATAAATCCCACTTCTGTGCTCGCATATTCAAAAGTATATAAAACACCGCCACTTGACCTATATTGTTGGATAATACTCCCGCTTCCAATGTCTATTCCTTTACTGTTAAGCGTTTCTGTTACCTCACTATAGTGGCTTCCGTCTTTGGATATCGCCCACAGCTGATTTTCCGTCAGCTCCGCCCAGCTGTCATTGACCGACATTGTGCTGATCGTTGCATTTTGGAATAATTTGTCCAGACGGTCTGGCTGACCGTCTGGACAAAAACGCTCAGCGTTGGGAGTTTCTTTCTATATAGCCTTCATTTGATGAATCTGTGGGTTTCTTGTATTTTTCCTCGTAGGTATATGACTCAGGAATAGCAATAATCATGGAAGTAAATGTCCCCTGATTCCCTTCTGTATCGGTTGCTTCGCCCTCGAAAACATATAGCGGTTCTAGAATCCTGCATCCATCTTTATGCTGGTTGACCCAGACAAACGCCGTGTTCTCTACCTGCATAGTATCAATCATTCCACATGTTTTTTCAAATCCCAAGGAATCCGGCGCCTTGATCCGGTCTTCTGCACTTTTCAGCGGCACAATATCCATGGCACCAACCTTTTTATAATTGTACAGTTCAATGCTCAGTTCTACAAGGCCATTGCCGTCAAAGTACAAAAAGCAACGATCTCGTCCGAGAATTCTCATGCCATCCAGTCGTCTGCGGAACGAGACTCCTGCGCGTTCAATATGTTCTCCCTCGGAATCTATCATTTTCGTCGTGCTTTTTATTCCGAGATATTCGTATTCATTCTCCATTCCCTCCATGAACGGCAGTTTCCTGAAAATCTGCCAGGAAAGCTCTTCAAGCTCTTTATCGGTCATGTTGAAGTATCCGTGAGAATCATCATTCACAGCTCCAAAAAGATAGTTACCGTCTTCCACCTCAAAGGGAATGCTCATGTCTCTTTCTGTAAGCCCCAACCGTTGCATGGTTTCCGTTACTTCATCATCGGAAATCCTGCGCTTGTATATTTCGTAAATGGGCAGTTGAACAGGAATATCCGGTGTCTTTGATGCTTTCACAACCTTGGTGTCTGCACTGATATATTTCATGTTTTCCCCCAAGGTTTCTTCATTGAAGCTTATTCTTTTGTATTTGCCGTTTGCAGAACATCCTGAAAAAACAAGTGTAATACCACATAAAATAACAGTGATGATTTTTTTCATTACAGTCCCCTCCATTTTCAAACACTGTACTCATCTTGAATATCATAGATTCTGACCCGCACATCTTCCGGGCTGTATACATAATGCACTGGTTTACTGTAAATCGTTTCGTTTTCTGCCTGGGGAATATACAATACTCGCTGATAATGATTTGCCGTCTCAACACTTGCTTCCCCATTATGCCCTGCTAGAAAATATGCATTTATTATTGTCTTTCCGCTATATAAATACTCTGCAAATTTTTCCGACATTGCATCACACAAAGTTGCTTTTGAAGCATATCCCATTACAATATGAGCACCTGTCATCATCCCTTTTAGTGTATTATCCGTAACATAGGGGCAGGCAAAGTACCAGAAGCGCTATCCAAACAAAACTGTTTTATTCGTGTAATAACCGTCTATCACATAGGCACAGGTAGCCCTATAATTTTGCAACCATTCACCAAGTACCTCTATCTCATTAGGGGTCGCATCACGAATTCCCAAAGAATCTGTCACGATCTTTTCACCTGGGAGAATGAACTCCCCGTTCTCGTATCTTTTTAAAAATTCATCATAATTCTTGGTTTCAAACACGATATATAGTTTTTTGTCGCCATCCAACTTCCAGTTGTACTCGATTGGATAGAGCGAGTTTCGATCATCCGAAAACGCAGATCCCAACAGTTCAAAAGCCTGATCTAATGTCATTCCTTCTTTGATTTCCGAAAGATCGATGTTAGTGGTATCCTTTTTCCCGACATGACCATTCAGAACGGAAAGGTATGCCATTGGATTTTGAACATTCAGAGATGCCTTTTCGGTCGGCGAGGGACTTCTGTGAGCGTTGCAGCCAACGAGCATTAAAATGATCAAAACTGCAATGTAAAATAGATAAAATAGTTTTCTCATTGCAATACACTCCTTTCTTCATCGGTAATGGCGGATGAATTAGTAATCTTTTTCAGCACTTTGTTTTCTTCATTAATTAAACCAACAATTGAAAATTCACTTATTGTTTTACCCGAGTTGTCTGTTGAAAGCCTTCTACTATAGCTTAATGATCCCAACTGATTTTGATCTGCCCCGGCTTCAGTGCTGTTAAATGGCCGGTGGATTCCTCGATGGTGGCCTTATCGGTGGCCGTTCCGTCGGTGTTTTTCACGCTGTACCGTACCGGCCCGTTTACGCCCACCGCCGAGCTGTACATACAAATCTGATAGGTGAGCTCTTCGCCGGTAATCAGATTCAGCGCTCCCGAAAGCTTTCTGACACCGTTCAGAGCTTCCCCGGTATAGGGCTCCAGAATCCATTGGGAGGTGGTCCCTGCGCTGTCTGCCGTGTATATATTTGGCTTGCCCCTACCATTTCACTCTTTCGTATTCTTTTCAAGTACATTCATGCATTGTTTTTGAATCTGCGCAGAGGACTCAGAGTCCTTGTAAAATGCAAATTGATCCGGGTTAATAACATAATCATGATTGCCGGTAATCGATCTATGTGTGCAAAACAAATAGGATTCACCAATGTTTATCTTCTTGTGCTTGAATGACAAAACAGGAATCCCCTCATATTGGTCTATTAACCCAGAGTTCCGGGCGAGCTGATACTGTACCTCATCATTAAATCCGGGAGTTCCTCCCATGAGACATAATTTTTCTATTTGATCATTATCTCCTTTATAACTCTTTTCAACCTCTATGGTGTAAACCGTATATAGCATACGGTATCTGCTTTCTGATAAATTGGATGGATCAGATCTCCCAGTTTTGTAATCAATAATGTCAAACGATATATCCGTGATCTTGCCTGTATAAATATTCGTAGCAGCATTAACCAGTTCCTCTGCCGTTTGGTATACCGGCCAATCCGCATGAACAGAAGCCAGGGGGAATTCTGTTTCTGTAGGCACCGTAACATTCGGAAGCTCATCATCCTTTGGAAGGACTTGATTTTGCGCACAGCCGGAGAAGCAGATCCATGCAAGCAGCATTATTACAATCGCCTTTATATATGTTTTCATTTTCATGTTCTCCTTTCTACTCAATTTCATAAATATATTTTACATTTGATATAGTGCTACAATACGAAGTTGTTTGAATTTGTTCATTTTTAGTTATTCTCTTTTCGTACTTCCCATTTCTATTGTTCTTGTCGATTTTCCTAACTTATTGCATCGAACCCATCCCTTTTCTTGTTTTATTATACAACAGAATGGAATTCTTGTCAATAAAAATTTGAAATTTAGGAAAAAAAACCCAATCAAACAACAAAAAACCTACCGCACTTTGGAAAAGCTCGGTTTTCCGCTCATTTTGTACTCCGTATCATGCTCCGCTTTTGCTTCCTTTGGGACCTTTTACTCTTATAGACGGACAATTTCTTCAAGTGTCAACGCAAAATAAAAAATTTTTGAAAAAAATAAAAAAGGCCTGCCGCACAAACCGGTGCAACAGACCCTGCAGATTCCGCAGATATATCCGAAGGTTCAGAAGGGCAAAACGCCAAGCCCCTCCAAAAGAATTTTGACGCCGAGAAGAATGAGGATCAGTCCCCCCACAAATTCGGCCTTGGACTTGTATTTGGTACCGAATACATTGCCGATCTTCAATCCTACTCCGGAAAGAAGGAAGGTGATGCCGCCGATGATCCCCACCGCCGCCAAAACCGGCATGCGCAGGTCTGACAAAGCAAAGGTAATGCCGATTGCCAGAGCGTCTATGCTGGTGGCAATGGCCATGAGCAGCATGGTCCTTACGCCGAAGGAAGAATTATACTCGTCCACCTCTTTGCTAAACGACTCCCGAATCATATTTCCGCCGATCAGAAGGAGCAACACGAAGGCGATCCAGTGGTCAACCGCCGTGATGTATTTTTGAAAGGCACTGCCCAGCAGATACCCGATAAAGGGCATCAATGCCTGAAAGCCGCCGAACCAAAGTCCTACACTCAGATAATGTCGGGGCTTCAGCTTCCCTGCCGACAGCCCTTTGCACACCGAAACCGCAAAAGCATCAGCAGACAGGCCTAAGGCAATCAGTAAAATCTCAACTAATCCCATCGTTTTTCTCCTGAATAGAAGTCCTTGCAGTATAGCATATATGCAGGGCCTTGTCAAGCAGAAAACAGCATCCGTTCGTAAAATCGGAAGGAGCACCCTGCCCTGAGTGCTCCTTCCTTTCTGTTCTTTGAAAAATTTCTCTGCAAGCGGATGCAGTCAGACTTCGGTCTCGCCGTTGTACACCAGCTCTGCTCCTCCGGTAAGGGTCAGTTGCTCCTCCGTATAGTGCACAAGGAGATCACCGCCCCGCATTTTCACCGTGATGTCCTCTCCCCTGTTGCAGTATCCGTTTTCAACGGCGGCGACCACTGCGGCACAAGCACCGGTTCCGCAGGCGAAGGTTTCTCCGTTTCCTCTTTCGTACACCCGCATTTTAATCATATTCGGATGAACCACGCGGACGAATTCAGTGTTGATCCGCTCCGGAAATTCCGGTGCGTTCTCAAACAGCGGTCCGACCTTTTCCAAATCCACCCCGTCCACATTGTCGCAAAAAACAACACAATGAGGATTTCCTACCGAAACGCAGGTGATCTTATACTCTTTTCCCCCCACCGTCAGCGGATAGCCTACGATTCTCTCAGCATCGATCGTTGTCGGGATATCCTCCTTCAAAAGGCTTGCCTGTCCCATATCCACGCTGACCGAAGTGACCTTGGAATTGCGTGTATATACCTGAAGAGACTTTACGCCGCTTGCCGTTTCGACACGGATCCTCTCCTTTCGCACGATCCGGTTATCAAAGAGATATTTTCCCACGCACCGGATGCAGTTTCCTGCCATTTGTCCTTCGCTTCCGTCCCGGTTGAAAATCCGCATCCTTGCATCGGCAATGTCCGAATGCTCCATCAGCACAATGCCGTCTCCGCCGATGCCGTAATGCCTGTCGCAAAGACCGATGCAAAGCGACTCCGGGCAAATCAGGGAATTGTCGAAGTTTTCCAAGAAGATATAATCGTCTCCTGTTCCCTGCATTTTGGCAAAAGAGAGCCTTCTCGGTTCGGAGCGCATATGGTTCAGATCCACCAGCTCCGTGTTACTTTGGTTGTAGCGGCTGGCGATCACATCGGCAAGGGCATTGGCCGTATCCAGAGAGGTCAGGCATGCAACCGAGTGCTGAAGCGCTTTGCGGTGAAGGGCGATATAGTCCTCCAGGGTGGAGTCAAAAAGCGCTCCCGTATAAACGATATAGCTGATTTTTCCCTTTTCAATCAGCTCGTAGGAATCGCTTCCCTCGTTGATCCCGGTGACGGTCTTTACCTTGATACCCAGCCCTTCTATGGCTTTGGCAGTATCGCTCGTGGCATAGATGGTCAATCCGATGTCGTCCAACTTTTTGGCCAAGGACACGACCTCCTGTAGGTCATGGTCCTCAACGCTTATGAACACGCCCACATCATTTGATGCATGGGGTGCCTTTAATTTGAAGCCGGCAGAGGTCAGACCCTTGAAAATGGCCTCCCGCAGATTGGTGCCGATGCCCAGCACCTCTCCGGTGGACTTCATTTCCGGGCCGAGATAGGAGTTGGCGTCGGTCAGCTTTTCAAAGGAAAACACCGGCACCTTCACGGCATAATAGGGCGGAACCCGGTACAGCCCCGTGCCGTACCCCAAGGACCGCAGCTCTTCTCCCAGCATGACCCGTGTGGCTAAATCCACCATGGGTACTCCCGTCACCTTGCTGATATACGGCACGGTTCTGGAGGCTCTCGGATTCACTTCGATGACATACAGCTCATTTCGAAAGATCAGATACTGGATGTTCACCAATCCCTTGGTTCCTAAAGACAGAGCCAGCTTTTCGGAGGATTCAATAACATTTTTCAGCATTTTGTCCTGAAGGTTGTAGGGCGGATAGACCGCTATGGAATCTCCGCTGTGAACCCCTGCCCGCTCAATGTGCTCCATCACCCCGGGAATCAGCACATCCTTTCCGTCGGAGATCACATCCACCTCCAACTCAATGCCCATCATGTATTTGTCCACCAGCACGGGATTTTCGATTCCCGTGGACAAAATGCGGCTCATATAGGCTTTGGTCTCCACATCGTTGTACACGATTGACATATTCTGCCCGCCGATCACATAGGAGGGCCGTAGCAGCACGGGATAGCCGATGGTATTTGCCGCCTTCAGTGCTTCCTCTGTGGTCATCACACTGGTTCCCAAGGGTCGCTTGATGGAGAATTTCTCCAGCAACCGGTCAAACTTCTCCCGGTCCTCGGCGGTGTCTATGCCCTCGGCAGAGGTTCCGAGAATCCGGATGCCGTTCTTATCCAAGAACTTTGTCAGCTTGATGGCAGTCTGCCCTCCGAAGGCCACAACCACGCCCACCGGCTTTTCCACCTTGATGACATTCATCACATCCTCAGGAGTCAGAGGCTCAAAATACAGTCTGTCCGCCGTGTCGTAGTCGGTGGAAACCGTTTCCGGATTGTTGTTGAGAATGACCACATCGTATCCCAGACGCTTGAGCGCCCAGACGCAGTGGACCGAAGAATAGTCGAATTCGATTCCCTGTCCGATCCGTATGGGACCGGAGCCGATAACAAGTATGGTTTCTTTTCCGCTTCTCCTGAAGGATCGGGCCTCGCACTCCCGGTCGTAGGTGGAATAGAAATAGGGCGTCTCCGCATCGAACTCTGCTCCGCAGGTGTCCACCATTTTATAGGAAGCGTCCATAGAGGGCACTTCCGAAGTGCCGCTGATTCTTTTTAGAGCCTTGTCGGTATACCCGAGGTTTTTCCCTTGTCTGTACTCCTCCGGCCCCATGCCCTTTCCGGCGATCCTGCATTCAAAGTCCGCAAGCTTTTTCAGTTTTGCAAGAAACCATCTGTCAATTTTGGTGATGTGGTGTATCTCCTCCAAGGTATACCCGTTTTTGATCGCCTCGAAAACAGTGAACAGCCTGCGGTCGTCGGGAATTCCAAGCCGCTTTTCCAGCGGCAGACTGCTGATCGGCGCAGCGTTGAGCGTATCCAGCGAGATTTTGGCTCCCCGCACCGCCTTCATCAGCGCCGCCTCAAAACTTGTTGCAATGGCCATGACCTCCCCGGTGGCCCTCATCTGGGTCCCGAGCACCCGGCTGGCCGTGCTGAATTTTTCAAAGGGCCATTTGGGCAGCTTGACCACCACATAGTCCAACGCCGGCTCAAAGCAGGCACAGGTCTTTCCGGTGATGTCGTTGGAAATCTCATCCAGCGTATAGCCCAGCGCGATTTTGGTGGTAATTTTGGCTATGGGGTAGCCGGTAGCCTTGCTGGCGAGAGCCGAAGAACGGGAAACTCTGGGATTTACCTCAATAACCGCATATTCAAAGCTGTCCGGGTCAAGGGCGAACTGACAGTTGCAACCGCCCACGATTCCAAGAGCCGAAATAATTTCCAAGGCCGCACTGCGGAGCATCTGGTACTCCTTGTCCGAAAGCGTCAGCGCCGGTGCCACCACAATGGAATCGCCTGTATGAATGCCCACGGGATCGAAATTCTCCATACTGCACACGGCGATCACATTGCCCACAGAATCCCGCATGGTTTCAAATTCGATCTCCTTCCAGCCGTAGATGTATTTCTCAACAAGAATCTGTCGGATCGGCGAAGCATCCAGACCGGTCTGGGCTACAAGCGCCAGCTCCTCCGGTGTATAGGCCACTCCGCCCCCTCCGCCGCCAAGAGTGAAGGCCGGACGGACGATCACGGGATAGCCGATTGTTTTCCCGACCTCCAGCGCCCTTTCTACATCATGGGCAATGTCGGAGGGAATCACCGGCTGACCGATCTTGGTCATCGTTTCCTTGAACAGCTCCCGGTCCTCGGCCTTATCAATGGCGTCGGCATCGGTGCCGAGCAGTGTGACCCGGTGCTTTTCAAGGAAGCCCTCCTGCGCCAGCTGCATGGCAATGGTCAGACCCGTCTGCCCCCCAAGCCCTGCAAGAAGGCTGTCCGGCTTTTCCTTTTCAATAATTCTTTTCACCGTTTCCTCGGTCAGAGGCTCCAGATAGATCTCATCGGCCAAGGCGCTGTCGGTCATGATCGTTGCAGGGTTGGAATTGACCAGCACCACATTGACTCCGGCCTCCTTCAGAACACGGCAGGCCTGTGCGCCCGCATAGTCAAATTCTGCCGCCTGTCCGATCACAATGGGACCGGAGCCGATGACCATTACTTTTTTTATATTCTTATTCAGCGGCATTCCCGTTTTCCCCCATCATGGAAATAAATCTGTCAAACAAAAAGGATGTATCCTTGGGACCCGAACAGGCCTCCGGGTGGAACTGCACCGAAAAGGCGTTCATTTCCGGGTAATCGATGCCTTCGCAGGTCCGGTCGTTGGCGTTTACAAAGCGGATCCTGCCGCTCCGGATACTTTCGGCATCAACGGCATAGCCGTGATTCTGGCTGGTGATGTAGGTCCTTTGACCCCCAACCTCCTTCACCGGCTGATTGACGCCCCGGTGTCCGTATTTCAGCTTGTAGGTCTTTCCTCCGTTGGCCAGCGCCATTAACTGGTGCCCAAGACAGATTCCGAACATCGGAACCTTCCCCAGCAGTTTTTTCAACTGTTCAATACAGAACACATTCTCCGCCGGGTCTCCCGGGCCGTTGGAAAGCATGATGCCCTCGGGAGACAGAGAAAGAATCTCTTCGGCGGAACAGGAGGCCGGCACAACCGTTACAAAACAGCCTCTTTTGCAAAGCTCCCGTATGATGTTCCTTTTGGCACCGTAGTCCACCAGAACCACCTTATGCTTCTGTTCGCCCCACGCTTCGTACAAAACCGGCTCGGATACGGTCACATTCTCCACCGCCTGCACAACGGCATACTTCCGCAGTTCCTCAAGAGACTCCGGCAGCTCTGTGGTGATGTATGCGTTCATCACCCCGTTTTCCCGCAGGATTCTGGTGATCTGACGGGTATCCACGCCGCATATTCCCGGAATGCCGTTTTCCTTCAGGAACTGATCGATACCGTACTGTGTCCGGAAATTGGAGGGTTCGTCGCAGTATTCCCGTACCACATATCCCCGCACCCGGCATTTTCCCTCAAAATCATCCTCGATGATCCCGTAGTTTCCGATCAGCGGGAAGGTCTGAAGCACGATCTGACCATAGTAGCTGGGATCGGTGAGCGTTTCGATATATCCGCACATACCGGTGGAGAACACCAGTTCTCCCATACCCGATACCTCCGCCCCGAACGACCGGCCCTCAAACACCTGACCGTCCTCCAGCACAAGATAGGCTTTTTTCATATCTGCCTCACTGTCCCAGACACTTTACCAGCACCGCCTTCTGACTGTGAAGACGGTTCTCGGCCTCGTCAAAAATCTCGTTTTCATGAGCCTCCAGCACCTCTGCTGTAATTTCCTCGCCCCGGTGCGCCGGCAGGCAGTGCATCACCATGGCATCCTTTGCGGCCACCGCCATCACATCCTTGTTGATCTGGTACCCTTGGAAGATTTTCCGGCGCTTCTCGGCCTCCGATTCCTGCCCCATCGAAGCCCAGACATCGGTATAGAGCACATCGGCTCCCTCTGCCGCCTCAAGCACGCTGTCGGTACAGGTAAACCGGCCGGTCTGCTCTGCCCATTTCATGATTTCCGCATCCGGTGTATAGCCCTTCGGGCAGGCCACTGACACGCTCATGCCCATTTTGATCCCGCCGACGATCAGCGAATTGGTCATGTTGTTTCCGTCGCCTATATAACAGAGCTTGTTTCCGCTGATACCGCCCTTATGCTCCCGAATGGTCATCAGGTCTGCAAGCACCTGACAGGGATGACAATAGTCGGTCAGTCCGTTGATCACGGGAATCTGTCCGCAGGCGGCCAAGTCCTCGACCTCCTTTTGGGAGAAGGTCCGGATCATGATGCCGTCTAAATACCGGGAAAGCACCCGGGCGGTGTCCTCCACCGGCTCTCCCCGACCGATCTGCAGATCGCGGGAGCTGAGGAACAGCCCCATGCCGCCTAAATCATACATGCCCACCTCAAAGGACACTCTGGTTCTGGTGGAGGACTTTTCAAAGATCATTCCCAGAGTCTTGCCCTTGAGAATGTGGTGGGGAATCCCGTTTTTCTTTTCGTATTTCAGCTGATCCGCCGTGTTGAGTATTTCGGTGATCTCCTGTTCGGTCAAATCCATGAGCTTGAGTAAATGCTTCATCCTTCCGCAACCTCCGCTAATATTTTTATTGCTTTTTCAAGCTGCTCCCAGGGAATATTCAGCGCCGGAAGCAACCGGACTTTTTGTTTGGCCTTTATGACCAGTACACCCTTCTGCCGGCATTCTCCGATCACCTCGTCCACAGGACGGGCGCACTCCACGCCCAGCATCAGTCCAAGACCGCTGACACCCAGCACCCCCTTGGATGCCGAAAGAGTTTCCTTGATATACCGGCTCTTTTCCCGCACTTCGGAAAGCAGGGCTTCGTCGATTCGGGAAAGAATATTGAGGGCGCCCGCACAGCACACCGGGTTTCCGCCGAAGGTGGAACCGTTCATGCCCGGCTTAAAAATGTCCGCTACCCGCTGGCCTAAGACCGTGGCACCGATGGGCAACCCCCCGCCTAAGCCCTTGGCCGTTGTGAAAATATCCGGCTTTATGCCGTAGTTCATATAACCGTAGAGCATTCCGCTGCGTCCGTTGCCGATCTGCACTTCGTCGGCAATCAGCAAAAGGTCCTCTTTTTGGGCAAGTGCGGAAAGCTCTGTGAGAAATTCCCTGTCCAGCGCAATGACCCCCCCTTCGCCCTGAACCACTTCAAACATGACCGCACAGCATTTATGCTCGCCCACCAGCCGCTTCACATCCTCCATGTCGTTGGCATAGGCGTGGACAAATCCGGGAGTCAAAGGTGTAAAGTGTTCGTGAAACACCTCCTGGCCGGTAGCTGCGAGAGTGGTTAAAGTTCTGCCGTGAAAACTGTTGCGCAGAGTAATTATGGTGCTGTACCCGGCTCCCTTTTTCCGCTCTCCGTATTCTCTTGCGGCCTTGATGGCACATTCGTTTGCTTCCGCACCCGAATTGCTGAAAAAGACCTTTTTCATTCCGGTGCGCAGGCAGAGCTGTTCCGCCAAAAGGGCGCAGGGTTCATTGTAAAACAGGTTCGATGTGTGCTGTATCTTCAGCAGCTGAGCCTGCACCGCCTCGCTCCATTCCCGGTCGCACACGCCAAAGGCGTTTACGGCGATCCCCGTGCCCAAATCGATATATTCCTGCCCGCCGTCATCATACACAAGAGACCCGGAGCCACGCACAAGGGTCAGCGGAAAGCGGGCATAGGTGTTTGCCACATAGGTTTGATCAATGTTTTGAATGTTCATAGTTATTCCCCGAAATAAACATTGTTCCGATTCCTTCATCGGTAAGCGTTTCAATCAGTATAGCGTGAGGAATCCTTCCGTCGATGATAAACACCTTCCGGACCCCCCGGCGTATCGCCTCGATGCAGCAGTTGACCTTGGGGATCATTCCGCCGCTGATGACGCCCTCTCGCATGAGCTTGGGCGCATCGCTGACCGGTATTTCGCTGATCAGCGTGGAGTCATCGTCTTTATTTCTGAGGATCCCCGCTATATCGGTCATGGAGATAAAGCTCTCCGCCTTCAGCTCTCCGGCAATTCTGGCCGCCGCCGTATCTGCGTTGATGTTGTAGGTATTCCCTTCGGAATCACAGCCCACGGTGGACACCACCGGAATGTATCCCTTTTCCAGCACATCCAGTATGGGCGCCACATTGACCTTGGTGATCTCGCCCACATACCCCAGCCTTTCGTCCTGCTTTTCGGCCTGGATCATATGCCCGTCGATGCCGCAAAGTCCTATAGCCTTGCCGCCCTTGTTCTCCAACAGGTTCACAAGATTTTTGTTCACCTTGCCGGCAAGCACCATCTGCACCACATCCACCGTTTCACGGTCGGTCACACGCAGACCGTTGACAAACTCCGATTTCTTGCCGATCTTGGTGAGAAGCTCGGTAATTTCCGGCCCGCCGCCATGCACCAGCACGACCTTGACGCCGATGAGCGAAAGCAACACGATATCGCCCATCACCGCCTCCTTCAGTTCCTCGTTGATCATGGCGTTTCCGCCGTATTTGACCACGAGTATTTTGTTATAGTATTCCTTTATATAGGGAAGCGCCTGTATCAGAATATCCGCCCGCTGGGCATTGGTGATCTGGGATTTCACAGTGAAAATTCCTCCTTTTCGGTATCAGGTTCTGTAATCGCCGTTGATTTTGACATAATCGTAGGTCAGGTCGCACCCCCAGGCAACGGCGCATCCGGCTCCGTCTCCCAAAGAGATCTGAACCGTTATTTCCTTCTCCGAAAGAATCTTCTTTGCTTCGCTTTCGGAGAACTCCACCCCGGCTCCCCCTTTGCAGACCTCAACACTGCCGGCCGCAGAGCAGAAGGACACATCAATTTTATTTACATCCACCTTCGCCCCGCTGTATCCGATGGCGCAGAGTACCCGCCCCCAGTTGGCGTCCGCACCGAACATGGCCGCCTTGAAAAGCGAAGAACAAACCACTGCTTTGGCCGCAATGCGGGCGTTTTCCTCGTTCACAGCTCCGCAGACCCTGCATTCGAGCAGCTTGGTAGCGCCCTCGCCGTCTGCGGCGATCATGCGGCACAAGTAAGAGGTCACGGCGTGCAGGGCCTGGCAGAAGGCATTGTAATCCTCTCCGGCCGAGTCGATAAGGTCGTTGCCCGCCAGTCCGTTGGCAAGCACGGTCACCATATCGTTTGTGGAGGTATCTCCGTCCACGCTGACCATGTTGAAGGAGGTTTTCACATCCTCGCAAAGGGCCGCACGCAACAGAGCCGGTGCGATGGCACAGTCGGTGGTGACAAACACCAGCATTGTGGCCATATTCGGATGAATCATGCCGCTGCCCTTGGCAATTCCGCCGATGCGGCAGAGCTTTCCGCCGGCCTTGAATTCATAAGCTATTTCCTTGAGCTTGGTATCGGTGGTCATAATGCCCTCGCAGGCCGCTTCGCTGTTTTTGCCCAGTCCTGCCACAAGAGCGGGAATGCCCTTTTGGATCGGAGCGATGTCCAGCGGCTGCCCGATCACCCCGGTGGAAGCCACGACCACATCCTTGCCGGAAATATGCAGCTCTTCCCCCAGAAGAGCGCACATCTGCGTTGCAATTTCGATGCCGTTTGCGTTGCAGGTGTTGGCATTTCCGCTGTTGCAGATCACCGCCTGAGCAAAGCCGTCGGAAATGTTCTCCCTGGTCACTGTCAGCGGCGCGCCCTTCACCAGATTGGTGGTGTAAACCGCCGCCGCAGAGGCTCTTTTCTCGCTGTAAATCAGCGCCAGATCCTTTTTGGTTTTGTTTTTTCGGATTCCGCAGTGTATGCCGCTGGCCAGAAAGCCCTTTGCGGCACAGACACCGCCCATAATTTTATTCATATCGGTATTTCCTCCCCAATCATTTCCAATCAAATCCAATCAAAGTATAAGACCGGTTTTACGGTCTGCCCCCAGAACGATATTCATGCACTCGATCGCCGCACCGGAAGCGCCCTTGCCCAGATTGTCATACACGGCCACAAGGAGTATCCGCTCCTCATTTCCGAAGACCCCGATCCTCATGGAATCTCTGCCGGACAGCTCCTTTGCCGAAAGGAAACCGCTCTCTCCCAGAGTCCCATCATAGGATACAATTTCTCCGCTGTAACAGCTTTTATAAACACGCCGGATGTCCTCTGCGGTGCATCCTTTGGCAAGACTGTTTGCAAACAGCGGTACAGTGACCTCCATGCCGCTGTAAAAATCCGAAACGACCGGACAGAACACCGGGCTGTTCTCAAGGCCCGTAATGCCTTTCATTTCCTTCAGATGCTTGTGATTCTGGCCCAGGGCATACTGCCTGGGAGCATCCAGAAGTGCCTCCCGGCCTTCCGCCTCGTACTCCCCGATCATCTTCTTTCCGCCCCCGCTGTAGCCCGTCAGGGAATGGCAGAAAAGGCAGGCGTCCTTATTCAGAATGCCGGCGCTTACAAGCGGATAGACCAGCGCAATAAAGCCGCCAGCATGGCATCCCGGTACGGCAATTCTGCGGGATTCTGAAATCCTTCCGGCAAATTCCGCAGAGAGCTCCGGAAACCCGTAAGCCCAGCCGGGGGATGTCCGGTGGGCGGTGGAGGTATCGATCACCGTCACCTCCGGATTTTCCAGCATCGCCACCGCTTCCTCGGCGGCGGCATCCGGAAGACACAGAAAGGCAATATCGCAGGAGTTGAGTGCCTCTTTTCTCCTTGCGGGATCCTTTCGCTCCGCATCGGAAAGGGTCTGCAACAGAATGTCGCTTCGCTTCTCCAGTCTTTCGTAAATACGCAACCCTGTCGTTCCGGCCTTCCCGTCAATAAATACCTTTTTGGCCATTGTACTCACTGCTCACTGCCCCCTCTATATAGTTCTCTCTTTTCTCTTTGAATGAAAATCCCTTTTGCCTTTCCCGATCTGTCGGCTCAAGACCGCTTCAAGAAATTTCATGCGCAAATGAATATATATTCTACCAATGTATGCATTGTACACCAATTCCTTGTGTTTGTCAATGCATAAAAATGCAATAATACGACTATTTAATCAAAGCATGATGTGTATTATGCACAAAAATGGCGTCTCAGCTCCTTTTTCAGCCAGAACAAAACGGAATAATTATTCATTCCTGCGTGCAGAATGAGGAATCCGTTTTCCCCATAGAAAAAGCCCGGCCAACAATGAATTATCATTATCAGCCGGGCAATAAGCATACAGTATAACGGATATAACGGATCCCCGGAACATTCAAAATCTGTGCAAAGGACCGTTTTCCCGAAGAAAGGAGAACCAAAACGAAAGAATTCCTGTATATTTCAGGTTTTCACCACAAGCTTCTGCGGCAATACGGCGCTGCCGGACAGGGGGAAATTTTCAGCAGTGCTCTCCCATTAAAGCAGTGCAAGAACTTCCCCGGCATTGGTATCCGGCTTTACCTTTTCCAACACTTTCTCTATACAGCCGTTCTCGTCAATGATAAAGGTGGTCCGAACAACCCCGTAGCTGAGCTTTCCATACAGCTTCTTTTCCTGCCAAACCCCGTACGCCTGAATGGCCTCTAAATCCGGGTCGGCCAGCAGAATGAAGGGCAGGCCCTGCTTTTCGGCAAATTTGGCGTGGGAGGATACGCTGTCCTTGCTGATACCGATCACCTCCACATTCCTTTTCTGAAATTCTCCGTAAAGTCCCGCAAAGGCACAGGCTTGTCTTGTACAGCCGGGGGTATGGTCCTTGGGATAAAAATACAGAACAACCTTCCGTCCCGCAAAATCGGAAAGCGACACCGGCCTCCCGTTTTGGTCGTTCAATTTGAATGCGGGGGCTTTCTCTCCTGCTTTTAACATCGTGATCTCTCCTTTATTTTTTGGGCACCTCAAAATGTTCAAAGTACCTTCGGCGGCAAGACTGCCGTTGCCGGATATGCCGAGAATTTTTTGAAGTGCTCTTTCTTCAGAATTTACTCCGGTCCGCCATCGTTTTGTCCTCCAAAAGACCTGCGGCGCCGCATTTTTCAGAGGTTTTGCAACCGAAATCGTAAAAATACCGATCCCCTTCCCGCCGGACCGTGACCCCGAAGGTCTGTCGGACCATGTCGTTTTCACAGACCTTGTCAGGCGGGCCGAAACAAACAATACTTCCTTCTTTCATCACGGCGATCCGGTCCGAATAAGCGAAAGCCAGGGGAAGATCGTGCATCACCGCCACAACCCCCTTCCCTGTCTCTGCCAGTTCCCGCAGCATATTCATCAGTCCGAGCTGATGTCCGATGTCCAGATAGGTTGTAGGCTCGTCCAGCAGTATATAATCGGTGTCCTGTGCAAGGGCCATGGCCAGATAGGCATTCTGCCGCATGCCGCCCGAAAGAGCGGCCATCGGCTGGGCGGCACTTTCCTTTATTCCTGTGCGCTCCATGGCGGCTTGGGCTATGGCCCTATCCTTTTTGGTGTATCTTCTCGGATAGGACAGATGGGGAAAACGCCCGTGCAGCACCATCTGCTCCACCGTCATATCGGGCAGGCTTTTTCCCTGGGCAAGATACGCAATGCGCTTGGCAATTTCGGTTCTTTTCATCAAAGAGAGACTCTTGCCGTCTACCGAAAGCTGACCCAAGGTACAGGGAACCAATCCGAGCATGGTTTTTAAAAGCGTGCTTTTACCGCACCCGTTTGTGCCGATCACGCTGGTGAGCGTCCCCTTGCCGAAGGACACCGACAGATTGTGCAGTATTTCCTTTTTTCCGTATCCTGCACAAATATTTTTCATTTCAAGCACGGCTGTGTCCCCCTTTTCCCTTCACAAGAATGAACAGAAAGAAGGGCGCTCCCAGGAAGGCCATCATAATGCCCACGGGAATTTCGTAGGGCGAGAACAACACCCTGGAAAGGGTATCGCACAGCGCCACAAAGCCTGCGCCAAGCAGAGCGCTCAAGGGCAACAGGTGCCTGGAACGGGTCCCGGCGATCCTGCGCACCGCATGGGGCACCAGAAGCCCCACAAAGGACAGCAACCCGCAAACGCTGACTGCCGCACCGGCCAGCAATGCCGCCAAAAGCAGAAACAGCATCCGCATCCAGTTGGTGTTCAGCCCCAGACCCTTTGCGCTTTCGTCTCCGAGAGCCAGCACCTCCAGCTCGTTTGACAGCGTAAACAGGAGCACAAGAACCACAAGCGTCACGGCCAACGCCGGAAGAAGTTTTTGATAGGTAACAGAAGAAAAACTGCCGACCCTGAAATCGTTGCTTAAAACACCTGCGTCCGGAACCAAAGTGATGACTGTGTCCGAAATTGCGCCCAACAAGCAGTTCAGCGCAACGCCCATCAAAATCACGGTCCCTCGGGATGCC